>Ga0080013_1003414_pt1 | contig 16784 bp, 22 predicted proteins | sample ETNvirenome_6_85_FD_69236 | JGI IMG/M metagenome (GOLD analysis project Ga0080013, IMG submission 69236) | Marine viral communities from the Pacific Ocean - ETNP_6_85 (SPADES assembly) (version 2) | ecosystem: Environmental > Aquatic > Marine > Oceanic | place: Pacific Ocean | collected 2013-06-19 | reverse complement strand
ATATGTCAACTAAAGATTGGAAAGATGGAGAGTTAAATTCTCTTCTACTAGAAAAATGGGGATTTAAGTTTAATCTTGATAGATTAGATGAGAATTTCGAAGAGGAAGTTGTTGAAGAGGAAGAAGAAGTCGAGGGTCTAAAAGAAGAAGATGAAGATTTAGAAGAAGGCAAGTGGGGTCGACGCATTGGCAAAGGAATTGGGGCCGTGGCTGGGGGGCTCGGAGGAGCCGCTCTCGGAGGCACGGCTACCGGTGGAGCCGGCGGTCAAATGGTCGGGATGGGGCTCGGTTCTGCCGCAGGGGCGGAATTGGGAGGAAAGTTGGGAGATAAGCTAACTGGAAAGTCGGATGATGAAGACGAAGAAGACGAAGATTTAGAAGAAGGCAAGTGGGGGCGGCGCATTGGTGGCGCGCTCGGAGGCGCGGCTGGTGGTGCCGCCGGTCAAGTGGCTGGTGGTCTAGGCGGCGCGGTGGTCGGTGGTCTACCCGGCTTCGCAGCCGGTGTGACGGGGGGTACCGCACTCGGAGCCGGCGGCGGCGCCCTAGCTGGGGGCGCTTTGGGAGATAAGCTAACTGGAAACCGGGACGAAGATGAAGAAGAGGAAAGATCATATCGTGCCCACATTGCAAGGGAATACGAACGACTTCACGGAGGAGCAGTAGAAGAGCGTCGAGGGAGGGGACGCAAAGGTCCACATACTCGCGGGACTCCCGATCCTAGACTCAGAGAAAGCGAAGTGCGATCGCTCGTAAGAGAAGCGCTTAAAATAGTAATGGAAAGGAAAAAGTAAATGTCTTTAGATAGGAATTGGCAACAGTTCCTTCTAAACGAAGGACTTGACGAAAAGGGTATATTTACGTATATTCAAGGTCTTCAAGAGATTATTGCCAATATAAAACCCCGAACAATGACTGAAAAGCGCCGTTTGGCGCTTGCTGTGGATAATCTGCGCGAAGTCAAGCGACACGCTCGCAAAATGCAAAACGAAATGATGGTTTTGCAAGAAAAGTTGAATGTTATAGAAGAAAGCTTAACCGAGGGCGAATAATGGGTGGTGTTGGTGGACATATGGCCCATTTGTCCGAAGATTTGGACTTAACCTTTAATGAAATTATCGGTATTTTGGGCTCGGTGGCAAATGCAGAGATCGAGAGTGCAACCGAAAAGGTTGATGGTCAAAATCTATTTTTAACTGTTAATGCGGGTGGCGAAATCCGTACAGCAAGAAACAACTCCGATGTTAAGAAAGGTGGAATGACAACTGATGAGTATGTCAGTAAGTGGAAGGGACACCCTGCTGAATCTGCCTTTACAGGGGGCTTTAGAGCCATCACAGCGGCGTTAAGAAAGATAAGCCCAGAAAGCCTTGAGGATATTTTTTCTAACGGTCAGAGATACGTAAATATGGAAATTATGTATCCTAAGAATCCGAATATTATTCTCTACACTGCTCCTCAAATAGTTTTACATAATCTTAAATATTTTGGTGATGCCGAAGGCGAAGAAGCCGAACAACTTCAACAGATGGCAAATCAAAAGTTTCCAGAACTTGCTCAGGCTATTGACGGCGGCAAAGAACAAGTTGGTGAAGAAATTTGGACAATGAATGGTCCAAAGATTGTAGCTTTAAAAAAGTTGGCAGATGGCTCCGCGTTAGAAGAAGTTACACAAAAAATCAAAAGTTTTGCGTCTCCTGTTGGATCCGATGCCAAATTAAAGGATTATGTTGAATTAGTAGTAAGAAAATACGCAGAACAAGTGGATCTTCCCCCGGAAGTAACTGATAAGTTAATTTTATTGATGGTTGAGCAAGAAGAAGCCAAAGAAAGAGGCGTAACTGTTACATCTCTCAAAAAGGGGCTTCCAAAAGAACTACAATCCATTATCTCAAGACTTGGAACAAAAACAAATTCTAGAAAATACATTTCTTCTATTTTGCAGCCAATAGAAGTGGCAATTAGTGATTTTGCTATTGAAGTTTTGCGGGGCGTAAAAAGCTTCTTTGTTGATGAGCACGATCAAGAAGTTGTGCGCATGCGAAACGAATTAGAAAAATCAATTCTATATTTAAAGAGTTTGCAAGATTCTGGCGATGTGAAAATGGGCGAACTTGTTGATAAACAATTAGCCAAGCTTGGAAACGTTGAAAACGTCGCATCTACTATGGAGGGCGTCGTTTTTGAATATCCTCCGGGATCTGGAAGAATTTATAAGTTAACTGGCGCCTTTGCCATGGCAAATCAGATTATTGGCAGGGCTAGACGTTCTGGGATGACTGAAAGACTGGCTGATAAATTTACAGTTAAAATTTCCGGTGACAAAGAGATTTCTAAGTCATTATCTGAGTGGCTCGATGAAATAAAGGAAGCCAAGCATGAATATGCAAAGTTGCCCAGCACTGTATACGAAGATATTTTGAATGGTGGGGCTCTTGTAGATATAGTTGAGGAAGCAAATGCTTTACCGACAATTTACAACACCGTTCTTACCTATATCAATACACTAAACGAAGAAGAAGAGTTTGAAATCGTAGATCACGAAGAATCAAATCCGCCGGTGACCAAAGTTGGTCCCAAAACCATTGCTATCGTCCCCGGAGCATTTAAGCCCCCACACCAGGGCCACGCTGATATGGTACGCAAATATGCCTCGATGGCGGATGAAGTTGTTGTTTTAATATCAAAACCATTAAAAAACGTTCGTGGATTGCCGGGCGGTGGCGAAATAACAGCAGAAGATTCATTAAATATCTGGCAGTTGTTAGTAGGGGATTTATCAAACGTTACAGTTGGTATTTTTAATGATCCAACAATCCGTTCACCAATTAGTGCGGCATATGCCATCGCTGGGCCAGTAGCAGAGCGCCAGGCGGCAGCGTCCAAGGTTGAACCCCCAATTGAGCCCATTGAACCCGGAAGTACTGTTATTTTGGGAGCAAGTACGAAGGGTGGCGATGCTAGTCGGTGGAAACGTGCCGAAGAGTATGTTGGAAAAGACCTAATACTTAAAAATCCGTTAGAGACCGCTGTTAAGCCAACGGATCGTCCTAGCGGGGGATCATACAACGCATCAGATATGAGAGAACTTCTTGACGATCCCCAAAACAATATGTTAGAATTAGAAGATTTTATTGGGAAAGGAAATGTGCCGGCATTGCTGGATATTCTTGGATTAGGAGCAGAGGAGCCATTAGAAGAAATGTCCTCTTCGGCGGGAGGCGCCGTTGGTGGATATTCGGGCCCTTTGGCATCTACGTCGGATGAACCCGGTAAGAGAGATAAGAGAAAAAAGAAGAAAAATGAAAATATTGATATGAGTTTAGTTAACGAAGTGTTTGAACTACTTATTGAGAGAGGCATTATACTATGAAACCAGCAGAAGAAAAGTTACTTAGAGATAATATAAGATCTTTGATCAAGTTTGTCAAGCAAAAAAGACTAAATGAGGAAAAAGAATTACGGGTCATCATTCGTTCGCTCATTGATCACGAAGTGAAGCAACTAAATGAAGTTAGCACACCCGATAATGATCCCACGCCCAACAAATCAACTGGTATTAATGTTCTCGAAGATCTTTTAAAGAAAATTGTCCCTGTTCTGGAAGATGATTATAAACTTCTTACTACCGATCAAGAACAAAGAACCTCCTTTAGATCACACATTGTAAGTGCGGTTGTGGACACGCTTACTCCCGCAGAGGCCAACAACGAAGCCGGCGGCGATGAGGAGCCAATTGGACTTGACGAAGAGGTTGATGTTGAAATTGGCGCCGGTGCTGATGATGAGAAGTTTATTGACATTCGAACTGATTCTGAAAAGTCCGCTGAAGAAGAGCCCGAGGACCCCCGAGAGGACTTTGGAATTGAAGGTGCGGACACGACTGGCAGAAATATGGCATATGCCACTTTCAAGAAAATTGAAACTTCTGTTATAGATTCATATGAGTTGCTCTCAAACGCTGAAGATCAAGAGTTATTCTATGATTATTTAATTGCTAATCTGAAACTATACTTTGATAAGTTCGAAAGCGAACTTTCTACGACGGTCGAAGAACCAACCAACCAGGCTTATGATACTGCCGTGGCTGATATGGGTGGAGAAGAGCCCGCTCCTGAAGGTGAGGAAGAGATCGATCTTGGTATATAAAGATACATTAGATGAAAAAAAGTCAAAAAAGTTCCTTGACACGAAGAAATAAGAGCGTTATTAGTAAACTGACGAATGAAGGTTTTCTAGATAATACTGTGTTAGTTACTATTAATAATATAACTTTAGAAGACTTAATAGCTATTAAATTAGAACTAGCAATAAAACAAGTAAATAATCGTCTTTATGGGTTTGACATTTGGAGAAGATCGGGTTATATTATAAGAGAAGCGTTACTTAAGTTTGCTATTTCAGCCACTCAATCAAAAATGGATGCTGCTAGATTCTTAGGCGTTAATTATTTAGACTTTAAGAAACTAATTAAGAAATACGAACTAGAGGATCACTTTAACAATGAAAACCTTATTTGAAAGCTGGAACAAGTATATAAAAGAAGATGTGGATGTTGAAATCGGAGACGAAGATACCATTTTATATCACATTTCTTCAGTTCCAGATATTGAAATATTGGATCCAGAGATAGCAGCCAAAGGTCACAAAAACTATACAAGCGCAGAATATAAAGCTTGGAATCGCCCAAGAGTATTTTATTTTACACGGTGGGGTCAAGAAGACGTTGGTATTGGAAGAATTCAAGGCCACCCATATCAAGTAAAAATTAAATCAAACGAACTTTATCCAGTTATGCAAGATCCTTTAAAATTATCATATCCAGATATGAAAGAGAAGTATATGGAGTTAACAGGCGATAGCAAATTTTCTCCTGGCACATTAAATACGTTTGAGAGGGTGGCAACTTTGGCCGATAAACTTCACAATTATAAAGGTTTTATATATCCACAGAGCGGAAATCGTGATAACATGATTGTAGCGTTATGGAAACCAGTTCCAGCCGAAAGGTTAGATAAGTCATTTTACAACAAGGAGGAAAATTGACTCACGTAGGAAAGCAAGTATACACACTATTCGGAAACAATACATTACGTTTCGGAAATGTAGTAGAAGAAAAGATGGAAAAGGATGGAGGTGTACACGAATGGAAGTTTGTTCGTGTTGATTGGGTAGACGATGAGGCATTTGAACAAGATCGCCAAAGAGTCATTCAGTTTCGAGGATATGATAAGTATTCCGATTGGTATCGCATTGATAAACTTAAGGTATTTCAACCTCATAAGTTAATTGGGAGAGTTAAGAAACTTACGGGAGATGGTTTTCTAGATTATATTAAAAGTATTTAAAGGGGGCGTAAGGGTTTCGACAGGGTAAAAGAGAAGAAAGAGTGCAAGTAGGTTAGATACGACCTTAACAGTTCAAAAAAAATATAGTTGCCAATAACAACTTACACTTTGAACGTCTCGCTCTAGCAGCGTAGTTCACGGGGTTGCTCAAAACCTTGAGTCCAATTTGAGATAACAGGTAGATTCCTGCGAAAATAAAAAATCAAAACCATCTAATGCAACAGGTCGGTAAGCGTTAGATTATAACCGACTAACTTTGCCAGTTTGTGATAGTAAACTGGCCAAACTTGTGAATGACTTTGATTTGATTTTGCGTTGCACGCGGGTTCGACTCCCGCCGCCTCCAAATCCACCTCCGCCATTTTACAAAAAACAAACTATTTAAGGAAACACCATGAAAGATTTAATGAAAAATTGGAGCCAGTATTTATTATCTGAATCCTCTTTGAGTAGAATCTATCAACACATTACCGAACACGATACAGCATTGCTCACGGCATTTAGAGATGATGCGTCTGATTTGTCGAGTTGTTTGGAAACGGCAGTTGATGCTGAGTTATCAAATAAAGAAAGAAATAGAAATCTTAAAGCAACCCTTTTGTCCTTGGGGTATGGCGTTACAGCCGTTGATGGCTCCTTTATAGAGAACTATGGAAATCTAGACAAACAAGTGGAAGTAAAAGAAGATAGTTTCTTCGTTGTAAATTTAGGCGATAGTCCCAACTTCACAGAAGCCATCACAAGTCTAGGCACGAAGTATTGTCAAGATTCTGTGTTGATTATACCGCAGGGAGGCACCGGTGCATATTTATACGGCACCAACAATAGTGATTTTCCTGGGATAGATGGCACCATTGAAGTTGGTGACTTTTTTGGCGGCTCAGAGGCAGAGTTTATGACCAGAGTTCGTGGCCGCCCAATTGTCTTTAAAGAAGGAAAAGGCGAGTACAAGTTAGATGTTTATGAGAACCATTCACGCAATTCTCGTATGGCAATCAAGGCAATAGCGAAGAAGGTACTTGGAGGGGACTGATGTGGTATAAGGTTAATGCGTTTCTCCCAAAATTAAAGATGGAGACGCGTTTTTGGCTATGGGCTGATTCGAAAGAAAAACTAAATAAAATGATTGAAGAAAAGAATATAACGAATATTCAATCGATTGATGAAGAGCCACAGCCATATTGGGAATGGGAAGAAGGCAAAAAGATCACAATATAGGCAAAAACTACTTGACACCACCCAAAAAGGTGGTTATATTATAGTAGTGAACAGATCATTATGACTGTTTAGCAACTTAAACTACAAGTAGATAAGGAGAAATATTATGTCTAGTTTAATACGACGACGGCCGCACATTATGCGGCCTTTTGCAAGGGATGAGTGGATTACTCCATTTGATCGCCTTTTTGATGACATGTTTGTTAACATGTTTCCAACTTTTTCACAGGATCTTGGAGATGACTTTTTTGTTAAAGGTTCGTATCCAAAGGTTAATGTCGTTAGTCAGGAAGATAGTGTTATGATCGAGGCAGCCGTTCCTGGTCTTAATAAGGGCGATGTGAATGTTGAGGTCCGAGACGGTGTTCTCACGATTCGTGGTGAAAGCAATCAGCACGGAGATATCCAGAACGACCAGTATGTAAAGCGTGAAATCAAGCGCTCTGCTTTTCAACGTTCTTTCCGGCTTGGAGAAAACCTTGATGAATCGAAGATTGAGGGAGCCTATGATAATGGGATTCTGACGCTTACGATTCCCAAGCTTATGCCAACTCCAAGCGAACAGACTGTTAGAACTATCGAAATTTCCTAATATGTTGGTTTGTTAGATTTAAAGAAGGGAGCGAAGAGGGGATGATGGAGAGGGGAAAGCACTACCGCTCTCTACCCTTCGCATCCAATCCTCTCTTCCTCCCTTCTTTTTTTGCTTAACTTAAATGCCAAATCTAGTTATAATAGTGAAAAGGAGTAGAAAGTAGGTTAATGAGTTTCAGTGCAATGTTGTGTGATTGGTGTGACGGGGTGATTTTCGATCACGAGAAATATGAAGTTCGTGAGGGATACAAAATTTGCCCAATGTGTCTGTATGAAGAGGAACCTCACGAAGAAGATGAAGAAGAGGAAGAACAAAGAGAAGCATCGTGAGCCATAATACGCTTTTGTTCTTTATGTGCTTGGGGGCCGCCGGTGTAATAGTGCTTTCGGCTTACTTTCTGAAGTTTTTAGAGTTCCGACGAGAGGATGAGCGAAGAAAGAAGAGAAAGGTTGAAGATTTCAACAGGGCGATTGATCATATTCTGGAAAGAGTAAAAGTTCGACAAGAAATTAACGAAGAAGCCGAACAAAAGAAGATTATTAGGGTAAACTTTAAAGATAAGAACAGGAGAGATGATGAGTCATCCACAGAAACATAGAAAGTCTAGGAGACGCCGAAAGGTCGGCTCCAGTAAACGTCGACTTAAGAAATTAGCCAAAAAGAAGAAGAAGTAAATGTCTGAAGAAAAGAAAAACAAGAATTGGAAGAAAGATAGAATTTTCAATTCTTATGAAGAAGCCGCAAGCCGCAAAGCCAAGATGCTGTCAGAAGACGACACATCAGAACTTCTGGTAAAAATCAGAAGGTGTGATGACGGCGGCACAAGATTTAAGGTTATTTACTGGCGACCTTAAAAATAATATTGACAAACCAACGCCAACGAGTTATAATATATATATTCCCCCTTAGCTCAGTTGGTTAGAGCAAAAGGCTGTTAACCTTTGTGCCGTTGGTTCGAATCCAGCAGGGGGAGCCATTAAATGTTTAAGAGAATTTGGTATTTAATTTTTAATAAAAAGGAGAAAATTATGGCCACAACCACCACGGCACACCTAGAACAACAGGTGAGCCAGCAGCGAAGCGAGATTGCTCGCTTGAAGGGTAGAATTAGTACGCTATCCGAAGATCTCAATGGGATCAAGAGAGATATTGCCGATTTCCGGCGCCGAGTAACTGACGACATGACAGCGTTGGTTGAAAACATTCAAGAAGAGAGGAAGAAGAGATGACAACGATAGCCGAAAAACTACAAAACCTTAACGTCGACGATAGTGCATTCGTCACACTCGAATATAGTGATGGCGTTGATGTTTTTGTTCACAACGAAACTGCCGTAGATACTGCCGTTTGGGAAACCGACGTTGTTTCACAATTTTGTGAATTGGTCGCCACACCAGGACTTCAAGCGGAAGACGGCTGGGGCAACAACATTCTTTCAGAGTTGCGGGGGAATGGCTTCCTTGATGATTACGAAAGGGATTATACATTCGCTGATTATCTTACGGAGACGATTCGTGAAAACTTTTATGACATAGAGTTTATCGAAAATTCGGTCGAAAGTTATGATTATAAGCGTGGGTTCTGTACTCTTTCTGCGACAGTCAAGGTACCCGCCGCCAACTTCATTAAGGTCTCTCCTTGGGTTGGAGGATGGGAAGTATCGGTTTCGACTGAAAACGGAACACTAACTTTCGATAGTTAATCAACTAAATAATGTGTGGCTGATCGAGTTTTACACGGCGTTATGACAATACTTTTGGGGTTTTTGTTTGGTCTATGGATAGTGAAGGCGATAGTGCCCCCGGGCACTAGCCTTTTTGATCTTTCCGAAACTCACACTGAAATGCCCGATTAAGCCAAATGTATAAAAAAGGCGATGTAGTATTGGTGCGCTCGATTACGGGCGCCACAATACCACCTGTTCACGTTAGATTATATAAGAAGATTGTTCAAAAATCAAAGACATACGGCGAGTTTAAAGACAAGAGTTACGTTGCCTGGGAAGGATCTCTTATTTATAAGGGCGAAATCAAGAAGTTGAACAAAGAATGGAGCATTTCTTGGAAATATCCAGACAATGTAGAAATATTCGTCTTTGAAGAGGATATAATAAGAAAACTGTGAATAAAATAATTATTTTTCAACAATATGGCGCGCAAAGATCTGGAACAAATTACTGTAAAGAATTATTTAACAGAAATTATAAAAATTTAAAAATTATAGAATTTTTAAATTCTAAACACCATATAGCGCCTTCTTCATACACAGTCAATAAAAGAACGACTAAGCATATAGATAAAAATTATGACAAACAAACGAGTGATGTTTTTCTTTCTGCTATCTTAAAAAATGAGATAAAAAATTTTATAATAACTAGAAACCCCTATGCTTGGATTGAAAGTTTGTGGCGTTTTGGATTTGAGATAGAACACGGGCCCGAGTCGTACATATATTTTCAGAAGCCACCGCCAGAAAAAAGCAATGTTAATTGGTTGTTTGAGCGTCCTTCTTTAGAGAAGCAGCAGCATGCTGTTGAAAAATCGATTATGTCTTATAATATGAGATATGAAAAATGGTTTGAAACGGCAACAGAAATAGTAAGACAAGAAGATTTATTGTTTGACTACCGGCTTGTACTTAAATACTTTGAACAGAAATACGATTTGATAAAAACTCAAACAGATTTTTTCAATATTAAAGAACCTTGTGGTCCATATATTGAGTTTGAAAATTGTGGTTCCGATAAAAATGATTTTTATAAAAATTACTATCTTAATCACAAATATATGAATAAACTTCCAACATCTACGATCAATTTAATTACACAAACTGTTGATTGGGAACTATTTAGGGGAGTAGGATACTATCCATTCGAATAAATCGGTGTTAAATGGCAGTTAAAAAGAACTATGTTCTCGATACGAGCATTCACTTGACAGATGCCGAATCGATTTTTAAATTTAGTAATAGCGATATCTTCATTCCTTTAAAAGTGTTGGAGGAAATAGATAAGCACAAGAAGCGTCAAGATTCTGTCGGGATAAATGCTCGAAAGATCATTCGCACTCTCGATGAACTAAGGGCAAAAGGGGATCTCCAAAAAGGCGTTCGCCTTGGAAAAGGAAAGGGACTTTTAAAAGTAGTTTCATACGAGTGTATAAAAGATGCACCCTTTCCTGCTGATTTAGATATCAAGATTCCAGATCATATGATTATTGCTACGGCGATGGCAATAAAAGTAGGGTGCCCCCGCCGCAAAATGATTGTAGTCTCACGCGATATCAACATGCGAGTCATTTGTGACTCCGTGGGAATTCCAGCACAAGATTATGATAACGAAAGTGTTATCACTTCATCAGAAGAACTTTATAGTGGGCTTGTAGTTCACTCTGTTGACGATCAAATAATCGACAGATTTTACCACAACGAAGAAATAATCATAGCAGAAGATGAGATCGGCAGCCAAAAGTGGTATCCCAACCAGTATCTGCTGTTGGTATCCAACGCCAATGACAAGAAGTCCGCCATAGCGCGCTTTAACAGCCACCACAGCCCTATCAAAAAGATAGTCCATGATAACCTATCAGATTGGAAAATCAAGGCAAGAAACAAGGAGCAATCGCTTGCTTTTGACCTGTTGATGGATCCAGATGTTAAACTTGTGACGCTGGTGGGTCGAGCAGGTTCCGGAAAGACGCTTTGTGCGATTGCTGCCGGCTTACAACAGACGATTGGGTTGAGAGGAGAAAACAAATATTCTAGATTGATTGTGTCACGCCCCGTTCAGCCACTCGGAAAAGACATTGGGTTTTTGCCTGGTTCGCTAGAAGAGAAAATGCTTCCGTGGCTAATGCCTATTCAGGATAACTTACAATTTTTACTAGGAAACGATAAAAATGCCCTTCAATTGTATATGGAAAAAGGCTTGATTGAGTTGGAGGCGCTAACTTATATTCGAGGGCGCTCTATTTCGAATGCGTTTGTCATTATCGATGAGGCGCAAAACCTAACTAAACACGAAGTTAAAACGATTATCACCCGCATTGGGGAAAACACGAAGATTGTTTTAACCGGAGACGTTGAGCAGATTGATAACGTATACATCAATGAAACATCTAATGGGCTGGCTCACGCCGTAGAGAAATTTAAGAAGTTTCCGCTAGCCGGACACGTTACCTTTAAGAAAGGCGAACGTTCAGAGATAGCGTCAATCGCATCAAAAGTATTATAAAACTTAACATAACAACTTCATTGTGTTATATTATTAAAGGAGAAGAAGAATGAGTGAAAGCGAAACACCCGCAAAAACGGAACAGGAAGTTCACACAAATCCAATGTTGGCAATGCCGGTAACCCCGGATTCCGAACTTAAAAGTTATCTAGTAGAATATGTTGGTACAAAACTAGATAATGAAGAGGTGACGGTTAATATGGTAGCCGAAGTGTTGGCCACGGATTTTCCGGAATTTGTGTTTGCGTTTGCGGAAGAGAATTTTTTGCGAGGTTATCAGTTAGGATTAGATGATGCTACATTACTTAAAAGAAGCACAGAGGCAGTTGAAGAATAACATACAGGATTTTTATACCCCTGGTGGAATTCATGTATATTTTAAAGACAAACTTACAAATGACGAAGTTGATGTAGAAGGCATTGTCGCCAAAGTTGAAAAAACCATCCCGGAGCATTTACGTTCTGAAGTAGAGATGATCATTATTGGGTGGTTTCAAGAATTTGAAGATAGAGAGATTAATGCTTTTTACAAAGACGGCACTTTGTGTATTTCTCACCTTCAAGATGATAATGAAGACATGTATGATGATATTATACATGAAATATCACATTCGATTGAGGTGCCCTTTGGTTATGAGATATATGGAGATAATAAACTAAAGGATGAGTTCTTGCGGAAGCGTAAATATCTTCACGACATTCTTTGGCAACTTGGCTATAAGGCACCGATGGCATTCTTTGAGAACACAGAGTATGACGAAGAGTTCGATATGTTTTTATATAAGACAGTCGGATATGACAAGTTGGTGAATTTGGTTCAAGGATTGTTTATCAACCCATACGCTGCCACCTCCCTGAGAGAATATTTCGCAACTGGTTTTACAGATTTTTATATGGATTCAAATCACAAATTCTTACAAAAAATTAGCCCTGTGCTTTATAAGAAACTAATTACGCTTCAAACTCAAGAAAAAACTTGACAACCGATACTGAAGTGGTTATATTATAGTATAATACGGAGATAATGTGCCACACATTTCATACTCGGAACTCAAGGATTGGGTTTTTTGCGCTTTTTACCACAAACTTACAAGAATAGAAAAGATAAAAGGATTTAAGGGAAACGAATATACGGCTTTCGGTACCGCAGTCCATAACGTTTGTGAGAAAAAGCTCCTTAAGGAGAACATAGATTTTGGAGTATATTTTACTGATAGTTTTGCTGATTGCATTGATAAGCTCCCCCCAGATGTTACTGTTGATGACAGATTGGTGGATAGTATGGTTGGACAAGGTAAGGAACTGCTTCCGGAGATTGAAGGGGCACTAGACGACTATTTTGGAGATTACGAAGTTCTTGCTGTAGAGATGCAACTTTATGAGCCAATCAAGACAGAAGAAGAATATGTCTTTAAGGGTTATATTGATGCGGTTGTAGCAACCCCCGATAATAAGGTTCACATTTTTGATTGGAAGACTTGTTCGTGGGGTTGGGACGCCAAGAGAAGAAATGATAAGATGACAACTTACCAGTTAACCCTTTATAAACACTTCTTCGCTCAGAAGATGGACGTAGACCCAAAAGATATTGAAACACACTTTGCTCTTCTTAAGAGAACAGCAAAAAAGAACAAGGTAGAGTTCTTTAGAGTAACCAGCGGACCAAGAAAAACCGATAATGCTTTAAAAATGTTGAACAAAGCCCTACACAATATTAAGAAACAAAGGTATATTAAGAATCGACTATCGTGTCGTAATTGTAATTTTAGACATACGGAACAGTGTCCGTAAACAAGAGAGAATATATGACAGCGAAACTAGCGGAGTATATTTGGGTTGATGGAACCCAACCAACTCCTAGTTTGAGAAGTAAAACAAAGGTATTAGGTGTCGACGAAGAACCTCCTATTTGGGGGTTTGATGGCTCTTCTACAAATCAAGCAGAAGGACATGATTCCGATTGTGTTCTGAAGCCAGTGAAGATCGTTTCTGATCCGCTGCGACAAGGCAGGGATCTTTTGGTGTTGTGTGAGGTGCTGAACACAGATATGACACCGCACAAGACAAACACAAGAAGCGCTTGTACTTCTGTGGCAAATATTTATCAAGAAGATGATACTTGGTTTGGATTAGAACAAGAATATACGCTAATGCAGAATGGGCGCCCACTCGGTTTCCCGGAAAATGGATTTCCGGCACCACAGGGGCAATACTATTGTAGTGTTGGGGCATCTAACGCATTCGGGCGCCCCATTGCTGAAAAGCACTTGGAAGCGTGCTTGGCTGCTGGTTTAAGGATTTCCGGCGTTAACGCGGAAGTGTGCCCCGGCCAATGGGAATATCAGGTTGGTCCTTCGGGTCCAGTCGAGGCTTCAGATGATCTGTGGCTTGCACGCTATTTGTTGTATCGCATAGCTGAAGATTACGATGTTACAGTTTCACTGGACGCAAAGCCGGTAGAGGGAGATTGGAATGGCGCCGGTTGCCATACTAATTTCTCTACTAAGGAAATGAGAGAATCTTATGCTGCATGCGAGCAGGCTGCAAAAGCTTTGGGACAGAACCCTGCGGAACATATTATGAATTATGGGATGGGGATCTCAAAACGCTTAACGGGCGACCACGAAACATGCAACTATACAGAATATCGTTGGGGCGTTTCAGATCGAGGCGCCTCCGTTAGAATTCCTTGGCAAGTGGCCAGAGATAAGAAAGGTTATATCGAGGATCGCAGACCAAATGCAAACTGCGATCCTTATGTTGTTACAAGATTAATTGTGAGCACTGTGTGTTCAAAATGAGGAATAAATGAAAAAAAAGAAGATATTGGTATTGTCGGATCATCCCCTTTCGCCCTCGGGAGTTGGGACGCAGACAAAGTATTTTATTGAAGCTCTTTTAAAAACTGGTCGATACCAGTTTCTTTGCTTGGGCGGCGCCATGAAGCATCAAAATTATGAACCACAGCAAGTAGAACCGTGGGGCAACGATTGGAGAATTTTTCCAATTGATGGGTATGGCAATCACGAGATTATAAGGTCTGTGATGCAAAAGGAAAGACCAGATGTGTTATGGTTTATGACAGATCCCCGTTTTTACGGATGGTTGTGGGAGATTGAAAATGAAATACGAGTAAATATGCCTATGGTTTATTATCATGTATGGGATAATTATCCATATCCTGTATATAATGGTAGATTTTATCGCTCTACGGATGAAGTTGTTTGCATATCAAAAGTAACACATAGTATTCTTAAAAATGTGGCACCGGAAGTGCCTTCTCATTACTTACCTCATGCAGTTAATTCGAATGTTTTTTATAAATATAAGACCGACGAAGACAAGGCAAAAGTGGAGGTCCTAAGAAATAGAATTACTGTTGATAGTAGCAATCATCATAAAAATCCAGACAAAACTATTTTTTTCTGGAACAATAGAAACGCCCGTAGGAAACAAAGTGGGACACTCGTTTGGTGGTTTAAGGAATTTTTAGATGAAGTGGGGCACAAGAATGCAACTCTTTTAATGCATACTGATGCCATAGACGAACATGGACAAGATCTGCCACACCTTATTGAACATTTAGGTGTTAATGATGGGCAAGTTTTGATTTCTGGAAACAAAATTGATGCACAAGAATTAGCTGTCATGTATAATGCTGCCGATTTTACTATTAACATATCGGATGCTGAAGGTTTTGGTTTGGCCACTCTCGAATCGCTGTCTTGCGGTACACCTATAATTGTTAATATGACGGGGGGCCTTCAGGAACAAGTAACTGATGGAGAAAATTGGTTTGGCTTTGGAATTGAGCCGGCTTCAAAAGCGGTCATCGGCTCGCTTCAGGTGCCTTATATTTATGAAGATCGAATTTCTCAGAAAGATTTTAGTAAAACACTGAAAGAGGCGATGAAGACCCGATCAAAAGTGTATAAGAAAATGTCTCTTCAAGGAAGAGAACATGTTAAGAAAAATTATAATTTTAATAATTTCGAAAAACAATGGATTAAAATAATGGATGAAGTAGTTGAGAGAAATGGCTCTTGGGAAACCAGGCAGGGATATGACAATTGGCACTTGCTAGAGGTGGCATAGTGCGTAAAAAAATTCTTTTAAAGGGTCCACTTTTGACTCGCTCCGGGTACGGAGAACAATCCAGATTCGCTCTTAGAGCATTGCGCTCCAGGGAAGATTTGTTTGATATCTACATACGACCACTACAATGGGGACAAACTTCTTGGTTAAATTTATTAGATGGTGAGCGCGCCTGGATTGATCAAACAATTGAAAAGACAATTGCGTATTTCCAACAACAGGGACAATTTGATTTGTCATTACAAATTACTATTCCCAATGAGTGGGAAGGAATAGCGCCATCTAATGTTGGTTTTACTGCTGGAATAGAAACAACACAGGTTTCTGCGGATTGGTTACAAATAGGCAATCAAATGGATAGAATTCTTGTTGTTTCTACCCACTCAAAGTGGTCTTATGAGAATACTAGTTATATTGCAACTAATTCGGAGACGGGAGAGCAGTTTCCTGTGGAACTTAAAACTCCTATCATAGTGGCAAACTATCCAGCTAAAACTTTTGATAAATTGCCGGAACTTGATTTAAAATTAGATTATGATTTTAATTTTTTGGCAGTCGCTCAATTTGGTCCTCGTAAGAATTTGCCAAATACTATAAAATGGTTTGTTGAAGAATTTAAAGATGAAGAAGTTGGATTAGTTTTAAAAACCAATATAGCAAAAAATTGTCTCATGGACAGAGAAAAGGTTTTTAGTGATTTGAAAAACTTTTTATCTCAATTTGACGAGCACAAATGTAAAGTTTACCTTCTCCATGGAGATATGACAGACGAAGAGATACATTCTTTGTATATACACCCGAAGATTAAAGCTATGGTTGCGCTCCCACATGGCGAAGGATTTGGCCTTCCTATATTTGAAGCAACTTATAGTGGGCTTCCTGTGGTTGCAACAGCCTGGTCGGGACAATTAGATTTCTTAGTTGACGAAGATGGCAGCGAATGTTATTATGATGTGTCGTTTGATATGCATCCGGTTCAAGATGAAGTGGTCTGGGACAAGGTTCTCATTAAGGAATCAATGTGGGCATATCCGAGAGAACAATCAGCAAAAGAAAAAATGCGTGAATGTTATAGTGATATTGTATCTGAAAATGAAAATGGACATTCTTCAAAATCTTGCGAATATGCACAAAAAACCCAGGAAAGGTTTAATAAAGAAAAGATGTATAAGAATTTCATAGACGGTCTTCTTGGAGAAGACTCAGCAAAGGTGGCCATCCCCCAGGAACAAAACGTATTGGAATTTGAATGAAAATTGTTTTTGTTTCTGATTTTTTTGTTGATCAGGTTTCCGGCGGC
>Ga0080013_1003413_pt1 | contig 16785 bp, 11 predicted proteins | sample ETNvirenome_6_85_FD_69236 | JGI IMG/M metagenome (GOLD analysis project Ga0080013, IMG submission 69236) | Marine viral communities from the Pacific Ocean - ETNP_6_85 (SPADES assembly) (version 2) | ecosystem: Environmental > Aquatic > Marine > Oceanic | place: Pacific Ocean | collected 2013-06-19 | reverse complement strand
GGCTGCTCCTACAGATGGGGCAATTATTGAAGGGTGCGTAGGAATTGGCGTCGCTGCGCCAGACACTCCTCTTCATGTTTATTCAACCGACAACAATATTGCAAAATTTGAAGGAAATGACCACGCTAGGGTAGATATCGATGGAACGGATGGATCAGAAAAATCTTTGAACTTTTCTGAGGGGGGCGCTTTAAAGTGGAAGGTGGGGATGGATAATGCTGGTCAGGATGCAGATTATTTTATTATCAAAGATACTGATGACGGTGTTCCTGAGTTTGTGATAGGTACATCAGGTAACGTGGGAGTTGGCACGTCGGCTCCGAACACTGCTAAATTAGAAGTTTCGACGACAGCAGCAGGTTGGGCTGGGTATATTAGCAGTAGTAATAACGCAGGTTATGGATTATTAGTAGACGGGGGGACAACAAGCGATCATTACGCTTTAAGTGTCCGTGATAGGAACTCTAATTCTTTGTTTGTTGTGAAGGGTGACGGTAACGTGGGAATTGGAACCACGGCTCCCACCGGTCAATTCCAAGTTTATGATTCTGTCGCAGCTGGGAATCGCGGCATTAGGGCTTTAAACACAGACGTTACCGATCATGTCTTTGACGCTTTTGGAGATAATGGAACCCTTTTCTCCGTTATAGATGACCTTTCAGATTCGTTGATGAGCGTCAATAACGCAGCCGGGCTTCCTGTATTCGAGGTGTTCGCTGATAATACGGTCGTTGCTGGCCAGTATAACCAGAACGATCTGGTGGTGACGGGAAACAAGGTAGGAATTAAGACCTCCGCTCCCGCTACCTCGCTTAGGGTGGAGGGCCTCACGAGTTCTGCGGAAAGTAGATATATCGTTAGTGATGCTGATGGCAACTTTTATTATACCACAACTAGTGGCTCTGGTACTTCTGGTTCCTCTGGTACTTCAGGTACTTCTGGCAGCTCTGGTACTTCAGGTACATCTGGCAGTTCTGGTACTTCAGGTACATCTGGCAGTTCTGGTACTTCTGGTACTTCTGGTTCCTCTGGTACTTCTGGTTCCTCTGGTGCTTCTGGTTCCTCTGGTACTTCTGGTAGCTCGGGTACTTCTGGCAGCTCTGGTATCTCTGGTAGCTCTGGCACTTCAGGCGTTATCGGCAACATAAGTAGCTTGGGTGCTTTACCAAGTATTTTGTTAGCATTTTTTATAAAATATTTGTGTTCGTTAGTTGGTCTTTGCTGGATAAATGGTTTAACATAACATGGCATTCGCAAGCACAGATCTGATTGCAGTTGATAGGGGGGGAACCACCTATCAAGAAACATTCGGTAACAGGTCTAATATCGACACCACTGATGAGTTGATGGTAGAGGCTACTACAACCGACGGGGGGCGCGTTATTGGCGAAAAATATAGATGCGATCGTTACGACTGGGACGGGGGTGGCACGGGTGGTACCTCAGGCGGGGGTGGCACCCCTGTAGCGGCAGATCTGTTGTTAGTGGAGCGCCCTGTTTGCACAACTACAGCGGCACGTTCTATTGGTACAACAGCCTTGTATGTATCTTCTCTCCCTGCCACACTTGTAGCGGGAACAAGGATACTTTTTGAAGGCGCTAGCGGTTATCCTCAGGGGGCTGAATTTGTATTAACTTCTACCGCAAATGCCACGGACACTAACTTAGTATCAACATATGGATTAAAAGGTGATGGGGTTTCTTCAGGTGTTCCGGGTGGAGTTTTATATAAAGCAACCAAAGCAGACTGGGACGCTGCTGCTGGCCAAGATATATATACAGCTAATTATAGTCCCACTATTGTCGTAAATACTACTGGAACCAGTGGAGATTCTGCTGATGCTTACAATGTGCTTAGTTTTGATATAGATGTAGGAGGCACATCCCAAACAGGCGATTTATATTTTGGACAAAAAAACAATGCTACAACAATGTATTATGGAGATATATGTGTTTCGGCAATACAGATTTTTCAAAGCGATGGTACGACCTTAAGATACGCGTGGTCTTTTCATCATGGCGCAACTTCCACTATGGACTGGGACACGACAACAAGTACCCAGTCGAGCGAAACTACAAATCCATCGACAGGGGGATTTACTTGGGTATCATTTCCCGGCCAATGTGCCACTGCAAGAAAATGGTGCATATGCAATCCGGGGTTTGGGAGCGTATCTTGTGTTACCTCGTCATATACTGGGGCACAGAACGGTATATCGAGTTTATATGGGACGGCGTCAGGAAGTACTGTGGGCGTTACGTCTTTGCCTTCGAGCGGTACAGTAACCCAAACAAGCGGTGCCTATTATACTTATAATGAAACCAGCAGCCCTGCTGCAACAGGGAATATTGTGTGGATGAGAACCGCCACCAATATCACCGTATCTTCGGGCGATATCATAAGGATAGCTTACTTAGCTGTAACTAGAAACAATGGAACGGGCACTACCGCTGATAATACTTTTTGGTTTAGGTGGGATTAATTATGGCTATTAAATTTTATACTATTGCGACTCATTCTCCTTCCGGTTTTGAAAGGTTGGTACAAAGCGCAGGTTTTTATGGTATTGATTTGACTGTGTTGGGCGCAGGTCTGGAGTGGGTCGGGTTTGGTCAAAAGGTTAATTTGTTTAAAACAGAGCTACAAAAATTAAACGATAACGATATAGTGGGTTTTGTGGATGGTTTTGATGTTGTTTTTTTAGCAAAAGAAGAAGAAATGTCAAAAAAGTTTCATGCATTGACTACACAAAAAAAATTGGTTGATAATCGTCCTATGATTAAATGTCCTGTGTGCGCTGCAAGTGATCCGGATACGAAGTGTTTAACAATTGACGAGTCGGAAGAGGCGACTGAACAATATGGCTCTCCGGAGCAGGTTGAAATTCAGGTAGCTAAAGTGGTATTTGGGGCCGAAGAGGTTTGTGCCCCAGATCCTTCATTGGTTAACAGATTTCCTGTGAGAGAGGGATACGATGCACGAGATCATAATTATCATTTTTTAAATTCAGGGAATTTTATAGGAGAGGTTGGCGAGCTAAAAAAAATAACAGAGGAAGAAATAGCAGATACTGATAATGACCAGCTATATTATCAGAAAAAGTTTTTAGCTGGAAAGCCTAATGTTTTTGAAGAGGTAGATGGGCACGAGTACCTAGATTCTTTATCAAGTTTTGAAATTGTATTAGATTATGGTTCTGATATTTTTCAATGCATGCAGGCTGGAGGGACAAAGATTGTGGATAATGTTAGTTATCAAGCTGATCCTGCTTTTTGGCCGGAAGGCCGTTGGGGGTATAGAGATTCCTTTCATTGTCCTTGCATTTTGCACGGACACGAACAAAACGATTAATGAATATGTTTTTACACGGGCGTTCCAAGTATAAAATCATTGATTTGCCTGAAAAATGGCACGAATCAGTGGATTTGGACTCAATTGTTGTTCAATTAACGCCAATAGGCTCGCATCAAAAACTGTTCGTAGAAAAAATTAGAGACAATAGTGTATATATTAGTAGTGAAAAACCGGGTGAAAGATTAAATTATTTTTATAATATATATGGAGAAAAGAAAAAAAATAAATGAGAGAAGTAATCACATACGATAAAGACGGAGTAAAGCTGGTTGAAATTATTTATGAAGGAACTGAGGAATGGGATAGCGACGAAGTTAAGGCGGCGCGTTTAAATATTTGTAGTACTTGTTCTTTTAAGGACGGGGATATGTGTACCTCTTGCGGTTGTATTTTGGCGGTTATTACTTCTTTTACTAATAATGTATGTCCGGAGGGTAAGTGGTAATGTCTAGTGTTTACGGAACACCATCACACAAAGTAAGGGCGGCGGACATTTCGTCGTTGGATTATACCAATATGACGGTGCTAGACTCTGGTGACGACAACTGGGGTAACTATTTTGCAAAGATGCATTTTGACGAACCGGGATGCAGCGGGGCGTCGGGGGGCTTTAGGGTCGATATCAATAATCTTGTAGGAAGCGGCTGGCGATGGGAATATATTACTTTTAAATGGACTATGGGTTCCTCAGCATTTGCGTGCTGGAATTTTAATTCTAGTAGTGATTATGGTTCAGCCGGTACAAATGGTTTAGAATTGTACAATGGTTTAAGTTATCCAGTGGGGCCTATTTCGGGTACGAATTTGGAAGGTCTTTCTACTGATAAGGTCTTTTTTTGCCAAAATACATTTAATACGGCTTATGACGCTGGATATAATGCTGTTACAATGTCAAGGTGTGATAACAGTCTTGATTACAATGTTTTCCACAGTAGTTATGCCCATGGGGATGGTTTGCAGAAGCAATTTTATATGAGGCGGCGTAGGACTTCAAGCACAGGGGTCGCTGGCCCCTCACACAGTAGAAGCTGTAATGGCACAGATGTTAATAGTTGGGCAATGGTGTCTGATATAGTGGTTTTTAGAAATCCTAATGATTAAGTAATATGTTCGTTAATAATCCCAGAATAGTAACAGATGGCATTAAAGGTTGTTGGGACCCGTTGATGCCAGATACGGCTACCAGCGCAACGTTACTGTATGAGCAGGTTGGTTCTGGTGTGGATGGGACTATGTATAATGGGGGTTGTTTGGATTTTGATGGGACGGACGATTATGTTGAGCTTGCTACCACCTATATTCCGGGAAATGGAAGCTGGGCTTTGTCCATGTGGGTAAATGGAGACGCGTGGAGCTCTTTTACTTTAGTGTCTAATACCAGCGGTGGTCCCGTTGCTAGTAGTTATTATATTAGTACTTCAGGAAAATTAAGTTTTAGAAATTATGATGGGGCGTGGCAGCAGCATTACGCAAATACTACTTTAAGTCTTAGTACGTGGTATTTTTGTACTTGGGTAAATTATGCTGGGTCATCTTCAACTAACGGCACCATGAAAATGTTTGTTAATGGCGTTGCGGATAGTTCGGAGGTTAATTCATATACAACTAATGGCGGTCGCCTTAATACTATAGGTCGAGATAGCGCTGATTATTTTGATGGAAAGATTGCTGATGTTAGGTTTTATAATGTGGCTTTAAGTGATGCCAATGTAAAAGAATTATACGATGACTCAAGGGTTATTATACCATATGGTGTATCACAAACAAATTTAAAAAGGTGGTGGCCCATGATAGATGGCGCTGGCACGATTGCTTACGATGGGAGTGGATATGGTAGAATTGGCACCCTGACTAATATGGATCCCGCAACCGATTGGACCAGAGAAGGCGGTGCTCCGGCTTTGATTACGGGATTTAATAGACCATTGTTATTTAAAGAATCGGACTCTATTCATGTTGACTGGACCAACACTCAATCCCTTGATGATATTACGTTGTCAGCGTGGGTATGTCCTACTGCTCATAATAGTTATAATCCTATTATTCGTTTAGGGGGAGCGTTTTTTCTTTTAGACAGTACGGGTACAAGGTTAAGGCTTGTTGATGCGTGGGCGACGAGCCCCGGGTCATATCCTTATACGTTTAATTTGAATCAGTGGTATCACGTTGCGGCTACCCGGGTTAGAAGCGGTAATCAGATACTTTATGTTAATGGGTCTGCAATTTATACTGTTGGTGCGCAGAGTAGTTCCATTAGTATGGGCTTGGTTGAGATTGGGAGGAGGTCGACTAATTATTTTAACGGGTTGATTAATGAGGTGGTAGTTTATGATGGAGCATTATCTGCCACCGAGATAGCGAAATTGGCGGCTAGAGATCCAAATGGGGGGCCGTTACCTCCTGATCCGGTGACAGGGGTTACGGGATATAATACTGTGTTGGGTTATTATCGTAACGACGGAGATGTAACTTGGGCTGATCGTAGTGGACATGCAGGAGCAGGTGTCGCAACTGTTTATGGGAGTAACCTGTCCTCTTTACTTTTCAAACAAGGCTACAACGGCACCGCCAGTACAAGTACCGGTCGCGATGGTCAGGGATTTCCACTTTTATGCAAAAACGTTGGGGCGCTCGGCGGCAATGATTCTACTTACTATACCGCTATCGGGAACGGCACTCCTACCCAAATTGGAGGGTTGGGAAGTCTTGAGGCGTGGGTTTTCCCCACGGAGGATAAGTGGATGTATTTTTATTGGAAAGGTTATAACGCTGATAATAGTTTATATTTGGGGTATCATGCCTCTGCTCCTGACAAGTGGTTTTTTGGTTCGTATTATAGTTCTAGTTACAAATATTTTTATTGGAGAGGCGTGGGCCAATCAACTTACGCCGATTTTGCTAATAGGTGGCATTGTCTAACTATGACTTTTGACAAAACGTTGGCGTCCGACAATTGGAAGGTGTATCATAATGGAGTTTATGCTGATGCTACCGATTGGACAAATGACCTAGGAACGAGCTCGCACAATGTATATGTTGGTGGTAGTAGGTATTGGGTTGGACAAATCGGCCCCATAAGGCTTTACGATCGAGTTTTGTCTCCCTCAGAAATTACACAAAATTTTAACGCTCAGCGCAGCAGATTTAACGCATAATGTCAACCAATTACAGCCCAGAAATAGTAACAGACGGCGCGGTTTTCGTGGGCGACGCCCGGATGCCGTCTATCTCTGAGCCCGGGACGAGGCTTTATGATAGGTCTGGCGTTGATTCTACTGATGTTAAGTTGCTGATTCACGGGAACGAGGGAAGCGGCCAGAGTTTTACTGATTCTAGCTTGAGTAATCATACGATTACTGCCAGCGGGAACGTGATTCATCTTACCTCTGGGTCGAAGTTTAGTGGGGGTTATTTTTCTTTTGATGGGACGGGAGATTATTTAACTGCCGCATCCAGTAGTGATTTTAATCTTTTAGAAGAAGATTTCACAATAGATATGTGGATTAATTTCGGAAGGCTTGCAAACATGGATATTTGTGACATTAAAGGCTATGCGGATGGTCTTTCCTTTCGATTACAGGAACCGGGGGGAGCAGGAAAAATTGGGTGTTATCTTGAAAACAATAACCACGTTTGGACTTGGACGCCAGCTCTAAGCACATGGTATCACCTTGCTTTGGTTAGATATGGTGCAACACTCAAGTGCTATGTAAACGGGATTGCATTAACCGCTACATCAGGTGGAAACCCATCAGGACAGTCTATCGCACAGGGAGCTCTTCAAATTGGACAATGGCTTACGGGGGCAGGGGCACAAGATTTTGAAGGGTATATGGACGAGTTTAGATTGACAAAAGGAGTCGCCCTTTGGACGCAAAATTTTACCCCTCCGGCAAGACGCGATACTTTGTCGATAAGTGATGGGATGATGTATAATGGAACCTCTCTTAACTTTGATAATACTGACGACTATATAACCATTAATGGTTTTGCAAGCAATGATCCGGGCACAGATAGTGCTTGGGCGGTTACTTTTTGGGCGAGGGGGGACACCGCAACCGCAGGTACCAACAATGATATAGTTTTTTCAGGCCATACTACTTCCGGTGGCAATATAATTCGTATAGGATACGATCGCACTAACGGGGGCATTTTTTATTCGGACGATAATACTACCGACAAGTATGCTGGCACCACCTTTTACAACGATAACACTTGGCATCATGTGGTTATCACAAGGCCGAGTGGGTCCGGCGCTCAAACTACTGATGTTTATGTGGACGGTGCGAAAATAACAGGGGGAACATTTTCAACGAGCGATCCTACATGGGCATCTGCGTCACAATTTAGTATTGGCCAAGAGTGGGATACTGCTACTCCGGGCGACTATTTTGATGGAAATCTTGCTGATATTAGGGTTTATAACGTGAAGTTGTCTGCCACGCAGGTTACAGAGCTCTATAACGATTCCAAGGTAGTTGTCCCTTCTAATGTTTCGTTAACAAACCTATTGGGTTGGTGGTCCCTTTGTGAGGGAGCAGGATCTATTGCGTATGACGGGAGTGGTAAAGGCAGCCACGGAACTCTCGTTAATAGTCCGGGTTGGAGTACCGGCAACACCGGCTGTCCACAGTTGGTTGAGGGGTATAATAGGCCTTTCTTGTTTGATGCGGATGGTTACGTTGATACGTCTTTGACGCTGAACGCGCTCACTGATTATACCTTTTCGTGGTGGAGCCGGTCTACTAGTCAGGATAATCGACAGCTTTTTGCGAGTGGGGGTCAGACTTCTGGGGCTTTTCATCTGAATTTTTATGGTACAAGCAATAAGCCACTCCTTTATTTGGCTGGAAACAATTATTCTTATTGGGTCGATAATGCTGCGCAGGATGACGGGCAATGGCACCATTGGTTACTTACGTATGAGGGAACAGCTTCTAGTGATGAACAAGCGCAACAGTCTGAGCTTTATATTGATGGAGTTCTTATAAGCCATTCAAGCTACACCAATTCGGCGGCTCCTAACACTTGGAGTACTTTTCGTATTGGGCGAGGGACTTCAGGTGGTATATGGGCAGGGGATTTGAATGAGTTTATTATTTATAATGGACAGCTTGGTTCAAGCGACCGAGCCGCATTATATGTTAGAGGCCCCAATGGTGGCCCTCTTCCTCCGGATCCTATGAGTTTAAGTAATAGTTCAGATGTTCTTGCTTATTGGAGGAATGATGGAGACGTGACGTGGACAGATAGAAGTGGTAACGGATATACAGGTACGGTTGGTGGCTCTCCTGACACTTTACTTTTCAAACAAGGCTATAACGGCAGCGCCAGCACAAGCACAGGCCGCGATAATCAAGGGTTTCCGCTTAAGTATAAAGATGTTGGGGCAGTTGGGTTTAATGGAAGTGATGCTTATATAGATGTGGGCCAAGGGTTTAATCATACTGCGGCTATGACGTGTGAAGTGTGGGCTTTAATTAAAGCAGGTTCGGGAGCAGGTGGTCAGGTGCTATTCGGTCAATGGTTCAACTTGAGCGCTAAAAGAAAGTGGTATATAGGAACGGATGCTACCAATTTATATTTTTATATCGATTCGGCGGGTTCGGGTACGTTTACCAGTGTAAATGCAGGCGCATATCCTACGGACGGGAAGTTTCATTCTTATGCATTCGTATATATTCCGAGCGTCTCTTTAACTGCTTATATTGACGGGGTGGTTGTGGGCACAGATACTTCAAGTGTGGCGTCTTCAATTTATAGTGCTACGGATGTTAATATTTATATGGGACGAGACGAGGCTGGGTCTTATTTTGATGGTCAAATTGGGAGCTCCAAAATTTATACAAGAGCCCTAAGTCAAGCAGAAATAAAACAAAACTTCAACGCCCAAGCAAGCAGATTTCAAGTTAATCGCGGTATTGTAACGGATGGGTTGGTGTTGTGGTTAGATGCGGAAAATCCCGGTTCGTATCCCGGAAGTGGTACAACTTGGTATGATTTAAGTGGGAATGATAACAACTTAACATTTAGTGCTTCACCGGTTATTACTAATGGTATATGGGATAATAATAATGGAACATATGCTTATGGTGACACTATTTCTGTTAATAGTTCCACTGGGTACAGTATTGAAATCCTATGTAAAATTAATTCAGATAATGCTAATACATGGCAAAATATATTTCAAAACGGGGGATCTCCCAACAGACATATGGTTTGGTACAACACCAATAATACATTAGCTGCATTATTTCATGTACCAAATAGTTATAATAATATAACAGAAACTTTAGTGACTGGAGATTGGTATTATTTACAATTCGTGTATGGGAATGGGGGAAACGATGATAGAAAGGCTTGGTTTAATGGAGAATCAAAAACAGTTGCTAATACTGCAGCGGGGAATGTCACAACATCGGGTGGATATTTAACTCTTAGTAGTGATAGTACTTTAGGAGCTAACACATCAGATATAAGTTATTCTTTTGTTAGGTATTATAACAGGTCTTTATCTGATAGTGAAATACAACAAAACTTCAGAGTTCAACGAGAAAGGTTTGGAATATAATGGGAGCATCAGCAGGACCAAGTTTACAAGGAATAGGACGAGGCGGCGCAAGCAACCTTGTTTTGGAGATGGATGCGCACGATGCGAAGAGTTATCCGGGCGAACCGACTACAAACACTCTGCTTAACGGTTATTTTCCCGGTACAGATACCACAACAGTAACCGCTGGATGGACACTACATGGGACGGCAGCAATAAGAACCTACAGACCAGCCGCAGAAGAGTTTTTTTATAAAAACCTTGGGTTAAGTAATCCAAGGGTGTTCCAAATTAATGGCGGCGGATGGTACAATGATAGCGGCAGTGGTTATACAAGAATCGGGATGCCTAATCCGACCCCCGGATTCTCGACCAGCACGGCAACCACTGTAAGTTTTTGGTATAGGTTTACAGGGCAAAACGCAGCTCAATTAAGTAATCAGTATATTTGGTTTGATTTCGATTATGGTTTAGCTAATTTAGCTGCAATTAATTATACTGATTATAATGATACCGAATGGCATTTTTATTCTGCTACTCAAACATCTAGTGGATCGTATGCGTATTATAACCTTTATATTTATGCTAACTATTTAAGTAATTGTCCCGGAGGTTCTTATTTTGAAATTGGAGCTCTGCAAATAGAGCAAAAGGGTTATGCAACTCCTTTTGTTGGAGATGGTCAATTTGCGCGCCCCGCTACTACTAATTTAATGATTCATGGGAATGTGGGCACTGGCCAGAGTTTTTCTGATTCTAGCCCAAGCGGACATACAATTACTGCCAACGGCGATGTAACCCACAGCGGTGGACAATCTAAGTTTAGTGGGGGATCTATTTATTTTGATGGTAATGGGGATTATTTGAGTATCCCTGATAGTGCTGATTGGAGCTTTGGAAGTGATGATTTTACTGTTGATGCGTGGATATATGTGTCCGCTTTTGATGGCTACCATGTGATCATGGGTCAAGATGACGACAGCACTCAAAGAGGGTGGCATTTTAGAACACAAGTAACTTCAGGAGATTTGCTGTTTAGATATTCAACGACTGGCTCTAATGAAACCGACATCTCTTCGTCGTCGACAGGTATGGTTATAAATACTTGGTATCATGTAGCTTTCGTTAGGGCTTCTGACACCTACGCTTTTTATGTGAATGGGGTACAAAAAGGATCTGGTAGCTTGACTGCTACTTTCCACGCAAGCTCAACAACTATGATGGTAGGCGCGAGAGCGGGCGCTGATTTATGGTTTGAAGGGTACATGGACGAAGCGCGAATAACAAAAGGAACCGCCCTTTGGGGGGGCGCTTTTACCCCTCCAACAAGACGCAATTTAAGTGCTCCTGTAGTAGATAGAGTTAATTATAATGGTTTAAATTGCGCTTCCACACTCACAACAAACACTGCAACTTACCGAGTTGGTGAAGTGATTAGGCCTATTGCTAGCGCTTATTGGGATTTTGATGGTACAGATGATAAGTTTTCGGGGGGTGTAGCGAATTTTGATCCGACAGGACCCGCGACAATAAATTTGTGGCTTAATCAAGATTCTGGTAATAACGGAATTACAACCTGTTTGGGAAATGCGTCTGCTTCAGATCGTTACTTTAATATTCATCCAAGCAACACTAGCCTGATGAGAATGGGAGTGGTGAGCAGTGGAGGTTGGCAGTATAAAACATTTACAGATAACTTATTGGACAGATGGGCAATGTTAACTATTGTTAACACGGGGAGCAGCGCGTCACCATCGACGTATTCAGTTTATTTAAACGGGACGGCTCATGCAGACAATCCGGTGACTTATACTGGTAGCTTTAGCGACCCAACCGATTTATTTGTTTTAGGTAATTATACATTAAACAACAGCTATGATACATTAGGTCAAATAGCGAACGTCCAAATATACAAGGTAGCCTTAACCGACCAACAAATAGTAGAAAATTTCAACCAACAAAGAAACAGATTTAAAATATGAGCAATAGGTATCCCAACACAAGATGGTTATTTTTAAACAGCGCAGATGCGTCGTCAATAGACTTTAGTCAAGTCTCACAAATAAACGCGGAAGCATTAAGATATACCCCAGACGGAACACAAACTTTTGTTAAATATAATATCACTGAGTTTCCGGAAGATACTAGCGCCGAAAACGTTGATACAGAAGGTAATACTTATGAATTTTATTATGAGATAACGGGGAGTTACTCTATGGCTGATGAAGAGGATGTAGTGCGCGAGGAGAATCTGTATAATTACAGTAATATTACTGGTTCTGGAGTGCTTTTTGCTTCTGGTGATATTGCTGGCAGACCAAGCGTGTATAACAATGGTATAGAAATTTCAGGAAAAAAAGAATTTACCCATCCAGAAACCCTAGAAATATTAGAGGGTTCAAACTGGACAGCACCTAACCCAGAATAACGATGAGTGTATTTGGAGGACCAAAGGCTGTAGCAAAAGAATCTCTTCTTTTGGCTTGGGACGCGCGGCACCCGCTAAGTATGTCAGGGGCGGGCTGCGGTGGTTTCGAAGGCCACGACGAAGGCTTGACTGACATTATAGATACAAGCAGAAAAGCTAAGTTTATGGGCGACGCGAGGGTATGGGGCGATGTGAATTTCTGGACAGCCGTAGGAGTGACTTATCCTGAAACCAGCTATGGAGGTGTTTTGGCGGGTAGGCACGGTCTTACCTCGGGTTACAACAACACATCTTCCGGAAAAACTTTTAATTCAAGCCGGTCTCTTCACGTGTACGTATGGGACCAAAGAAATGCGAGCTGGGTATCTCATACTTATTTTAACGGATTGAGGTATAGTGGCCATTGTTATGATACTTACAGTTCATATGGACCAAATGAAATGACCTTGTTATTGGCTGATCATGAAGTACTAAAAAAGAAGTACCCCGAAGGTATATGGGTGATTTGGGGGAGTCACGCAGACGACTATAGGAATACCGCAAGTAGGGAGATGTTCGCTGATTTGGGTGCGGGATCTAGTGCTACCACTATGAGTGGTAGATGTGAGTATGTCCTAGTTGGACAGCCGGGACTTGGGGAGGGAAATGCTTATGTTTGGGCTTTGCATAATGTTGCGGGTTATCCTAATCAAGTTGCCCATGCGAATTTTCGAGTACCTTCTCAAGTAAATAGAAAAAAAGGAATATATGGGGGAGATAAAGCTGTTGATTTTGATGGGACAGGAGATTATTTGGATTTGGGCTCTGATATAACTTTTAAGAGTGCGGGAGGATGGACGGTTGAATCTTGGGTTAAATACGATTCAGTTGCGGGTTCATATAATAACACGACTGCACCCGCTAATTTTATAGGAGCAGATTCAATTAGTTATAATAGTTGGTATTGGTCTGTTTTAAATAGCAAGTTGGCTTTATGGAACATGTCTCCGGGTACGTGGAGGTATGGTTCTACTACTCTCACAACGGGCAAATGGTACCAAACAGTATTAGTGTGCTATCCTTCTGGAACACAATACCAAATGTATTTAAATGGAGCGGCTGAAGGAGGAGACCACACAACATACGGATCTTGGAACGCTTCTTATGCTGGTCTTAAGGTAAGGTATTTTGGGCGTGGAAACGCCTCTAATGTAAGATATATGAACGGCCAAATGTCAAGCGCAAAAATATACGACAAGGCGTTATCCGCCGCAGAAGTTAAAAAAAGTTTCAATAGAGGGAGGCATAGAACATAATATGGGCAGTGCAGCTGGACCAAAATTAGCAGGAATAGGACGCACCGGTGATTCTGATATTGTTATGTGTATGGACGCGCATGATGCCGGGAGTTATCCGGGCGAACCGACCTCTAATGTTTTTAAACACGCAGCAAATGGGTATCCTATTGGTTGGTGGGGGGACGGATCAAATCAATCAGGGCTTACCAAGGGAGCCTCCAATGTATACGACACTTCTCTACAATATAATAGTTATCCAACCGTTTTATGGACTCCCGGAACCAGTTATAATTGTTATTTAAATGGCACCGGTGATATACCGAATACTGAGGTGTCCACAGCATGGACATTTAGTTGCTATATTAAGGCTGAGGATGGAGGAACTTTAGGAAACTCCAGTAATTCTTTAAGTGTTTATTTGTATTATCCCAGTTCGGACGGTTCTTCCGCGGGGACAGTTGTGGATGTTGGGGGTGGTTGGTATAGAGTAAGTCGATCACGCACCGGGTCTTCTAATTATATTAGTTTGGCTGGTTTTACTGGTTTCAGATCTGGAGCAAAGTTTTATTTAAGCGGCGTTCAATTGGAGAAAAAAACATATCCCACGCCGTTTGTTACAGGATTTACGGATAGCGGAGAAGTCTATGATGGTCGCCCCGATTCTGTTGATTTGTATGTTAATGATTCGTTCAGCGATAAAAGTCCAAACAGATTGCCAGTCACTAATGGCTGGAGTGGTGTTACGATGCCCGGATTCGGTGGCAAATTTGGTGGCAACGCTCTTTATTTTAATGGTAACTCGTATTTACAATATACTATGACCAACGACTGGGGCAACGGCGCTCTTTTTGGGGCAGCTAATTATACTATTGATTTTTGGCACTACATGCCAGCAGGTACATCATTAAGAAATTATGCAACTTGGATCTCTACTTATACAAATCCGCTTAACGATGGGATAATAATAGCACAATATGTAACAAGTGGAACTTATGGGGTTTGGACCGATGGCACTGGCTGGCTGAACACTGGAGTCTCTATTTTGGCTGATCAATGGGCTCATGTGGCAGTTGTTAGAGAGGGTACCGGAAGCAACGAGTGTACTTATTATTTAAACGGAACCGCTATTATGACCTTCACTGATGTTCGTGATTATACCTATACACAAATTCGAGAGTTTACGGTGGGAGCTTTATATGATGCTAGTAACTCTCACGCTTTAGAGGGATATATGTCAGATGTGCGGGTTTGTTCTGGAACCGCCCTTTGGACGCACCCTTTTACTCCTCCGACAAGGAGCGGAGATAATGCTCCTGTTGTGGATTTAAGTGGCAGCGATAATGGCGGCAATTTTGTCACCAAGGATATGACAGACGTTAAAACCTATCAGAGAGGGCAAGTAATTGAGCCTGTTGCTAGTGCTGTTTGGGATTTTGATGGAACGGATGACACTATTTCTTTGGGGGGCGCAACTGCTGCGGCCTCCGCTCGCCCTTTGAACGCCTACCCATTTACATTTACTGCTTGGGTAACTAGTGATACCGGTTGGAGTCCGGCGTCTGGGATGGATGAGTTGTTGAATATGAACATCGCAGGTCAAAGAGTATCCCTTGGGGCTTATGTCGCCACGCCAACAGGCCCAAGCATTATGTATGGGGGGAGTAACCATTGGAGTTGTGCTTCTTCGGCTTTTGGTAATCCAACTGGATGGACTCATATTGCTTATGTGATTTATGGTAGTAATAATAGTAACCATAAAATTTATATTAACGGCGTCTCTCAAACCTTGACAAATAACGGAGGGGCTCATGGTGGGACGGCTGGTTGGACACTAGGAGCTAACAGTGCGAGCGGTGAATATTGGTTTGGTAATATCGCTAACGCTCAACTTTATAACAAAACTTTAACGGAAGCTGAGGTAAAACAAAGTTTCAATGCACAATGCAACAGGTTCAAGGTTGGTCCTCCAACGGTGGTTCGGTCTGGGTTGATGGGATATTGGGACGCAGGCAAAGTGGCGTCCTATTCCGGCAGTGGGTCCACTTGGTATGACATATCTGGAAATGGAAATAATGCTACATTAAGTGGCCTTACTTTTAATTCTGGATCGGGTGGATATTTTAAACCAACCGTAACAACAACCGGTTCAGCAACGACCCCTTCTTTTGCAAATACTGCAACTATGACAATGGAGTGTTGGTATAAGAGTAGTTCGGGGGATTCGTTTACTACCTACGGAAGAATTATGGACAGAGGGGATACCACTATTAGTCTAGGAACATACGGCACATATCAACTTAGATCGTGGGTTTATGCTGGGGGAGGTAGAACTAGTCCTGAAAATGTCAAAAACGGAATAGGACAAGACGGCTTGTGGCATCATATAGGATACACATTTGATGGTTCTACTGCTAGGTTTTATTTTGATGGAACTTATGTGAATTACGCCAGCAGATCTGGAGCCTTAGAATCACCATATGCTTTAACTCTATTTACTGGAGATGGCTATGGATTCGGTGGTCAAATCGCGGTAGCTAGGTATTACTCAACTGTTTTGTCGGCAGCGCAAATAAGCAACAATTTCCAAGCCGACCGTGCAAGGTTCGGCGTATAACGAATGTAAAAAACGTGTAAATTTAATAATATATAATATATCATGCATAATAGATATCCCAACAGAAGGTGGATGTTCCTGACGAGCGGTGATGCGGCCACGGGAGTAAATTTTAACCAAGTAATGGAAACATCACCAGCTACATGTCGTTACAACGTAGCTCCAACCCCGGGTACAGAGACGTTTGTCAAGTACAATGTCATCGAATACCCTCAACATTCAGGTAATGAGCCGCAGATAAGCGTTTTTAGCGGATGGCATCAGAATACCCCTTTAGAGGGAGGGTGGGTAGATAGTTTATCTATTGTAAATACCGGGGAAGGTTATGGTGCTGGCGGAAACCTTACTGCGTCAGGAGGAGGGGGTTCCGGTTTTGCGGGTACATTTACTCAAGAGAGTGGGCACCTTAATTCTGTGACTGTCACCAATAGTGGGGAGTATTATACCGCCCCTCCAACAATAATTGTTGATAGCCCTGATGGAAGTGGCGCTGCCGTGACAGCTTCTCTTGTCTCTACGCAACCAACGTGGCAAAGCGAAGAGCAATATCCAGAAACAGCG
>Ga0080013_1003412_pt1 | contig 16790 bp, 20 predicted proteins | sample ETNvirenome_6_85_FD_69236 | JGI IMG/M metagenome (GOLD analysis project Ga0080013, IMG submission 69236) | Marine viral communities from the Pacific Ocean - ETNP_6_85 (SPADES assembly) (version 2) | ecosystem: Environmental > Aquatic > Marine > Oceanic | place: Pacific Ocean | collected 2013-06-19 | reverse complement strand
TTTACCAACTGCTATTTGTAGATTTTATAATGTATATGGTGAATATCAATTAGAAGATGGGGAGTATTGTACTGTTATTGGTATTTTTGAAAAACAATATAGGGAAGGTAAACCATTAACTATTACAGATAAAGGTGAACAAAAAAGAGATTTTACACATATAGATGATATAGTTGATGGGTTAGTTCGTTGTGGTATTGGTTTGTTAGGAGATAATCCTGTATCAAGTGGTCAAGCCTATGAACTAGGAAGAGGTAAAAATCATTCTATTAATGAAATAGCAGATATGTTCGGAAAAGACTATCCAAGACAATATATCCCAGCTAGAGGTGGAGAATATCCATTTACTTTGGCAGATTTTACTAAAGCAAAAGAAGAAATTGGTTACAATCCAATTTTAGATATAAAAGATTATATAAAAGATATTGTAAAAAAAAACAATGAGTAAATTAATTTTAGGTGATGGATTACTAGGTTTGTATCTTATTGAATCTACGGATTGGAATTATATTAGTAGAAAAAAGGACAATATAGATTTTACTGATATAGATTCGTATTCTAAACTACTTGACAGTTATGATACTATCGTAAATTGTATTGGAATATCTCGTAGTTACGAAGGTGATAAGTCTACTTATTGGAATGTTAATTACAAGGGCGTAGTTGATTTAGTTGACTTATGTAATGATACTAAGAAAAAACTTATACATATTAGTTCAGATTATGTTTATGCAAAATCTAAACCATTAGCTTCAGAGGATGATGTACCAGTTCATTGTAGAAATTGGTATGGATATACTAAGTTGTTAGCTGATGGTTATATAGAATTAAGAAGTGACAATTATTTAATAGCAAGAACAAGTTTTAAAAGCGACTCAGTTTATAAAGAATATGAATATGGTTGGATGCAGTTTGGTAATTTTGATTTTGTAAATGTTATTGGTGATATGATTATTAATCTTATAGATTTGAATGTTGAGGGTATCTACAATGTCGGAACAGAAACAAAAACATTGTATGATTTGTTCTCTGTAGATAACGATTCATTGAAACCTACATTTAATTTTCCTCATGAAAGTGTTCCATCTAATGTGACAATGAACTTAAATAAGGTTAGAAGTTTGTATGAAAGAGATTGAAAAGATATCACAAACAGGTACCAATATATTTAATCCACAGGCTAAAGTATTAGCAAATGTAGAGAATGTAATACAATTCATTGAGACTCAAAATGCTCCACCAGTTTTGGTAGAATTTGATCCAAGTAATGCTTGTAATCATGGATGTTATTTTTGTATATCATCTTATATACATTTACCAGAATCAAAGGATTTAGAAACATTTGACTGGTCAATCATGCCAAAAGATTTAATGTTGGGTGTATGTAAAGACTTGGTTGATATGGGTGTTAAAGCTATAAATTGGACTGGTGGTGGAGAACCAACGTTAAACCCACATTTAAAACATGGAATTAAATATATAGGGGAAAATTCAAACATAAGAATGGGTATGTTCACTAATGGGACATTACTTGATAAGTTTGATTTGTTCGACATCATTGTAGATAATTTTACTTGGTTAAGATTTTCGGTTGATGCTGGAACTCCAGAAACATTTAATTGGATACGTAGACCAGGTAAAGGTCAAGATTGGAATAAGATGTATTCTAACTTAAAGACTTTGATTGAAGTTAATAATTCAAAGGGTAGGAAGATAGGAATAGGAACTGGAATGGTGATAACACCAGATACATATAAAGAAATAGTTGATTTTGCTAAAGTTTTTGGAGATTTAGATTTAGATTATTGTCAGTATAAACCAGAAGTTGTAAATAGGGAAAGAGAAGGTGGGATACAGCGAGAGGTAGAATTTTGGGATAAAGAAATCAAACCAAGATTGGAAGAAGCGAAAGTCATATTGGGGGATAAATATCAAATTAATGGTTATCACCTTAAAGATTTAGCAGAAGATCCTACCATACTTGGTAGACATTATAAAAAGTGTTTAGGTTCACAAATACAACCTTGTATTGGTGCAGATGGTCATGTGTATGTATGTCCTAATCATCGTGGATATAAACAGTATAGTTACGGTTCTATACATGAGAAGTCATTTAAAGAGATTTGGTTTGATATTAAAAAAAGACAAAGTGTTATGAATCAGATAGACAATGTAGAGTGTTTTTCTAATTGTACTCAACTTTGTAAACCACATGAGAGCAATAAAATGTTTTGGTACATTTACGATAGTTACAACAAATTAAATACTGAGGAAGAGAGAAAAGATTTCAAAAACTATTTATACCAAAAAAGAGATGAAGTAATAAAAGAAGTAAAATATTCGGAGTTTATATGAGGGTTGCAAATATAGATACACTATCAGCTTACTTTGATAGATTAATATCGGAACGAATTAAGTTATATCATTTTGAAAGTAAGTATGAAAATGAAGAGGGAGTCGTACATCAAAAAAAAGTTGTGGAAGAGATTAAATCTAAGATAAAAGATTTATTCGATGAGTGTTTCACAAGTACAAATAACTATGATTATATTGGTGAAAAAAGAACTTTTGGACAAGAAAGAATTGATGAGGTAAAGAAGTTAATTGATAATGTAGAAAAGTTGACTGTTAACGATTTAGATGTAGGTTCGGCCTATTATGAACAGAAAGAAGGTAATAGTTCACCACAAAAATATATGGATAATGAATTGAAGTTAAGGGAAGCAAATGAAAATAGGTCAACTTCAAAAAATAAAATAGATGAATCGTTCAAGAAAATAATTGAGGGTTAATTGAGAAAAATAGTTATATCACCTTTGTTTTGTGAATCACATTTGGTAAAATATCAGATACCAAATATAATTGATACTATAAATCCTGATATTATCATTTATAATGAGGGTTTATTTCCAGGTGCTACTGAAGGTAAGAAGAAATTAGATAAAAAATGGATTGATAAATATACTTTAGACGGAAAACGTGGATTTGATTTTTTAGAGTTACAAAATATAATTGAGGAAGCTCAGAAAAAATACAAAGATACAAAAATAATTTTGAACAAAATGGATTATAGTATCAGAATGAAACCAGTCGATTGTTACATCAATGCTACAACAAACTTCGATGATTTTGATTTAAAAATTGAAGAGGGAGATTGTCTGTTTCCGTCCGAGGGTGATGTGTTTCATCATGAAAACTCAATTAACAGGATTGAAAGTTATATATCACAAATAGAACCAAATCAAGGTTTCAAAAGTCATTGGTTGGAGTTCGTAGCAAACCAATTTTATGTGGAGAAAAAAACTTTAATAAAAAATCACCAGTCAAGAAAAATATGTGTCAAGTTTGGTGATATGGGTTTCTACGAGAAAGTGTTAAGTCAGTTTATATCACAAAATTATAATATGTTATATTCAACAAATTTAATTACATACCACTACGCGTGGTGGAGACCTGGTAAGTTTTTAGATTTAAGATGTGAACAGTTGGAAAGAAATAATGGTTATTGGGATGATTTTAGAAAAGCTATAGACTTGGCACAGAAGTGTGAGTTAGATGAAATAAATAACAGACCATCTATCAGTACAGATCCATCTAATTTTGATGTTTGGATTAAAAAAATAGACATAGAACATCCAAAACATATTAAAGAACATGAGTGTTATGTATGAAAAATGTAGTTGTTATACCAGCAGTTAAACCAAAAGATAAAAATTTAGATAAGTTTGGTGGTTGGGGTTGGATGTCTTATTCAATTAATGCTTGGAAGTTTTGGTGTGAGAAGCATGGTTATGAACTTGTCGTTTACGATAAAACTTCTATAGAAGATACCACTAAGTATAGAGTGACCGTTCAAAGGTGGTTTGATATCTTTAATTTCTTAGATAATAAAGAAATTGAATACGACCAAATTTGTATGACAGACGCTTCATATATACCAAGATGGGATATGCCTGATATATTTAAAATGACAGATGGTAAATTTACAACAACTCATGAGTATGATAATTTTAAATGGGTTTATGAAAGTATTCAAGGTTATAAAGAATTTTTTGATAATTATGATTTAAATATTTTTGATTATTTTAATGCAGGTTTAGTTATATTTAATAAATCTCATAGGGATGTGATTGAAAAATTCAAAAAGATTTATACTGATGACGTTGATTATTTTGTCGATAAACAATTAACTTTGAGAAGAGGTACAGATCAAACACCACTTAATTATGTGATGAGGATGAATAATATTGATATAAAATTTTTATCGTCACATTATAGAATGTCACATCTTCCGAGAAAGGATTTGTTAAGTTATAATTGGCAATTGGAAGAAGATAAAACGCCTTTCTTTATAAAGTATGGTTTGCTTTGGGGATTTAGTGGTTTTGATAAAAGACAGAGAAATAAACTAATGGAAGATGTTTGGGAAATGATAAAAGAGAATTATAAATGAAAGATGTAGTCTTCATAGTAAATTTACCTGAAGCAAAAAAACAGGGAAGAAATAATCCGTATCAGCTAGCTGTTAAGAGTTGGGATTCGTGGTGTAAAAAAAATAATAATAAATTATTTGTCCTCGAAGAACGTATTTATCCAGAAGATTATATGAATGCTAATTGGCATAAATCATTTGCATTTAAATTATTAGATGACAATAAAATTAATTACAATCAAGTTATGACTGTTGATGCTGATACGATGATTCACCCAAACGCTCCAAATATATTTGATATAACTGATAATAAATTTTGTGCTGTACATGGTTATGGTAGTTATGATTGGATATGTAGGAGTATAGAAAATTATAAAAAACATTTATTTCCAGATGTAGATGTTCCCTTATTTGAGTATTTCAATTCTGGTGTTATTATATGTAATAAAAAACATAAATCATTTTATGATAAAGTAATTAATTTTTACTTGAATAATAGGGATAATATTGTTAAATTACAAGAGACGTATCATGTTGGGACAGACCAACCGATATTAAATTTTTTTGTACAAAAAGAAAATATTGATTATAAACAATTGGGTTACGAATGGAATATGCAGGATATGAGACGATTTGAAATTTTAGATGAAGAATTAACTTTTACAAAAATAGGATGGATATATCACTTCAATAGCATTCCTGATGATTTGAGAAATTATATGATGAATAAAACTTGGGAAGAAATATGCAGTACGTCTTGAGGAATCATATACAATATGGAGGAGTTTCAGTAAGTGAAGCTGCTGTTGAATTTATTAAAACTATATTAGAGGAAGGTAAAATTATATTAGAATTAGGAAGTGGTCCTGGTTCAACTGTGGGGTTAGGTAAGATTTATAAATTATATTCAGTAGAAAATCAACCAGAGTGGTATGATAGATTTCCTGAATCCGCTACTTATATAAAATGTAGAAGTAAGATGTATGATGATGAATACACCGTTCCATCAGAATTTCCAAATGATAGGGGTTGGTATCATCCAGATGATATATTTCCAAACTTACCATCTAATTATGATTTGATGTTAATAGATGGACCTGGTGGATGGAGTCATGGATGGGGGCGTGGTGGATTTTTTAAACATATAGATAAATTTAATACAGATGTTCCAATGGTATTTGATGATATTCAAAGGCCAGATGAATTAGTATTGATGAAAGAAGTATCTAAATATGTTGGAAGAGAATATGTTATATTAGAGGATAGTGTTACTGGAGTTATACTTGGTAAATAAATTAAAAAACAAATTCGCAATTGGATGTATAGTTCAATGGTATGAGATAGAACTAATTGAAGAATATTTACAGAGTGTAAAGAATGCTATAGAACCAATAGAGAACAAGAAAAATGTTACAGTTGATTTATATCTTAATGTAGACCAGTCGTTAGAAAAAATTGATGAAAGTCAAACTACGATTGAGGATATTGAATATAGATTCAGTCGTATGATACATCGTGTGTTTGCTGGTCCTGGTTATTATCATGTAGTTGGTGGCAATAGGACATTAAATAGAGAGAACAAAGATATTTACACTATAGCTGATTATCGTAGAGATTTTAATGATAAGTATTGTGATGAGGTTGATGTTCTAATGTGGGGTGAAAGTGATTCGTTGATACCAAGACAAACATTTCAGATATTAGATAACTTACACACCTCTGTAAAAGAAAAGACACCAAAGTATGTTGGGTTTTTCAGTACTTGTAAAATGTGGGATGAGAGTTGGGAAGTACTAGAACATCCTGAGTTTACAGTTAAACCATTTAAAGACATAGGTAATAAGGTAGAGACTAAAGATTGGTGGAGTTTAAGATACAATATGAACATCGATGAGATGAACTCATTTAATGATAAAGTAGAGGAGTTAGATGTCCAAGTTTTAAATCAATATAAATTTAATGGTTGTGGATTAGTTATATCTTCTGATGTTATAAAATCGGGTGTTAATATTCCCAAAGGTTCTTTTTTTATACATGAGGATACTGCTTTTCAATTACAACTACAAAGATTTTTCCAAGGTCAGATACCACAATATCTATTTAAGAATATTTTATTGGTTCATAATAGAAAGCATACGAAAAAAAGAAGTTATATTTTAGGTGAAGATGGTGTAAATCCTGGTGATGTAACTACTGGCCGAAAAAAACACAAGTGGTATAAAAAAGCTAGCGAAATGTGTCACCATAATACATATAATATGTTTAATCAAACTAAAACTTATGGTTGGAAAGATGTATTTGATAATTTAAAAAATGAATTGGAGTCAAAATGAAGAGAGCATTGATAACAGGTATAAACGGAATGGATGGAAGTCATTTAGCCGACTTTCTTTTGGATAAAGGTTATGAAGTATATGGTATGGAAAGACGATCATCATCTAAGAATAGAACAAATACAAGTCATCTTGAAGGTAAGATAACTTTTATTAATGGTGATTTATCAGACCAGAATTCTTTATTGCGATGTGTAAAGGAATCGAATCCCGATGAGGTTTATAATTTAGGTTCCCAGTCATTTGTAGGTGAGAGTTGGAACACGCCTGAGCAAACTGGTGATGTCACAGGACTTGGAGTGTTGAGGATGCTGGAAGCAATTAGGGAGTATGGAAAACCAATTAAGTTTTATCAAGCATCAACTTCCGAAATGTTTGGTAGAATGGAAAACTTTGCGAGTGAGAACACGCCATTTTATCCAAGAAGTCCTTATGGTGTTGCTAAATTATATGGTCATTGGATTGCTAAAAATTATAGAGAATCTTATGATATGTTTAATTGTTGTGGGATATTATTCAATCATGAATCAGAAAGACGAGGTATGGAATTTGTAACTAGAAAAATTACAGATGGAGTTGCTAGGATACACTTGGGATTACAAGATAAGATTATTTTAGGAAATTTGGATACTAAAAGAGATTGGGGATATGCGCCAGATTATGTTGAATCAATGTGGTTAATGTTACAGCAGGATGAACCAGATGATTATGTTGTTGCGACTGGAAAAACACATTCTCTTGGAGAGTTTTTAGATTATGCATTTCAACATATTGGTATAACGGATTGGGATAAATATATTGGTCAGAATCCCAAATATATGAGGCCGGCAGATGTATTTTATTTGGCGGGAGATTCTACAAAAGCTAGAGAGAAACTAGGATGGTCACCAAGAACTTCTTTTGATGATATGGTGTCAAGAATGGTTAAAAATGATAGAGAGTTACTATCTATTCCAACTTTAAAATTTTAGAGTTACTATTTTGATAAAAATAAAATTATCTGATAATCAAAACATTAAATGTTTTAGTGGTCTTATCATAGCTAAAGATATGTTAAGAGACTATAGCATAGATGTAACAGCTTCTGATGATTATGATTATGAGTTTGTAGACGCTAATCAGTTTTTAAAGTTATCTCTCCCATTACAAGAGAGTATTGATTGGGGATTAGAAAATCTATCTAAAAAGTCAGGTGATTATTTCTTATTTCATGGTGGTGACTCTACTTCAATTATGGGAGCTTACGAGGTATTTGTTGAGTCAAATGCTAAATACTTGTTTAAGAAACAATTGTTGTCTCAAGAAGATTATAAGGAAAGAACAACTTTAAATAAATGGTTCTTTGGTACTGGTAGTGTTTTGGATAAGGGTTATGATATACCAGATGATGTATATAATAGGATGAAACTCACTGGTTATAATGTTGCACACAATTGGCCTCAGTTACAACAAATGCAAGATGGTGATGAAGATAGACTTGTAGATATTTGTGCTATTTATCGATGTATACTAGATAATGGCAATATGGATCATGAAGTTCAAAGTGATGTATTATATACCAAACATAGAAAAGGTGCTTGGGATACATTACATTACATGAGTGAAACTTATGATATAGTTAAATGTCAATCTACACCACAACAATTTGTAGATATAATGAAAAGGTCAAAGGTTGGATTGTCACCGTTTGGAATGGGGGAGTTATGTTACAGAGACTTAGAATTAATTCAATGGGGATGTTTGTTAGTTAAACCAGATATGAGTAAAGTTATAACAGAGCCAGATTTCTTTAAACCGATGGAAACTTATGTACCAGTAAAGCCAGATTGGTCAGATTTAAATGAAACTATTGAAAAAGTGCTTGTTAATTTCAAAGATTATCAGTATATTATACACAATGCTAGACAGAAAGTAGTAGAGATGTACTCATATGAAAATGTTTGTATGTATTGGTATAACTTTTTTGCTAATCTAGGTGGAGTAGAGAATGAGTAAACCAAAAACAATATTTTGTGATATAGATGGAACTTTATGTGAGTATCCATATTCTTCAGAAATTGGGCATCTGGGGGCCCAGATTAACTATGATTTTGACCAAAAAAATATGAAACCTCTACCTGGAACATTAAAAAAGTTATGGGAATGGGATAAGGCTGGTCATATCATTATTCTAACTACTGGAAGAAAAGAAGGTATGAGGGAATCTACTGAAAGACAATTAAGAGAGGCTGGTATTATCTATGATAGACTTATAATGGGAATAGGTGGTGGAGCAAGAGTATTGATAAATGATTTGAAACCAAATAGAGATGGTGATACTGCCATAGCTATAAATTTAAAACGGGATACGGGAGTTAAAGATGTCAAAATATGATCACATTAAGGATGCTTGGGTAAAAGAAGCATTGGAAGAATACAAAGATAAGATTGATGAGAATAAATCTCATCGTTTAGATATCAGTTCATATAGGGTTGAAAAACCTTGGGGATATGAACTGTGGTTAGAACTTAATGAACATTATGCTTATAAACTGATTCATATGAATAAAGGCTATCAGAGTAGTTTACAATGGCATGAGAAGAAAGTAGAAACTAATTATGTCATTGAAGGTGAGGCTGAGGTTCTACTTCAAAATGAAGATGGTACGATGGAGTCAAGATCTTATAAAGCTGGTGATGGTTGGTGTGTTCCATTAAAGACTAAACATAGAGTTATTGCTACAACAGATTATACTGCTTTAGAATGTTCTACTGCACATCTTAATGATTGTATTAGATTTGAAGATGATTCAGACAGGGGAAGTGGCAAGATAGAAACAGAACACGAGGGTAGTTAGTGAAAAAATTCTGTATATTAGCGGCTGGTTGTGGAACTAGAAACAACAATATTGTAGGCCTACATAAAGCACTTCTTCCTTTGGAGAATAAACCAGTAATATCACATATAATCGATAGGTTAGATGATGTGGATATAGTAATAGCAGTTGGGTACAAGTCAGAACAGATTAAAACATATATGAATTTGGTTCATTCAGATAAAAATATTACTTATGTGGATGTTGATAATTTTGATGGTGTTGGTTCGGGGCCAGGTTATAGTTTATTATGTTGTAAGGATGAATTACAAGAACCCTTTGTTTTTACTTCTGTAGATACATTGATTGGTGATGATATTAATTTAATGTCTATTGAAGAAAATTGGTTAGGTGTAGCATCAGTTGAGAAAGATGATTCTTTGAACTATTGTTTGGTTGATGGTAGTAAATATCTTGATAACTTATATTATGGAGTGGGTGATAACGCTTATATTGGAATGGCTGGTATTTATGAATATGATTTATTTTGGGATTCTTTAGAGAAACATAAAATAATAAAAGATGAATATCAAGTTATTCACGGTTTTGATGGGTTGGAACATATGAAACTGATTAATTTCATTTGGTATGATACTGGTAATAATAAATCTTATCTAGAAACTAAAAAAGTATTTTGTAATGATGTGGTGGCAAATAAAAGTGATGAGGCAATATTCATTGATAACGGAAAAGTAATTAAATATTTTGATGATAAAAACAAAGTTTCAAAAAGACTAGAAAGAACAAAGTATTTAAATGGCAACTGTCCTGAAATAAAATCTGTTAATGACAATATGTACGCCTATGATTATATAGATGGAGATTTATTATCTAATATATATGATGAATCTTTAATGTTACAGTTTCTTACTTATTGTAAAAACAATTTATGGTTACATACAGAAAAAGATGAAAACTTTTTAGATAATTGTAAAGAGATGTATGAGAGTAAAACTAAAAATCGAGTAAAAACATTATCTGGTTCTGATATAGATAATATTGAAATAGTAAATGGTGTTAAAGTAGAGCCAATCGAAGTAATGTTAAGTAAAATAAATTGGACAGAGTTTTATTCTGATTCTATTCCAACTTTTTTTCATGGTGATTTACAACCTGAAAATACACTTTTTGATTCAGTAAGTAAAAGGTTTGTACTGATAGATTGGAGACAGCAATTTGGTGACAGTTTGAAAGTTGGGGATGTTTATTACGATTTGGCAAAACTTTACCATGCAATTATGATAAACGGTCAAACTATATTAAAAGATATGTTTGATTGTAATATAATGGGTAAAGAAGCCAATGTAAGCTTTTATGCAAAAAGTAATTTGGTATTCTTAAATGAAATATTTCGTAATTTTTGTCATAAAAATGACTATAGATGGGATAATATTCAACTATTAGGGATACTTCAATATTTTAGTATATGTACATTATACGATAATTTTAAAGATGGAAAATACGGAAAGTTTCTATTTCTGTATGGTAAGTATCAACTATCAAAATTTATGAATAGGAGTGAAAATAATGAAAAAATTAATAGATTTATACAAGGTAGAGTCAACAGAGGCATTTAATAATATATCAACTACAAAAATTGCTAAGTTTGTAGATATGGTATTTGAAGCTTATGAGAATGAACAAACTATATTTGCTTGTGGTAATGGTGGTAATGTTGCTTCTGTGCAAAACTTAGTGGTGGATATGAATATGCATCCATTTGTCTCAGAGGATAAAGGAGTTCAAACAATACCACGAAATAAATTTAAGTGTGTTAGTTTGTGTAGTGACCAAGCAAGTATAACTGGCATTGGTAATGATTTGGGATTTAGATTTATATTTAGTGAACAATTAAAATATCAAGGTGTTGAAGGTGATATTGTTTTTGGTATGTCTGGTTCTGGTAATTCTAAGAATGTATTAGAGGCATTCAGAGTTGCAAAAGATAGGGGAATGAAAACTATATTGGTTACGAGAAACTCTGTAAACAATTGTAATGATTTTGCAGACTTAACTATATCACTTAAAGGTACATCAGAATTTCCTGGTCAAACAGGTGGTAACAATAATAATTTCCATTTTGAAGATATTTTATCAAAGATAACACATATTACTGTGGGATTATTAAAGGAGAAAGTACATAATGAGAATTGATCCAAATGTATTAAGAAAAAAAGTTATAGATATGGTCTATGATAAAAAATCAGGTCATATAGGTGGGTGTTTTTCAATGGCAGAATTAACGAGTGTGTTATATGAAGATTATGATATTGGTGGTAAAGATAAATTGATTTTATCAAAAGGACATGCAGTTCCAATCATATATGCCGTGTTACATGAATTAGGTAAGATTAGTGATGAAGAACTTAATTTGTTTAGGGAGATAGATTCACCATTACAGGGACATCCTGACAAGTTGAGATTACCATTGGTGGATGCTACAACTGGTTCGTTAGGTCAAGGATTGAGTATTGCTATTGGCCATTCACATGGTAAAACATTAAGAGGGGAAGATGGAACTGTATTTTGTGTATTGGGTGATGGAGAATTACAAGAAGGACAAGTTTGGGAATCGTTAATGTATTACCCTAAGACGGAATTGAAAAATTTGATTTGTATTATAGACTGGAACAAAGGACAAAACGATGGATATTCCAAAGATTTTAGTATTATGTATGATAATTTACAAGAGAGAATTTCTTCATTTGGTTGGGATACCAGAGTAATAGATGGACATAGTAGGGATGTTATAAGACATAATTTGTCCGTTAAAACTGAATGGTTAGACCAACCACTATGTTTAATTTTAGATACAGTTAAAGGTAAAGGTGTTTCTTTTATGGAACATCCAAGTTGGCATTGTAAAGTTCCTACTGAAGAAGAATATGATTTAGCAATGAAAGAGTTAGGAGTTTAAGATGAAAGCTACAAGAGAAGCGTTTGGAAATCATTTACCAGTAATGGGTGATAAGTATGATGAAATAGTAGCATTAGATGCTGATTTGGGTAAGGCTACAAAGATAGCAAGTTTCAAAGAAAAACATCCCGACAGATTTTTTCAGATGGGTATAGCAGAGGCCAACATGATTGGTGTAGCATCAGGATTATCAGAGTATGGTTATAAAGTATTCTTGGCATCTTTTGGTTCATTCCTAACAGGGAGATATGACCAGATAAGATGTAGTTTAGCGTATTCAAATCGTCCTGTTGTAATGGTGGGAACTCATGTTGGTATGGCAATCGGTAAAGATGGTGTTACTCAAATGGGATTAGAAGATGTTAGTATTATGAGAGCTTTACCTAATATGTCTATTCTTAATCCAGCATCTTTTTCAGAGGCTGTAAGAGTTATTGAGTATCTATGTGAAACAGATTTACAATCACCACACTATCTTAGGTTGGGTAGGCAACCAGTTGAAGATATAGAAATGCCATTTGAATTTGGAAAAGGTCAGATAGTTAAAGACAATGAAAATGAGTATGTTGATTGTACTATAATTTCTACTGGGTGTATTTTAGGTGATGTTCTTAAAGCAACTGAATTTGTAGAGAAGAATTCACCTCATCTTATTAGAGTTGTAAATATGCCAACTCTTAAACCAATAGATGAGGAGATGATTCTTCATTGTGCTGAATGGAGTAAGATATTAGTTACAGTTGAAGATCATACTGTGGTTGGTGGGTTAGGAAGTGCTGTATCTGATGTAATAGCTGAGCACAGCCATATGCCACCATTGTACAAGATTGGATTAAATGATATATTTCCAGAATCAGCACCTCCTGAAGATTTATATAATAAGTATGGTTTGAGTGCTGGTGAAATTGCAAAGCAGGTTTTAGATGGTCTCGTGGATAAATAAAGACACAGAAATATATTGTTCATTTGCTAAGACGGCAGGTAATACTGGTTGTCAGATGATGAACACTGCATTTCATTATTATGGATTGAATAAAATATATAAATCATTTTCGATAGATAATATTGAGGATGCTGTAAATTCAGTTAGGACGTTGGGTATTAAAGGATTTGCAATTACGATGCCATATAAAATTGAAGTATTAGACTACGTTGATGAAATGGATGAATCCACTTCTGAGATAGGCGCTTCTAATACTGTTATTAATGACGATGGTAAGTTAATTGCTTATAACACAGATGCGTACGCTGCTAGAATATTTTTAAGAGAATATAATAATCAAAAGATACTATATATTCTTGGTGACGGTGGGTATTCTAAAGCAGTTACGTGGGCTGCTAAAAAAAGTGGTTTTGATATTAAAAGAGTTAGTAGAGAAAATTGGAGTGATTTACAGGGTATAAAATCTTCTATAATTTATAACTGTACTCCAGTAGATATTTCGAATCCAATGTTACAAATAGATAAGTCAAATGATATGATTAATTGCTTGACTTTCTCTCAGACTGGTGTTAAATTAGCTACGTTACAGGCATCTAAACAATTTGAATTATATACAGGTATGGAGTTTCCATTATGAAAGAAATATTAACTGTCTTACAAAATTTTATTATTGCTGATGAAAGTAGATTAAATCATTTAAAATCTGATATTGGGATAAAAGCAACCGCTTCGGTTTTGGGTGAATGTGAGTGGGTTAGTAATTATAAAACTGAATTATATTTAGAAGAAGTAGAAACACTTTATGAGAGATATTTAGATAATTATACTTTGTATAATAATTTAGAAGATGAAAATTTTACATGGGCTACTAGTACATTAGCTTTATTAAATAAAGTTAAAACACCATATGTATTTTATCTAATAGAAGATAGGATGTTTCATAAAACTACAAAAGAAGAATTTACAGAAATTATGGATGAAGTTGTTAAAAATGATATAGGTTTTATGTGTCTTGGTAAGTTACATAAATATAGTTTAACACAATACCCACCAAGAATACAACAGATGGGTGGTGTTCCTTATATGGATAATGATAAACACATTTATACATACTTCTCTAAAAATTCACCATATGGTTGTTTGAGTAATGATGCTATATATAGGAAAGATGTATTAGTAAAATCATTGGTTCGTATTATTAATAGTAAAGAACAAATACCAAGAGTATTAGAGTATGGTCCAAATTGGTTAACATCTGGTATGCCTGATATGTTATGTGCAGTACCAAAAAATGAAGTTGTAGTTTCGGATGATGATCCGGGATATTCTTTAGGTGTGTTAAAGTAGAGTAGAAAATGCATAAAATAACATCAGTAATTCCAACTTACAATAACTTACCATTTCTTAAATTAACTGTAAAATCTGTTAGACAAAATTGTTATTATAAAGATATGCCAATTTTTATCTTTGCTGAGAATTGTACTGATGGTACTAATGAATGGTTAGCAGAGAACGCTGACGAACTTGGAATTGAATACTATATAGAGACTGGTATGGATAGGGACGACCAACGAGGTATAGGTGGCGGTATTGATTTATGTGTCAGTAAAGTGAAAACAGAGTTTGTCAATATATTACATTCAGACTTTTGGGTAGGACCTAATCAAGACATTGAATTATTGAAATTATACGATGATATAGAACCAGGTGAAAGGTTAATTGCTTCATCATTTAGAGTTCAGCCAAATATATTTCCAAATGATCCACCTTATAGACCTGGTACTGTCTTTGTTGATTTTGATGAGTTCGGAAGTCAAGACACAGATTTTGATGGTGACCATTTTGACAATTGGTCTAACGAATTTACAAAAGATAATGATGTACGAGTAAGAAAAGGTGGTGGGGCTGGATACTTCTGTAGGGTTGAAGATCACATTAACATTGGTGGTAATGATCCTATATTTGAACCAATGTATTGGGAAGATAAAGACTTGTTTATGAGAATGCAGATGGAAGACTATAAGTTTATAATGACAAGTAAATCCCTTATCTGGCATTTCACATCAAGAACATCAAGGTTTCCAAATGGCACAACTGATTTAGATAATAATAAAAGACCAGCACATTTGGTGAGATGGGAACAAAGAGCTATGCAAAGATTTATAGAGAAGTGGGGTAGATTACCAAGTGAAGATGATGAATCATTTGTAGTACCCATAACTGGAACAAATAACCCAAATAGAATAGAGTGGCCGTTTTGATGAATAACATAGAAACAAATCCAGAGTTTGCTAGTGAAATAGTTTTATCTATACCATATTGTTATTATTTGCACCAGAGAGGTGAATTAGGACAGGTAGTTGTTTGTAAAGGTATGAAACCATTTTATTATTTTGCTGATAACGTTGTTGAGGGATTTGATTACAGGTCACTTGACAATGAAGTAGCTTTAAAAGATATACCAAATAAGTGGTTACATAATTCTGAAGCAGGTGGTAGACGAGCTGGAGTTATAGATTATTCTCAATGGGAATGTCCACCATATGAAGAATACTATAAGAATAATTTATTTGATGATTTAAAACCATATGTGATTGTTAATAATATATATAATATAGAATCAACGGAGAATAACACAGAACCACAAAGGTATTTTGATATAAAAAATTTATATGATATTTTTATATATTTAACAGATAGTGGTTACACCGTAGTTTACAAAAGACCAGAGAATACAGAGTTTACTTTGGATCAAAATGAATCATACACGACACAAACAGATATTAAGTTACAAGCTGATGTTGATGGTATTGGATTAATTACTGATTATGAATTGTGTGATTATTTTGACGGTAAAGTTATTAATATAAACGATTTAACTAATGGATTGGATTATAGTACTTTAAATCTAAAATTATTTGCAGAGACGGAGGGATTTGTCTCAGTTAATGGTGGTGGATATCAATTATGTGCTTGTTTTGATAAACCTATGGTAGTTTATGTCACTAAGGGAAAAGAAACACGTCCAATGTATTTAGAATACGAAGACAGTTATATTAAAATGTTATCCAATGCACCAATCTATCCTGTTTATGATTTTTGTTATGATTGGGAAGAAAATGGTGGACGTAACTATGATGAGATAATTAAAATTGTGAAGGAAGTTTTTTGATGGAGGAAATTACAAATGAAACCTATAAGTTTAATTACCCCAAGTCGTACTAACCTAAAGTATTTAAAGTGGGCCTACACGTCAATACGGAAGAATTTAGGGTATATACACGAGATATGTATGGCAGATGACTTTTCT
>Ga0080013_1003411_pt1 | contig 16791 bp, 24 predicted proteins | sample ETNvirenome_6_85_FD_69236 | JGI IMG/M metagenome (GOLD analysis project Ga0080013, IMG submission 69236) | Marine viral communities from the Pacific Ocean - ETNP_6_85 (SPADES assembly) (version 2) | ecosystem: Environmental > Aquatic > Marine > Oceanic | place: Pacific Ocean | collected 2013-06-19 | reverse complement strand
AGAAGCGACCTTGCCTGTGGCATCACAGTAAGGACAAGGGAATTCGGGCAAATCACATGAACCAAATTCTTCGGGATAATCTGCACCTAAACCGCTACAACCCCTGCACAAATCACCCAAACCACCACATCTTGCACATTCGTATTCAACGATTTCTGCGGCTTCTGCCTTCCGACTATCTTTCACCATATCATCCATAATATCATAGCATTTGTCCAAAGAATCGTGGAGGTGTTCGGGAATCATAGAGTAGTAGTTATCATGGAGGTTCTCAATGAATCTTTGAACATAAGCCAATTCAGACATCCAATGTTGTGTAGGCATAGGCTTGTTGTAATCTGCACCATATAGCCGACTCCCGCCCATGAATTCTGTGCAACATTGATGTTCTGTGCAATTTACTACATGGTCTTCGTTAATTGGCCTTCCCTCATTATTGACTCGGACATAACATTCATCACCACAATAGAAACAATTCGGAGTATCGCAACAGTCATTGATGAAATAATCTTCCACATCACCACATTTCGGACAACCTTCTTCTTCGGTTTCTGCATCACGATTAAGGGCGATGAATCCTTTGTCACGCATTTGCTCAACATCGCCGTAGTGCTTATCAATAGCGAACCAATTGATTGTTGAAACGGCCCCTCTTTTTGCATCTTCAATAGTCCAATAATAATCGTCTAACTCGTCTTCGTGTCTAAATGCGTTGGAAAGGTAATGCAACAAATCTTCACGGTCTTTTGGGCTTATCAACATATCATTGTATTTGCGGAAATCATTACCTGTTGTCCCATCCCACGAATCAGTATTGGTGACTCTTTTGATACCGAGATAGCCTAAGCCCACAATAGCGGCGGCAATTAGACCATCCTTCATATCCATAATCAAGTATGATTGTTCTTTCTATCTAAAGATAGAGATTTACTTTTTCAAAAAATCTAAAATCTCAATTAAATAGCCTTCAAGACCCGATATGGTCGGCGGGTTTGCCTCTAAACTTGCAGGTTGAACAAACGACATCAAGGAAATGATTGTTAAGCAACAAATCAATATGTGTCCAAGGGAGGTCGAAGACGGATTTGCTCGGTGGTTCTTCCATATTGTATTCAATGTATAATTTGATAGGGTGGACGGCCATCCCTCCACAATGCGGGCAAGAGTCTTCAAAGCGTTTGAGGATATGCTCTCGTTTCCTATCACGAAGGTCTTTCTTCCGTGTCGTGTTTTTCTTAATCAATGGCTCACGATTTTCCGTGTAATACTTCGGATTGTATTTCGCCATGTAAGCCCGTTTCTTTTCGGGGTCGGAGTAAGGCATGAGAATATCTTGGCTTTCCTTCTATCTAAGGCTATGTCTTCAAGACCTCTTGAGGAAAAACAGGGTGAAACCAAAAACCATCGTAGCGATACCAAGTGTGCGAGGAATCCCTTTGAAGAAGTATGCAACGGAACCGCCAACACCAATGACTACAAGAGGAATTGAAGTCTGTGAAACATCCATATTTCTATCTTGAAAAAACGACTATCTAACATTGACCCTTTATGAAGTCTGCGTATTTCGAGATTGCCTAAACACGCTTTTATGGTTAGAGTCCTGTCAAAAGTGCCAAAACTCCGGGAACAGCCGCAAGAACAAATTCCCAACGCAATTTCTTTTCTTCTGCTGTTTCATTTTCCATCGCTTCTATCTTACCTTTTATCTCCGCAATCTTTTCTTCGACTACTGCAATACGAGTAATCAATGGTGGCTGTCCGTTTCCATCACGAATGGTTTTATTGAGTGAAGTAATGTCCTCTTTCAATCTGCCCATTTCGGTTTCGATACGAGCAATCACTACTTTGGCATCTTGAGTTTCCTCAATGAAAGTTTCAAGAATCAAAGCGAGGTCTTCCGAGAATTCCTCAACAAGTTTTTCAGCGTCTTTACTCATTAGTCAAACCCCTCTCCATAATTTTGATGCGTAATTGTTTTGCATTTCGGAGAAGACAGTCATACCTGCGGCGTGTGAGGCCACACAGAAAATGAACATTTTCTGCCCGACTTTCCGCCGATGCAATCGTTGATTCTATGCTCATGCCCGCCCCTTAGAACGAGATGTGTTAGTCCACTATCTAATGATTAGTGTTGAAAAAGAACGCCGAAGGACAGGACTCGCACCCGCACAACCCGACTCGTCAGCCGTTGGCTTCATCCCCGAAGGGAATCTTCAGCAATCTATCGGAGAGGGATTCAGTTAATAAGGTTTTCCTTTCTAACGACTGTAAATTGCTTTTCATCGTCATTCATTTCTGCAACCCGTTCAAATCCTTGCGAGATAAACCATTCACAAACTTCCATGTCCTTCTCCCTGTTCGTGTCGTCAAATAGAATCAAACTGTTCTCAAAAATTTCGGGATGGGCGAGGTAAAAATCTTGCATTCCCTTTCTCATTCTTTTGGAAGGGCCATCCACGATGATGAGAACATAGTCGTTTTCAAGGTCGCCGTTTTCAAGGGCTTCCCAAGAATACCAATCATCAACAATGGGTGCGTGAATGTAACGAGAACCCGAAAAACCATTCATCCAAAATGAGTCCTGTTCAATCGAAGTCATTTCAAAATGTTTGACCAATTCTCCTGTTCCTATTCCCGAACCAAACTCTAAGACTTTTGAACCCGAAGGCACATTGTCGAGAATCCAATCGAAACATTGTTGAGTTATTGCCCAACCGCCAAGAGTCATAATGAATCATTGGTGGGTTGCTATCTAATGGTTTAGAAAGAGGAATAGGTGCGACCACCCCTCACTCACTTGTTCGGTTAGGCGTGAGGTATTGGGGTGTTCCGAACACTTCTTTGAAGTCATCGCCAAAGGCCGCCGCAATTTGGGGGAGAGGGATTCCATTATTAAGGGTTTCTATGCCCATTCTTCGGGAAGGGTGGTGCTATTCCAACCTGCATAGATTTTCTCTCCGTCTTTCATAACGGTGATGATTTCATCAATCAAGCCTTGTGGAACCTGCGTTCCTGTTTCTCGGATTGTGTAGTCGTCCCAATCAATGATGATGTAGGTTTGGGGAGAATCAACGGGGAGGTAGCAATTAAGACACATCCCATCAAATTCAATATATTCAAACATCCAATCGGGGTCGTGGTTCTCAAGTAAGTGTTTCCTTAAATGGTCAAGCGGAAAATTATCCAACATAAGGAATGATTGTGGCAACGGGTATTTATACCGTAGTTTCACTCGCTTGGAAATCTATTTCGCAAACATCGTTATCGCAGAATCTTTCGATAATAATTTCCTCACCCTTAACACGGCCAAAATGGAGTTTGCTCAATCCCGCTTTTATGGAATGGTAGGTTTCCTCATCAATAGATTCGTAAGGCATTTGAGGGTAAGCCCCCATGTCCAAACGAGGAAGGAATGAGATTCCTTTCAATTGATATTGGAACACATCGAGAGCGTGAGCAATTTGCTCACCTTCTGCTTGAGGGTCAAAGGTAACGGTGCATGAAACTTGATTGTCTGCCCAATATCTTTGGGCGAGTGCGGCAAGTGATAATTGTTCCCACATGGACACCTTATCGAGAGTCCTCACACCCTCTCCTACATCAACAGGGATTTCCACCACGACTGTCGTTTCTTCCGAGCCAAAAGCAGGTTCGACTTTGTAACCTGCCTTCTCTAAAGAAGGGACAAGAGCCGAGTTTATTCCGAGCCGCATTCTGCGAATATAGAATCTTGATTCGGGGAAATGAATGCCGGGTGTTGAACCTGCAAGAAGTGATACGGTTCCCGATGGTTTGATAGAAGTCGTTTTTATAGAGCGTGGTATTGCCATCCAATCCGAGAATTTTTCGTCTAACTTTTGAATGTGTCTATAACCTTCATCCATCCATGTTTGTAATTCACCAACACTACGGGTTCCTATAAATTGAGCAATTCCCGACATAGAGCAACCAATCCTTCGATTACGCAACATTACTCGGTTCGTTTCGGGCCAATGTGTTTGTCCCAAAGTGACTGTTTTTGCATATAGATACGCAAACTTCAAGGTATTGAGGTAGTCTTCTAAGGAATCGTGATTGGTAGGAAAAGTTTCAACAAGACAACACAATTCGTGTGATTCAAGAGTCTGTTCCAAACAAGGATTTCCACCCATCGCTCGGTGGTCTTTGAAGTTAGGCTCATCAACCATTCGTCCGAAGTCTTGCATATTCTTGAGCCACGCATAACCCGGCTCTCCATTGATGCGAACACGGTCTGCTGAATCTCTATAATCCATGCCTATGCTCGCATATATTGAATTATTTGAAGTCCATCCGAAGGTTTCCCTACGAGGGTTCACTTCGTAATTTTTGAGGTCGAGATATTCTTCGGAATCGGATTCTCCAAAGACAATTTCTGCCGTTCTTCGGACATTCCCCGACACCACACATTTTCCAATGAGGTTCATAATATCCACGATAGCGGTTAGGGATATGGGTTGTCCGATTTCTGCATCCAAAGCATCTCTAATTTGGGAATGCAAATCAATGAGGGGTTGTGGCCCACTTGATTCGCCACCAAAGCCCTTGATAGGGACACCTGCGGGTCGAATTATAGAGTAATCAAACTCAATCTCTCCTGTTCCCATAGAATAGGAATCAAGAAGCAAACGAACCGATTCAACCCACCCTTCTCTTGTATCGGGGATTTCGCATTTTTCTATTCTGCGCTCTCTATTTGGCCCTTTAAGCAATAGAGTTTCTGCACCCTTTGTATCGAATCCTACGCCGACTCCCAACATGGAAGCGTCCATGAGGAAACAGAATGGATTGGAAAATTCTTGAGCGATATTTTGGGTCGAAACGAAGGCACAATTATTGAGTGCGGCGAACAGTCCTTTTTCTTCTGTGATGGCTGTTCCCATCGCCCAAAGTCCTCGTCCCGGCGGTAAGAATTTCATATTGAAAATACGGTCATACATTTCCTGTGCGGTGTGTTGTGCTTTCCAAGCATTCCACCCAAGACCGTGAGAATCTATATGTTTCTTTTGCATATTGAAAGTCCCTTCAACAACACGCTGAACGGTTTCCCACCATTGTTCATTCTTACCATCTGCCTTCAATCTTGAGTAGGTTCGGTTATACACCAATTCCCCTAATCCATTGAAACCAAAAGGTGCTTTCTTCCGTTTGTATTTGCCGACAAAATGTTCGGACAAATGAAATGGCCTTTCCTTATTCATAGTTTCATCTCCTGTGAAGGAATCGTGTCCTTCGAGCGACAAACACTCCTTTGTTTGTGGGACTATCTTAATGTTCGCACACCACTTAGAAATATGTCTTCAAGACCCAATTGGAGAGCCTTCAAGACCTCATTCAGCAATCTTCTGAAAAATGGTTTCATCCTTCTTCGATTTGGATTTTATTACATTGATTTCTTGGTCGGTTCGGAACCTTTGTGCTAACTGTCTTGGTGTCGGCACTTCCTTTCGGCCATTATCTTTCAATCTAACGATTATCTGTCGGGCGGTCAATTCTTCCATGAGTCCCATGACCTTTTTCGATGCTTCAAACATTGTTGGTTTCTTATTTTTCATTGTGTTTCACTTCCTTATGTGCGAGGGGCTATCCAACCTCTCAATTTCAAACCCGATTCTGCCCATTCGGTTTCAACGACAGAAGCCACACTTCCCTTGACACTAAACACGGTTTTAGCCGATGTTGTGGACATAAGGGAAATAAAGTGGGCGGGGGTAATGTGAGTAATCAATGACTCACCTTCAAGATGTAATTCAATATCGTCAGAATCCAAGTCAAGAGTTAGTGACTCGTCATCTGTTTTGGCGATAAGGGAGATTTTGTCTGCATTGACCAATACTTCAAATGATGAGGCTTTCGCACACGAAGTCAAGAAGGCTTTCACTTGCTTCCAAGGGAGGTTTGCAGACCACTTATGGTCAGTCGGCGGGATTTTGTGCCGCTTAATCAACGAGGCGTTCTTGCACCTTACTTTCTTATGCACACCGTTAGCCTCTAAGATGAGCCATGTAGGGTCGCCCGTATTGTATTGGATAGTGAGGGTGTCCTTGACGACAAGGGATTTCGTCATGTCCTTAATGTCTGCAATCAAAACCCCAATCTCAACAGGGTTCTGTTCATCGTAGTCGAATACTTCGGCGGATTCTTTGGGGATTCGCACATCAAGTAATGCAGTATGTTCACCATTGACGATTCGGGTTCGGACACCATCTTCGTCAAAAACGATGAGGCATATTTCGGTGAGGTTCTCAATTGCTTTCACAAATGCTTTGGCTGTCTTGGCTGATAATTCCATCTTCATGCTATTTCCTCCCACCAATCTAATGAGCGTTGAGTAGTTTCACTTTTCTTTCGCTCACGAATCACTTCGGGCTTTGTCGGAGTCTTGCCCCATTCCTTGTTGATGAATGCTTCGACTTTTGCCCAAGTTTTCCCAACCACAATTTTGTTGTCCTTTGCCGAATCCCATTGTCGAAAAAGCGATTTTAGATTCGGGAAGTGGTCATATAGCGATTTTGCCTTCTCCCTGCCGATTCCGGGAATGGTTTGAAGGAGATTGTGATGTTGATTCCGAGATGACTTGACAGCCGTTACGGGTCGGACGAAGTGACCTTGTGAATCGTCTTCCAATCGAAGTTTGAATGCGTTGATGTAGCGAGCCGTTTCGGTGATTGTGTCTGTATAGACCACAGGACAGACTTCGACTGATACACGGTTAAGGAAGGCACGGAAATGACCCCAATCATCGGGACTCGGTGCATAGAAGTCTTCGGGCTTACCCTCAACGATAACAGCGTAGTTATCGTGGGCTTCAATCATCCGTGCGATTTGGTCTTGCAGACGCTTTGATTTCCAAGCGTTTAAGCCGTCACCCCATGTCTTCCTCTCAAACACCCATTCCGTGTCCCCACACTCAAGGAGAACATCACCAACGGGCAATCTGCGCTTCTCATCGTGCTTCAAGATGTGCGATAGAAACTCGCCTTCGTTAGAATCAATTGTGATACGACACGGCATAGCCTCTCTATTGGGCTACGGGGTATCTAAATGGTTGTATTCAAGACCCTCAAGGGCATGGCGCACGGCAACCGCCCACATGAGGCCATCCTTCTTTGATTCGGTGTTCCAAAATAGCCAACCGAATGAGTTTGATAGATAGAGGGCTTGAGCCGCCAACAGACCAATGACGGATTCGGCTAAGTGCCGTGCGACCCGTTTTCCAATCATAGATTGTGCAGACGATTCCATCAATGTGAAAGCACCATTCCTTACGGGTTTTCCCATCGGCTGAACCTCCACCATGAGGCTTTCCAAAGACCCTTTTCAATTCATCATAAGTGGTTTCAATTGTGCCTTGACCACAAGTGCCGTAAGCGGCCTCTCTCGGAAGTGGGAACATGGTTGCTTCTTCTCTAAAGCAAGCCATATCGTTCTTGTAATTCTCACGCATAGCGAAACGAATAGCCGCTTCGGTATCGGGGACACCCTTAGAACCTCTTTGAATGGTTCGGGCTTGCTCAATCGGGTTTCGCTTAAATGGATTCCACATAATTCTCACGACTCGGTTCGGGTTAATAAAGATTACCAATTGTTAGGATGCTTTCTCCCATGATGAAAACGATAGCGAGCATTGACGAATCGGCTATCGGGGATTGCATCGGGATGACCCCAACGAGTAGCGAATGGTCGTGCGTAGTAGTGTTCCGAGATGGTTTTACCATGTTCCACGAATTCTGCATGGTGTCGGGAAGTGTGATACATACGCTTCTCAAGGTAGTCAATTTCACGGTCTGTTCCATAGTATCTTGTGTGGGAGTGCAAACGGCCATCCCAATAGGTGTATCTTTTTACGGAATAGTAGTAGCCCTTTGTGTTATCGTCATAGTGATACCTGCGCCTTCCCGAAAACCGATAAGTGCCTTTGTGCTTTACAGGCCACAATTCAAAAGTGTCTGCGCCCTGTCCACTCATGTTCTTAGGCACACGCCCCTTTATTGTAATGAAGTAATCGGGAATGTTATCGAAACCGTCCCAAAGTGGGTTTCCATCATCGTCTTCCATCCATGCTGTCCACCCTTCGATATGCCAAGAGCGAACCTCACGCCATTTCTCGCCGTCCACAACAACCATTATTCACACCCGCCTAAACCTGCCATCAGCCTTTCGTATCTATCGCAAGGAACGCATCGGCCATTCCTAATTCTTGGTTTGTCGCAATCGCAATTGTGAGCCATCAAGGTTTGGGAAGGTAATCGGGTTATTAAACATTGTGAGTGAGAAATTTCGAGATAAATGAGTTAAACTCGGTTTTAGGTAAAGAAATCGCTTTCCTATACAAAGTATAGGAAAGTCACACCTGCACAGGCGAGGTCAGACCAAACCCATGATGTCAGAAATCTGTTTTTCTTGCTTCTTATTCGTCCAAAGATTCCAAAGAACGATTCCAAAAGTCGTAATTGCTAATCCTGTTCTAATCGCAGACATCTTGGTTCGCTTGATAGATTCTTCTAATTGTTTATCGCCATTTGTTTCTGCATCCCAATCATCATATCTGCCTTCGTATCTATCGTAATCGGGTTCTTCGGGTTCAAGAATGTCCCAATTCCATGTCGGAATCTCATCGGCTTCTTCTTCGGTCACTTCTCCTTTTCCATCACACCATTCGCAAGTTTCCCAACTATTCACATCCATTGAAGGTGGTTCCCATCTATCTCCGGGGTCGTAGTGAATGTCTGCGGGAATTTCGCCATCTCCGAACTCGGAACAATGAGGGCATTCAACCATTTCCACTTGTTCGGCTTGATATTCCCTTAATTTCTCGGAATGTATCGCATCCTCCCCATGTATTTCAACACGACCCATAGCGGCCAATTTCAAAATCTCCCAAATGTATTTATCTCCTAACTGTTCGGCTTGCCTCATGCCCTTTGTGATGCTATCCATCGGGGCATTTACAGCAACCAATTCAATGATATTCACCAAATCGTCTTCCGTTAAATCCCTATCTTTCTCCTTTTCCATGATTACTCCCTTCGTCCACCAATATACGGAAGGGTCTTCGGCATCGGCTTGAAACTCAACATATTCCCAATCTTTGCGTTTGCATTCGGGGCATATTCGGTGACTGTATTGACCTCCACTAAAGACTAAATCACTTTCTAAACCGTTCCACAGACAATTCGGACAATTAACGGATTCATCTTCTTTTTTGCCTTCCCAATTTCCAAGCATTCCTTCTGCTTCTAACATTCTCATCGGCATATAGGTTATCCTTTCAAACTCAAGGTGGTCTTTTGTCGCATACTCAACTTCCACGATATTCTTTTCCCCTTCCTTCCATCGTGTCGCAAATTCCCATTCTTCCGATGTGGGTTCTTCTTTGTCGTAATAATTTCGCCAATCTATGTTTTTTGAATACACTTGGATAGGATGGTCACGACTGTTCCAACCCCGAACACTACTTGAATGATTCCATATTGGTTCTTCCTTCAAAACAAAGTTTCCACAACCGCACTCAACGCCGATGTTACTATCCCACCACCCCGATTCGGGTTCTTCCCTAAGCAGTTTTTCGTAATCTCTCCGTGCCTCTTGCTCATTAGGGAATATGCGTTTTTTCCCATATCCTTTTCCATAATACGGGGGCGGGGAACCTCCCCAAAAGTCATCATCCCTGCTATGTGGTATTCTTATCCACCTTTCCGTTTCTGCATCAAAATCTTCCATCCATGATTCCAAAGGGTCATCCTTTTCGGGTGGTTCTTCTGCCGCCAACATCTCAAGACCTTCCATTGTTGCACCCGAAGCGATTCCCGAAATCTCGGCTTTTTCCACAGGTGGTAATTTCTTAGATTCTGCGTCATATTTTAATCGTCCATCACCCATGTCTATCAAAAGAGTGTGTGTCCCTCTCGCCTTACAATGTTCGCAGTATTGTCCATGTGGCTTCACACTAACCAATCCCTCACACCGAGGACACTTCCCCGCAGAACCGATTATTGCATAGGGATTTGTTTCTGCATTCTTGACAGGATTTCCACATTTAGCGCATTCAAGATACTTTTTCCCGAAAAACCATTGAGGATGTATGCGGCCTCCGCAAGAACACACCCCGTAATCCTTGACCATGCTTGATATTCTCCCTTCTCACTATCTAAGGATAACGAGAAGAATTAGATAGGTGTTTAGCCAATGAATCTGCATGGACGAAATGCGAATAGATGAAAACCTCTTGAACGAGTTACTTCATTTGACGACCAACGATGAACAATTCCAACATCGAGGATTGAGTAATCTTCTGCAAATGGTTGCGATGATGGGCTACCGTCACCGTTCCGCTTATCGTGTGGTGTTATTCAATGATGACCACGAAGCCGACTTTGATGATGAGTATGCAGAATATCTCGATTTGAAGGCTCAAGGCCACAACCCGACATGGCCTTTGGATAGGGATTGTTGATGACTTGTCCTTCCTGTCGTGGCTCAAAATGGGCTATTGAAATGAAATTGAAAGATGGCTATTGGGTGTGTGGATGCGGCTTTGTCCTCAAAGCCCAAGATTAGATAGCCGAAGAATCCATATCCTCATCATGGGGAAGTTATTCCAAACGGAGAATGTGATGTTGATAGAGGAAGGATTTGGTCAATTATACCTCTATTTTACCGATACAACAGTCGAATTTCACGAAGGCTTTGAATACGATATAGCAATCCCATTGGGACATTTCAACCACGATGAATTGGAGGGTATCGCTAAGGCGTTACTTGCATGGCTTGAACCCGATGATTCCATCGAGTAATCAATCAAGTGGGTGGACGATGTTCTTATCTCCCAATGTCCAACGGAGAGTTTTCACTACGCCTTGAAGGGCTTTGTAATTTCGAGCGTGTTCAACCCATTTTCGGGATTTTTCCCTATGCTTGCTCAATTCAACCAAATGAAAATTGAGTTTGCGTTCTGCCTTGTCGAGCATCAATTCAATTTCTTCCCAAGTCCTGTCGTAAGTGAACGATTCGGAGTCTTGGTGGTCGGATAGGGAACGCATAATATGGTGGTGTGTTGGCGTGGTATTTATAGTTTCGCTTTCCTAATTGACTTCCGAATTGTTTCATTGATGTAAGGTGTAAATTGGATGTTGTAGGGTTGTGGGATATAGACCGAATTAGTGAACCATGTGTATCTTTTCTCACTTTCTCCTGTCGGCAAACTTATTTGCGACACCCATTCAGCCTCGCCCTCATCATTTAACGCTTCGTGTTGTTTGAACTGCAATCCGATGTATTGCATATCGGGTTTAGGGTCGCTGTTTAGCCCCACTCCCAAGTCGTCAAATTTCCAAGTATAGGGGTCATCTTCCAAAATATGTTCGTTGAAATCATACTCGCCATCAAAGTATTTACCGATGTGAATATCCTCATCCACCATTCCGCTTGGTCTGCGTTTCAAACTAAGCGAACCAAATGTTGCATTTCCTTTTTCTAAATCATTTGTGCCTATCCGATACCAAGCGACTGTTCCCCATTCATCTAATGATTGCATTATCGAGCGATAGACTTCATCAACATGAGTGCCTGTTGTGTCGGGATAATTAGAGTCAAGGGAGGCGAGCATTCGGTAGCCGTTAAGGTGAAAACGATAGTTAATTTCCCCTTGCACTTCGGTTATGGACTTGATTCCATCAACCCATTCCTCAAAGATGTCCTCAAATTGTTCAAATGGCTCATCGTTTGAAGGCATAAGTGAATATGGGTGCGCCCACTATCTAAATTGTAGGTTGCCCGTCACCAAAGGGCAATCGGACTAACCGCTTCCAAATCAAAGCCCTATGGTAGTAATCATCGAAAGTAAGATACCCCGAAATGTCGAAGGCTTTAGTCAATTTTCGCACCTGTTCTGCATTAAGGGAAACTTTCTGTGCATTCTCAATCTTCTCCCATGCGGAACCAAACTCCTTTTTACATTTGGAGATAGACCATTTGTTATCCTCACGCACACGCTTGACCTTAGCGGCCAATGTCTTGATATTTGAAGCCGAATATGTCCTAAACTCATCAGCAGGGATATTCTCAAGGCATTCATATTCCTCTAAGAGCGAAGCGGCTTTCTTCTCTCCGATTCCATGAACGCCGGGAATGTTGTCCGAAGCATCTCCCGCTAATGCTTTCCAATCTGCAAAATGGTCGGGCTTGACTCCGTATCTTTCCTCCACACATTCCGCAGTTATTTCCTTCTTGAAATTGTGGATGCGAACATCGGGATAACGAAGCAATTGAAACAAATCTGCATCGCCCGAAAGTATGACAACTTTGTTCCCCTTCAGCAACTCGGCAAGACATAATTCCGCAATTAAGTCATCAGCCTCCTTATTTTCATCATAAGTGGAAGACCAACGAGGTTTCAACTCATTGACTTCAAGACCCGATGATGAGAACACCTCTCGAATATCTCTCCCTTCGTGAGTCGAGGCATTTTCCTCCGCATTGTAATTTCTCTTGGCTTTGTAGCCCTCATACAATGCACCTCGTAATTGACGACCTTTGATACCATCAAAGCACAGGATTAGAGAACAGGACTTGTCGTATTTGGGATTGACTCTCATGCGGGACATGACGACTTCAAGATAACCCATATCAGCATTCAAACATTTTTGGTATTGGTATTGGCGTTGGAACCAATTGATTTTCTTCTGCTTGAATTGACGATGAGCCTTACGCATTTTCCCTTTGGGCGACCAATGCTTTTGCATACGGCCTACGAAATAGCCCGAATCAAGAAGTATGACTGTCGCCATTGAAGGGCAATTGTTTTACGAAGTATCTATGCCTTCGGATGAAAAGAATGTGGGTGGGGTCGGCATGACGAGCCGTTGCGAACCCACGAAACCGCACTCACAGGGGAAAGGAGGAACCCCTCATGCGGCGAGGTAATCCCCGCTTATGTCGCAATCTATCGTAGTCGTTGGGGCTTAATAAAGGTTCGCATCAAGATGTTTGGTGTTGAAGCCCACATGACATGGAACAATACCCTGCCTTAGCCCCGAAAATCACTATGGTATCGGAAGTGAGATTATTACACCCCGTATTTTGACACATGATGGGTCGGTAAAATCTAATTGTCGCCATTATTGGACACCCTTCCATTGTTCAAAGAGGAATTTCGCATGGTGGGATAGTGGGTCTTTCATATTCATGGCCTCCTTAACAGTCATCCACGAATACTTGTCGTGTTCATCCGAAAGTTTCACATCAATGTCCTTCGCCATTATTCGACCAATGAAGCCGTGATAGATTTTCTTCATTTTCGCATCAATATGTGGTTTCAAAGTGCGAATAATGATTGGTTCAATTCCCGCTTCTTCAAGTGTTTCGTGAAGTGCAGTTTCCTTAGCGGGTATTCCCCTTTCCAATTTTCCGCCCGGTAATTCCCACAAACCATGTTGTGAAGTTTCATTTTCGGAACGGCGAAGTAGTAAGATTTTGTCATTGTCTTTCCCATCAATCCACAGGATTATGCAACCTGCCGCTTCACGATATTCCCCTCGATATATTTTAGCCATGTGAGGGCGAGCGCATTCGCACTATTAAACTTTTCTATCCAAGAATTAGTGGATAAATGAGCCACATAAGGCCACCAAATGTGAGTCCAATAAGAATTGTTGGGACGAGTGCAGGTCTTTCACCGTAGCCTCGTATAATGGGTGTAATTTGTGGGGCAACCATTCCTACTACAACACCTGCTACCAAAAACATTGTTCTGTCGTTCATAATAGATTCTTGTTGTTTCTGCTATCTAAAGAGTTAAGTCGGGAATTAAAACATTATTTACTGCGGTAGCCTTTGAGTCGGATTGGAGAGCCGTTTCCCTTTTACCCCTTCGTTTTTGGTAAAATAGTCGCTCAATACAACGAATCAATAGAAAATACTTGGAGGCATGAGTGCATTATTCCATCGAAAACGAGAGATTTCTCCGTCCTCCCACATTTCGTATCTATCCATTTGATAATCCCACATCTTATCCGACATGGTAGTGATGTTGTCCTTACGCCAACGATTCCAATACGCCTCGTTCACACGCTGTCGCTCTAAGTCCATTTCACCTTGCACATGGCGAGCAAACGATTTGTCGGGATTGTCGGGCAATTCGGCCACAGGTTCCGCTTGAGGCTCTTGAGAACGGCTCTTAGCAAGCCACAAGCCCAACAGGATGCCCCCACCAAGCCATAACAAACGCATGGGGATGATTTGTCCCCGTTGCTATCTAAGGATTACTTTTTGGGCATATAGGGGTGGAAGATGACCATTCCCGACCCACAACCGTTGCACTTCTTGTAGTCCACGACTCGTTGAAAGGTCGAATCCTTCGGGTCTTCTTCCAAACGGAAACCTTGAGGTTCAAATAACGCACCACAACATTCACAAATCATCCTAACACCTGCAATAATTGTTTGAGAAGACGGATTCTCCCATCTATTGAACCGTCACTAAAGGCGTGTGTGCGAATCTTTTCCGTGCTTCTTTCTGTCCTATAATCCACCAAATCACTATTACGCTCTTTGAGCATTTCAAGGTCGGCAAGCATCTGTTTCATCATCATTCGTTCCGTTTTGTTAAGCATATCAATTCCCCTTACAATCCTCTATGTATTGAGCGAGTATTTTAATCTTGTCCACCGAACATGACCACAAGAATTCCATTTTTCCTTCTTGCCACAATTCCCACTTGTTATTCACATAGTATTCTTCCGAATGAGGGAAAAGCAAATCCCAAAACTCTTGTTTGTTGAGGCGTTGAAGGTATTTGGCATCGTTAGATGCGTTCAATAATTGTGTAAATGTATCACTCATTTCAAATCACCGCATAGCCGCACATTCGGGAGAACAATAGTATGTGTCTTTCACACCATAGGAAAAGGGATTAGGCCATCTCGTTTGTATCTTAACCCAATCCTTGACTCTCAAATGGTTGAAATAACCGATTCCACCATGATTGTATTTCGTGCAAGTTTCAATTCCGCATTTTGGCATTCTCTATCACCTTGTAGTGTATCTCACGCACCCCGTATTTATTAAGTTTGCGCTTTTTATCCAATAATGGGAAGTCATCTATGGGCTGTCTAACATGAGAAGCAAGCAAAGATGTGAACTCCTTTTGAGTCCATGAAACCTGTCGTCCTTCCTCTCTCCAATCATCATAGGTAAATTTGTAAAGGTCACGCACAGGCATGAAGGATTCTAATTCTTCACCTGTTATTTTGCTTTCTTCTTTCGTCCATTGAGAAAATTCTGTTAGTATGTCTATGGATGTCTTCAAGACCTGCTTACTTCGCTTCTTTTTGACTCCTAAACCTGTTCTATTGCTACTCGCCATGATTAGCCACGACCTTCACAGGTATATGAGGGTTGTCACAATTGATTCGATAAGAAGTATGCACCCACAGCGACACCAATAATGAGAGGCCAATTTGTAGCCGCAGGTTGAGCCACAGGTTGCACACCTCCACTCATTGTATTGATTGTTGTTGTGTCCGTAGTGTTGTTTAATGTTGTGGATGTATTTTGTGCAGTTAGGTTTGGTGGGGGTGTGGAGGCGGGAATATCTTCGGGTTTGATTGATGCAGACGGCCCCAAATAATTAGGAACATCTGCCGAAGCCACAGGTATTTCTGCGATACCTCCACAAACACTTTCCATCAATTTCCTTTGCTTATTCCAAGTGTCCAACCATTTTGTATGCTTTGCATTCATCTTCGTAATGTAGGGAATCCCGTTATTTTTGAGTGCGAGAACGGTAATTTTGAAACATTGTTGTCCGTAATTATACCAACTACAATTAGCGGCATCTTTGGGTGGATGATAGGCAAAGCCTTTCTTCAATTTCCAATAGACCTCTCCTGTTTTACAGTCAATGTATTTTCCACTCACTTCTTGACAGGTAAAGGACGATTCACCAATACGGGTAAATCCTTGCCTACAACCGCCACACCTGTCACCATCGTTGATAGTGGCGGCAGGGTCGTAATTAAGATTGTTTTTATCCATGCAACCGACAACATCGGTATGGAATAATTGACCGCCTGTGAAAATATCTAAGGTTTCCACTCCGAAGGCCATGATAATCAATTCTTCTTCCGACTATCTAAGCATACTTTTTGTATGCCCAATAGCCGATACCACTTAGAACGGCTAATCCGCCGACTATCTTCAATGCGTTAGAGTCTTCCTCGACTTCGGGTTCTTCCGTTTTAGGTTCGTCATCTTTGGTTTCTTCCTTAGTTTCCGTAGTGGTGGTAGCAGTTTGACCGCCTCCCCCTCCGCTACTTGTAGGTTGTTGAACGATATTCACAGTCACTTCCGCAGGTGAAGGGGTTTCCGTAGTGGATGCAGGGGTGGAAGTTTGAGCAGGTAATAGGGAATCTTGAGTGGTAGCACTATCCACAATAACAGGTTCTTCGGAGGTGACGGGTGTGAAAATATCTGTAACTGCGTCCACGACTGTTGTGACTCCTTCGGTGATTGTTTCAACAACCGTTTCAACAACGGTAGGTTCGCAGGGAACACTTCCGGGCGCACATGGCTCACAATTAGCACCATCGGGACAATCGGGGCAACATGGGATTTCTTCGGGAGTAACTTCTTCAACCACAGTTTCTTCCACAGGTGTTTCTTCAACAACGGTTGTTTCAGCAGGTTCTTCTGTCACCACAGGGGTTGTTTCCGCAGGTGCAACAGGTGTGGGTTGTTCGGGTAGGAGGGAGGCTTGACTTGTTCCTCCATCAAC
>Ga0080013_1003410_pt1 | contig 16806 bp, 15 predicted proteins | sample ETNvirenome_6_85_FD_69236 | JGI IMG/M metagenome (GOLD analysis project Ga0080013, IMG submission 69236) | Marine viral communities from the Pacific Ocean - ETNP_6_85 (SPADES assembly) (version 2) | ecosystem: Environmental > Aquatic > Marine > Oceanic | place: Pacific Ocean | collected 2013-06-19 | reverse complement strand
CTTGTCTGTCATTACTGAGATGGCGCATGCGTCCTTGATGCTGTCTCTCTTTCCTGCGATACGCTCATTGGGGTAGAATATTATTTTCCTAACAAACTCGTTCTCTAAGTCCGTGAGGAATTCATAAGGGTGTCTCCCGCCTCTCCTGACGTGTATCCAGTCAAGAACCAGATACTCCTTCTTTGCCTCCTTTGAGGGGAGTGGCAAGCCATCAACACTCGCATCGTCTATGATGTGTGCTGTCTCGTAGGAAAAAGGAATAACTCTTGAATTGTCTGTAAAACATTTTACTTCTTTCTCCTCGGAATCGATGCGAATGGATACGAGCCCAGTGGCAACAGGTAGCTGTCCGGACAAGGACATCTTAAATGCTAAATCTTCCCACTTAGCGAGTGAGTTAGGGCGGAAGAAATGCGGCTTTTGAGGAATGCAGAGCAGAGGGTACCCAGAAGAATAAGCAAATTCTAGCGCCTCTAAGCTACCTCCTACAATGATGTTTTCGTATATGTGGGTGTGTTGTTTCAAGTCTCACCAGAAAATATTATATAAATTAAGTAGCAGCGTTGTGAATCCAGCAGCAACCATCGCTGATGCATCCATCAAAGACACTATAAAGTAGTAGACAGCATCAGACGTTGCTGGATAAAAAAATGTAAGAACCAGCAGTGCGGTGGGGAAAACGATGGTGAGCAGAATTCCCAATATATAGAGAAAGGGGTGTTTGTCCATAAAAAGAAAAAATACTAGACACTTATTCCTCCAGCGTTGGCAAAACTAATATACTGCCCACATGGGAGCTTCGTATATAAAGCTGGCTTCTCATCTCCTATGGTATAAGTATTAAAACTTTCCTCAACCCTACCATAACAATCTATTAAATATGCTTTTTTATCTAGGTGTCTGGGTGGTTGCCACAAAAAAGTAGATTGATTATAGTCCTGCAAAATCCTAATCCCCTCTTCCTTCAAATCATAGCCAGTCGTGCCGATAATTAAAAAAGAGGAGATCTGCCCTACATTCTTGTAGGTTCCTTCACACTCCACAAACTCCAAGCCTCTTTGTGTCAAGTGGGTACGGACAATGGGAACATCAACAGGCTGAGGTCCAATCACCACAAATCCCTGCTCGAAGTATTCATTAATCTTTTTGTTCTTCATCGGGCTTCACTGGTGGCTGGCATGGGGGGAGGTGTCTAAAAATTACATCTCTGGGTCCGTGCTTCGCTTCAAAGCCAGCAGGTGCGTAGTCAGAGTTGAAGTCAAATCTGAGATATTCTTTGAATCCGACGCTTCCATATAAATCTGTGAGGAAGCCATCAAAATGATCTAAATAGCAGCCGCCAGCGTCGATAGCAGCTTTCATCAGAATCTTACCAACACCACCTACCAGTGGTTCGTTGTTGTGAACTGCAACGATCTCGTTTGCTCCGCCCTCCGGTGTATTAGTATGGGGGTTGGAAAACTGTTTAAGGGCAAAACCAATATCATGCCCCGCCAACTTAAACAAGTCCATCTTCGCCAACTCACCAATCGAATAGTTGGTGAGCATCTCCGGCATTTCTGACTTAGAGAGGATTTCTTTAAACTCCTTGGCGGTGGGTTTCTCCCACTTGCCTTTTGCAATCAAGTCCTTTACAAGTGCGGACTTTTCAGCATCGACTTTCTTTTCGTCGAGGGAGAACAACTTCTCTGCCAGAATTTGATTGGCGTAGCGTCGGGCATACGCTGAAAATTGGTGTCCTTCTACGTGCTGCTCCCACAGATGTTCGTCGGCGGCGCGTCTTTGATTCTCGTTGACGTATCTCCGCCACTTGGCCATTGTTTCTTTAGTGCTCATTCTCTTACCTCGCATAAAATATAATTCGCTTGAAGTAAATAGTGGGTGCTACCCTCAAGAGTAACTTCCCTAATCATATTTGGCTCTGCAACAACCAGCGAACCTTCTTGAATCTCAGTTTTAACAGAGTCGTGTACGCTGAGAACTCTTGCAACCACATAGTCCTTTTGCTTTTGGTAGTCAACTGGGAGGAGGACATGGGGCTTTTCAACCTCTTCTTCCTCAACCAGCTCTACCAAAACATGCTTGTTCTTTGGGAAGATTTTCATCAAACACTTCTCCCGACAGTCTCGTAAAAATCCATGAGCTGATCCAAATCGATGTCGTCTTTAATCATCTTGTATGCCTTCATTGCCATCTTGATTTCATCTTTGTCAAGCCAGTTGTTTTCAACATAGTTTGTTTTCAAGGCTTTCTTTTGCTCCTTGAATGGCTCCAAGGCTTCGTCAATTGCTGCCACCGACTTGATGTAATCGACGATGCGTTCTTCTTTAGTTACTTTTGTTTCGTTGTTATTTGTAGTCATCTTTGCTCCTTTAACCACACTTGGCATAACCGCAATGAGTGCAAGTTACACACCCGTCTTGGTAAATTAACCCTTCTGATTCACAGCTTGGGCACTTCTTATCTGAGGCAGTTTCGCCATCAGAAATATACTTCTTTAACACCCTCGACAAAACCTTGTTGAAGGAGGTGAAGTCGGTATCCAGATCCTTTTGCATCTGCTCAACCACAAACTTCACGTTGGCACCGTGGCGCAACGAAAGAGAAATCATGCGAGTCATAATCGCATTGTTTGGGTTATCGAAGATATTGATAATATCGTTAATAACCAGCTGATCGTCTCCCTCGCCAAGAACCAAATCGTAAATTGATCTGGTTGTTTTGCGTGGGTGCTTTATTATTATACCATGAGTGTACTTGTTTGGCAAGGTAATTTTTGAAGAAAGTCCTGCAAAAAGCTCGTAGGGCTTCCCCTCTAGCAATCCCGTTAGAACCACCCACTTCTCACCCTTGATGGTGGGGCGGTGAATCTCGCACTCAACGAGCTCTGGACGTTCGGCAGCGTCTCTCTGGATGAAGCCTTCCTCTTTAGTTGACTCTGCAACCAAGACACCTGTTCGAGAGCCATCGACGTACACTGTGATTCCTTTTAAGCCCCGCTTCCAACCCTCCTTGTAGAGTTCGCCAACCACCTCTGGCTTGGTGCCAGCTGGCAGGTTGATGGTGGAGGAGATTGCGTGGTCAATGTGTTTCTGAATTGTCTCCTGAATCTCTACTCGGCGGAGCCAGTCAATCTGATCAGACTCCACAAAAAAGTCTGGAATATCATCAGACATCTCTCCTGTGTGGAAGTCATTCTCTTCTCTCCACTCTTGGACATTGTGGTGAAACACCTTATATTCCTGCCACTTATCGCCAACGTCGTCAACAAAGTCCACCTTGGTTTCAGTGTCGTTGTGACTAATCTTGCGGCGGCGTGTATAGAAGTTGCGGAAAACAGGTTCGAGTCCTGAGCTTGTCTGACTCATAATTGAGACGGAGCCTGTTGGGGCGTTTGTGAGGATGGAAATGTTTCTTCTTCCATGTTTCTTTATCATCTCCTTGATTTCTTCTGGGAGTGATTTAATGAAAGCGTTGTCCTTCTCTAGTTGCCAAGAGAAGTGAGGGAATGCTCCTCGTTCTTTTGCAAGGTTGCAGGACTCGCGATAAGCCTCCACTCTCAAGGTGTTGTAAATCATGTCAATGACGGGTAGTGCTTCGTCGCTGTCGTATCGCAGACGCAGACAGGCAAGAGCGTCTGCCAATCCGTGCGTTCCCAAGCCAGTGCGTCTGCCATTCTTGGCAGCGTCACGCAGCTTACGCCAGAGTGCCTTCTCATCTTTTGTGTCGCAGGAGCCAATGATAGACTCAATCTTTTCAATCTCCAGTTCCACCAAGTCATCAGAAAGACGCATGGCATCTCGGACGGTGTTGCCGAAGTCATCAAAGTCAAATGATGCTTTGTCGGTGAACGGGTTCTTGACGAAATTTTTAAGGTTAACAGAGATAAGTCTGCAGCTGTCGTATGCAGACAGTGGAATCTCAGCACAAGGGTTTGTGCAGATGGTTTTATAAGCTGGGTATTCGTGGGCTGGCAAGTTCTTTGTGATGTTGTCCCACATTAAGATGCCGGGTTCTGCAGTAGTAGTTGCCGACTCAACAATCTTGTTCCACACGTCGAGTGCCCGAACCTCTTTCGAAATCTTTGGACGCTTACGCCCGATCGGGTAGCTCAAGGTGAAGTTCTCGTCGTTCTCCACAGCTTGCATAAAGTCATCACTAATCTTAACTGAAACGTTTGCCCCTGTAACTTTGGTTAAGTTGTGCTTCATTGTGATGAACTTCTCAATGTCGGGGTGGCGGACATCCATCGTAATCATGAGTGCGCCACGTCTGCCATTCTGCCCCACCATGCGGCATACATAAGAGTAGAAGTCAGCAAAGGACCATGCACCAGTGGTGGTTCCCGCACTGTTGCTGACAGGGGCGCCTTCGGGACGGAGTTCTGAAATGTCTAGTCCAACACCACAACGACGCTTAAAGAGGTTGGCAAGGTCTTTGCCAGAGTCCACGATTGAAGAGATGTTATCCTTGGGGGAATCTACAACAACGCAGTTAGAGAGAGATACATTAACAAAGTCGTTGCCAATGCCATACATGGGTGATCCCTGCGGCACTATCTTTTTGAAACCTTTGATGCTGTCGAAGATGTTTTCTTTGGTTAGTTTCTTTCCATCGAACTTTTCTTCAATCCTTGCAAACTCATTTGCCAAGCGGATGTGCATATCGTTAGGATTGGTTTCGCGGAAGTCGCCCTCCTTATCTCGCAGCGCATATTTAGTGATGAATACATTAGTGGCGAGATCATCGCCATCAAAATATTCTTTCGTCTCGCGGGTTACGGTTTCAACTTTTGACATATCTCTCTCCCTTTTAGTCATGATAACCTTATTTTTGACTTTCTTTAAATTCTTTATAGTGTTGCTTTAACTTTTCTCTCTGCTCCTTCGCAGTCACCACCGCGATTGAACCTGGAGTGTCGCCCTGATAAGGGAGGATTTTCAACTCTATTTTTCGAGTATCCATATACATGGGGTACACAAGCCCATCAGGGCCGTTTCGGTTCTTAGCGACGAAGAAACGGGCTGTATTGGCAACCTTGTCTTCTGCAGTGCGAGAGATGGAACAGATAAAATCTGCTACGAAACACTTGTTAAACGCCTCGCTAATTGATTCCATTGTGATGACTTCTGCGTTCAAGCCAGATCTGTTGGTTTGAGATGCAGTCCACACAGGACATTCATACTCCTGAGCGATCCCTCTCATTTCCTCGTATATAGATTCCAACTCGTTTCTCTTTTCTTTCTGTACGGATACGGGACGTAACAAGTCTCCGTAGTCCACAAGAATCATATCGATGGGGATTTCCCGTTTGCGAAGCTTCTCCAAATGACTCCTTAAAGTCTGCGTCGATGCTGACTTCGTGGGGTACTCTTTAACTATCAAGCCGCCAGACATATCTTTGATTTTTTCGTAAATTTCGTCCTTCAAGCCATGCAAGGCATTGAGCCCGAAGCCAGTAATGCAAGAGTCATATCGGCTTGCAACCACAGTGTCTTGGAGTTCTAAAGTGTAGTGTACAACATTCAAACCCTGCTTGATGGCTTGCGTTCCGAGATGGACAAGAGCCATTGATTTACCTGCCCCAGTTGGGGCAATCACGACACCAAGTTCTCCCTTGCCGAGTCCGCCTTTGAGAAGCTTATCCGTTTCCTCCCAGCCCGTTGTGACTGGGTTCCTGGCTTCAAGCTCGAATCTTCTATCAAAGTCAAGAAGATAATCATATCCGAAATCGGTGTCTGTCCCAAGTTTGAGGGCATCATCAAGGGTGCTCTTAATCTTCTCAAAGGAGTTGTCCTTGAGGAGCTCAACACTCTTTATCATTGCCTCTTTGAGCTTTTGCTTCTTGCAGAATTCTAAAGCGTTCTCTTTAACATACGCAGCATCTTTAAGTTCTGATACCGTTGAGAATGTTCGAACAAAGAACTCTCTTACTTGTTTCTTTACAAGCTCGTTCTCTTCCTCAAGTTCGGTACGCAGGATGGTTTCAACGATCGTCCGTGTTGGGTGAGTCCCATACTTCGCTTTGTAATCAAATATCTTTCGGTTAAATATCTGCAGGTATTTCGTCTCGAAGAAGCCAACATCCATCACTTCCCCGATTTGATCGGAGAATTGTCTGTCATCCAAGATGAGTTGTGTAAGTTTCTCCTGAAATGACTTGCCGTAATGGGCGAATGTTGCTAAATCTCTTTGCATGTTAAGTTTTTTCCTCGATTACAAATCTTTTTAATACTGAATATAAGTGCTGAAAACTCACGCCTGGGAAACCATCTTGAAATGTCATTGCTACAACATCTGTTTTCTGAAATTCAAGTTCCATGTCCTCGATAGCTACCTTAATCTCCTTGATGGCTTGCGGTGAAAGGCTTGGTGATGCCAGCTGCATCATCTGATAATTTGTTTTCACGACATCTTTGTGTTCTAATATCTTATCATATATTTTCACTTTGCCAAGGTTTTTCTCGCAGTGATCAAAAATATCTTGCAAATAGTAATCGTTGTCTTCTGAGAGGAAGGCGAATCTTTTTCCCACTGTCTTGATTCCGATGCCGGGAACACCAGGAAGGTTATCGGATTTATCCCCTTCCATCGTTCTCGCATAAACGAAATTCGATGGGTGAATATCATACTCTTCGAGGAGATTCTTTTGCTTTATCACCTCAAACTTGCCCTTTTCACGGGGGCGGTAAATAACTGTGTGATTGGTATCACCAGTTGCAGATACACACTGGTAGAAATCCTTGTCTGTGGAAACAATTATCTTTAGCCAATCCTCAAACTGCTCCATCTGATTTACATAAGATATAACGTCATCAGCTTCGAAGCCATCGAGTCGGATTTGATGAACTGGCATACAGTTGAGGTAGTTAATCAACCTCTCGAACTGCCAAGAACGGTTTTCGCTCTCCTGCTCTTCCGTGAGTTGCCCACGGGCAAAACGGTTAAGTCGAACAGGCTTTCTCCCGAACTTGTATCCTTTTACTATTTTTCGTTTTTTTGAGCTGCCGCCATCGCCATCCCAAGTGATGACAATCTTATCAGGGTCGGTGTTTCTCACAACCTTCTGCAAAGAAGAGAGAAAGCCCTTGAGTCCACCAATCGGATCGCCGTTGTCGCTCATGGTTGGGTTTGCAATATAATTGCGGATGTAGAGGTTTAAGCCATCTACTATTAAAAGTCTTTTCATGTTTCTGATTCCTAGATGGGTTACTGGGCTTCTTCGCCGGTACCGTCTACATCATAAAATTCAGAAGCACTTCCTTGTCGTTCCGCAAACTTGAGGACAACCTCTGTTTCAAAAATGTCCATTACGCTTGCTTTAAATTTCTCATCCTGCATCTTATCGAGCCACATCTTGGACTGAAACTTTTCTTCTGTTCCGTCAGTGTGGACGAGGGTATACCATGCTCCTGCATTTTTCAACCTATCGGAGCCTCGAATTGCCTCGAAGACAGATTCTTCGTTTTGGATTCTTACTTCATCTCCCCATAAGATTTTGAAGAAACACTCTCTACCTTCAGAGCCAAATCTAGATTTCTTGATTCGCGCTTTGACTTCTGAGCCTACGCGGAAGCCGTTGTCATCCAGAATGTAGGATGCCTTGGATTTCCTGCCCGTAAGATAGATTCGCAAAGATGCCGCATACTGCATGCTCTTGCCGCCGGGGGTGACATAGGGATTAATCATTGCCGATACGTGATCGCCGGGGCGTGGAATGTTTGTCTTGAGTTGGTTTAAAACCAAGAAGGTGCTGTTTGATTCATTAAGTGGGATGGTGAGCTTCTGCATCGCTTTGGAAAGGATGCGAGCTTTCATTGCCATTGAGTCCTGCGGATTGAAGGAAGTGGCATTATCAGATTCTGTGGGAGTATTCGCGAGGCTATCCCAAATGAACACAATACCAGTGTTGCCTTCGTTCAGGATTGTCTCCAGTGTCTCCAGCATATTCTCGACGGAAGTGGGTGTAACCCTCAGAAAATTTTCTTCATCTACTCCTGCTTTACGCAAGAAGTCGAAATCCATCGCTGCTTCTGAATCAAAGTAAACTACGCTGAAACCTTTGGCATTTGCATTGGCTGCAACCTGTGCTGCCATGTAAGATTTGCCAGAGGATTCAAGTCCTGCAATTTCTGTGATTCTTCCAACTGGGATCCCTGCCACTTTACCACGGCAGATGATACCATCCAGCCAAGTGCAGCCCGTAGGTATCCAGTCAGTAACTTGAGAAGGGTTCTGGCCGTCCATTGTCTGGGCAACTGTCATTCCCATCTTCTTATTAAGAACCGTTGCGATTCCTTTGACGCCGAGTTTCCCCGGCTTTGCTTTCATACTCTTTAAATTCGTTGCCACTCTGACACCTCTTGTTTACTATGTTAAAAAATGGAGCGGGAGACGAGCTTCGAACTCGCAACATTCAGCTTGGAAGGCTGACACTCTACCAATTGAGTTACTCCCGCAAATTTGGGCAGCCCCTTTGCCAACTTGCTGCCCTCAAGTAAGATGGAGGCAAAGGGGAGAATTCATTTATTTACTCTGAACAAAGGCATAAAGTTTTGTTGCTTCCGCAATCGCATCTTCTGTCGTAAAGGGTTGAACAGGGTTTCGTTGTCCTTCCGGCTTGAGGTATTCGTTCTCAAGCCTTCGAGATTCTCTGTTCTCTACGATACCGATTGCCATTCCAAGCAAATCAGTTCTCAGTTCATATGCATTTTTATTATTGTTGTCACTCATAATATACTCCTGTGTATGTGTATGTGTTAAAATGAGGCATCTGTATCCCATGCCTCCCTGCGGAATTCATTGATTAAGCGTTCAGCAAATCGTTAAAAGACTTGTCAACACTTGATGCTGTGTTAGACGCAGCAAACTTGGCTGTCTCAGAAGAGTCGCCCTCGGCGGAAGAGTCATCGGAAAGATACTCATCCATGTAGCCTTGAACCTCTGCTGTTGTCTTCTTTTCGAAGAGAGAATCGATGTCTGGAATACTGTCCAAAATCTCTTTACAAGCTTCTGGGGTTGCCTCGACACAAACAGTGGAAGTAGAACGCTTTGGCGTCAACTTTGTCTGTGGAAAGGATTGACCAGCTGCTTTGCCATAATGCAAATCCAAGTCAGTTCCTGCTTCGATGTCGGTGATGTCACCATACTCAGGGTTCAACACAAGGTTAAGCAAGGTTTCGTAAGCCATTTTACCATAGCCCCAAATCTTGACACCCAAGTTCTCTTCACCGCGAACCAATACGGGTGAGAAGAATCGCTGTCGAGCAGTAAGCTCTCTTGCCATCTTTACGCTGTCATCGTCGCCTGCTTTATAAAGCTTGCTGGCGAAATCGCAAACTGGGCATGCCTCGCCAAAGTTCTTCTTTGGACACAAAAAGCCAGAGTTGCTCCCGACGTTGTAGTGAAAAAAGTAATCCTTGAAGGGATCACCGTCTTTGGTGGTAATAATCCGAATGGTTTGGTTTCCATCAGATGGGCGCCAAAAAGCGGAAGAGCCTCCAGAACCCTTAGTTTGCAGTGTAGTTAAACGCTCACGCATTTTGCTCATATCAATAGCCATATTATTTTCTCCTGTTATAGTCACCAAGGCAAATTTCCCTCAGTGCTGGTGTGTTGTTATTATTGTACCACGGATCAAAAATGCTGTCAAGCACTTTCTGTCTGTCCCTGAATCGCAGCCGAGGACTGGATGCAGAATACGTGTGGCTCTTCATAGGTTGTGGAATACACCCTATAGGAAGTTCGTTGCTGTCCTTCACGCTGAGAATCTATTAAATCCTTCAATTTCGTGAGGAGCTTGTTATCATTTCTTAATTCATCTTCATTGATTCCGCAGTAATACATACGCTCTTTGATATTCTCCAAATCAAAGAATTTCTTCTCGCGGGACTCATCTAAAGAAATCATGCTGATTGTCATAATCCGAGACCAGTTGACTACATCAGAGTCAACACTCAAGACTGGCTCTGAATGTTCAAAGTAGTTGATGAGGTTTAAGGAAGAGACGATGTATTGGTAAAGTGTTTCCTTGTATCCAATGATGGGTACTTCGCCCATAGCCTCTTCGACTTTGGGGATGTTAAACAGGAGGATTTTGGAGATGGCTCCAGAACGTGCATACTCCTGCAGAACATTAAAGACTACTTTCTCGCTCTTCTTGGTTTCCGCATTGAGTGCGCTCTTGTCCGGCTGGATGTATACCACCGTTGTTGACCACGGGCGTGTCTGCTCCAGCACCTTCAAGGAGGCGAGTGCTGTTTGCTCACCACCGTTGACAAGGAGAATGCTTCTGCCTGTCAAATCTTTAAAGAAGTGCTTCATCGCTGGGCAGTTCGTTTCATATTTTTCAGGAGTCTTTTCTTTCTTAAGTCCCCGCGATCGTTTGGTTTTCGGCAAACCAATTCCTATTTTATAGATTTCATAAGTGTTGTGTTTGGCAAACTCATCTGCCAAATCGCAGCCCATTTCGCCGAGTCCAATAATGTTTATCATTCTCTCTCCCGCAGATCTATTATAACGCAGATCGGGTTAAATGTTAAAGTCTTTAAGTGCGCCAAAATTCTTTCCGGCGGCAACAGATGCCTTGAAATTGCCGAGCTTCGTGTCTGCAAAAATCTTGAAAATCTCTTTAATTTCGGCTCGTTCATCGTGCGCCAAATCGATTACAACAGAGTCATGAAGACAGAATTTAATGAAGCTTTTTTTTCCTTTTAGGAGATCTCGTATCGCCAACATTCTATCAAAAACCAGATCCGCTGTGGTGCTTTGGACGAGGTAATTCATTGCATGGTGCTCGTCTGCCTCTAGTTCTCTGCCAAATGGCGTCGTCACGATGCCTTTTTCGGGATCATAATGTTTACTTAGAACCTTTTCTCTTGCGTACATCTGCGAAAGCTTTTCTCCAATATTTGATATCTTCGAGCCATAGAGCCATGATATGACGGACTTTTTTGCTTCTTCTCTCGATACGCCTAGAACGTCTGAATTCCATTTGTGAATATCCTCGTTGGGCTGCTCCTTTCCTGCGAGAGCCAAAAGTGTTCTCAGTTCGGCTGCGTTATAATCAAGCTCCAGTATCCAATCGTTCGTAGGCTCGACGACACAGCGGAATTCCTTGTCTAAATTAAGTATCGGGAAGGAGTTCTTTTTTACCGAAAGTCTGCCAGTCTTTGTTTTGAAGGCATCATAAGAAACAAAGTCATATTTCTTTCCTTTCCTCAGATCGTTGGCAAAATCCCTTGCTCGCTTGATGTGCAACTTTCGTTCTAAGGAGGCGACATTAAGCTTTATTTTTTGTCCCTCGATTTCGTTAAGCAGAGAGAGGAGCCCCTTCATAAAATCATAATTTAGGGGCTTATCTACCGTTTTAAAAACATGTTTAATGATTTCTGTCTTGAGGTAGCAATACTGGGTGAGATATTGTAATGGAATCAAGTCGAAAACGCAGTTTTCGCCCAAATTTACCTTGGCTTCCTGAAAAGAATTGCGATAAGCAGACATCCGCTTGATGATGGCATCCCACTCGTCCTTGAGTTCGGGTGGGCAAAGTTCATCGAGGGTTGAACCCTGAGCATAGAGATATGCAAACTCCGCCTCGTCTGCAGCGATGGAGCTGAGAGATGGTGTGGGCTTCCAAGTGTGTGTCAGTTGTGTGGGGAGGTTATCGAAGTGTAGTTCTCCTTCGTTAAACACTCCCACGCAATCCTTCTTATCGTCGAGTGTGACAAAGCATGTCATGTATCACCTAAAATCTAAAAGTGGGTTTTTCGTTAAAATCAGAATTTACCAAGGGATCAAACCTATCATTAATATACACCAAAGCTGTCTTAATGTCAACATGTTTTTCATAAGACTGTGCTTCTCTAACAATATCATCAAATTCCTTCTGTGTCAAGTGAATATTTACTTCCCTCGCTTTAAGGTATGCATACACCCTTATCCAAAAGGGATATCCCATGTGCTCGACGAGCTCGCCCATGGTACCAAACTGCTTGGCATTGAACCCCTTTCGGGGCTTGAGAGAATATGTCGTTTTGCCATTTTGGTGGCAAATGTTCGCCACGGTGGAATGTTTCGGGAACAAATCAGAATACATATAGCTTATGATTTTGACTATCTCGTAGAATTCAGGCTCCACAGGGTTGAAAAAGAGTTTATCGAACATATCCTTCATGTTGACATATCCGGCTTTTGCCATGTATTTTTGCATAGGCTTCGAGGAGAGGTTGGCTACAAGGCGCCAAGGGGCATGTTTGTCTAGCAGAAAGCCATGATTCTGTGCCTCTTGGAAAAATATATCAAAATTCAAATCGAAGAAATATTTTGTGAAGCTCACATAGTCACTGCCGTACTGTTCGTTGTTCAAATCCACCATCATGCCAGTGGAAAAAGAAGTGCACAACCTCGACGTATAAAACTTGGAGAAAGTAAGGGGTGACGCTGGATTCGCGATGTTGGAAAAATCCAAGAAATTCTCTACGAACTGGTGGAGGTTCTCTATCTTGCTCCTCTGTGCGCCAGTATCGAGGTTGGTTTTTTCGTATGCCATTCGATAAGTTTTTAAGTAGTCATTATATTCATCTTGCCATGTTCTTGTTCTCGCCGTTATGTCGAGAGTTTTGTAGGGGCCAGATTTTTTTATGGTTCCCCTGTCGAGGCGACGTGACAGCTTGGTTGACAGATCGTTCAATGCCATTTCTATAAAATCAAATGTGTTTACAATCCCGTTGTAAGAAGTCATTTTATTCAAATAAGGAACCACAACTTTGTTTTCAAGATTAATCTTTCCGTAAAGAGATTTATCATACGTATCTATAAGAACCAAGCCCGACTTTGAGCGAATAAATTTATCCACCTCCTGGTTATAGTGTGTTCGCTGAAGATAAGAATACTTAGAAAGTAGCTGATTGTTCCCTCTGGGTATAATTTTCATTAGCCTTCGCTCCTGAAGTCGCAAATAAGTTGTGTCTCAAAACTGCCTGCGGCAAATTGACACGAAGTTGTGCGTATAGTATAATATCCACAAAGCCCAAACCTCTTCAGGAGATCGTGAGAGCCGTAGGCTGCAGCATTTATATAGACAGTCTGCCCTGGGCGGAAAAAAGTAACCCCATACATAGAAACCGTAGCTTGGTAGATTCTTTTAACTGGCCTCTTTCCCGTTTTTTGCGCTTCCTGCTGTTTCATCTCTTCATAGAATTCTGCCGTCACTACGCTGAGTTTTATATCCTTCACAATGCCTGTTTCCCTCCCTGATTCAAGATGGTATATGCCGTCTTGCATGTCCCTATCATATTCAGTTTGGGCGCCGTCAGAAATCCACAGCCTTCCGGGGCGGTATTTTCTACCATATGAATCCGGCTCCACATACAACATAATATAATCACTAAACGGCTCCGTACCAGACATACTCTTTCTCGTCATTGGGAGTTGGGGTGGGGCGCCATCAATCGTCCTCCTCAAATCTTCTATCTTGAGGAGTCTTCTCTTTTTTGTCACCGAATCGGTGGGCAGCTTAAAATTCAACCCCTGTGTGTGATCGCTTGGTGCATAGTGGCCAAAGCCGAGGGCGTCTCTAGCTCCCTTGTGTGTCGGCGCATCCCAAGTGAGGCACATCATTTTTCTCTTCTGTTTCGGCAGCAGCAACATGGTGCTATCTGCCTCCAGTGCAGAAACGATAAGGCTCTGAATAGCGTCCATCAGGAATTTTTTCAAAGTATATGAATAAACGCCCTTGTTGGAAACCTTCTCAGCAAACCACTGCAAAAACAAATTAAAAGATATAGGAACATCTGCAAGGTTTACTACAGTAAAATCACCCGGTATTTTGGGTTTTAAGATGGGTGGTACTGCATCGGCGCCGGGTGGCGGCGTGGGAGTGTTCTGTTGTTCTATTTCTCTTCCGGTGCGAATGGCTTCTTCCATTTGTGCCTTCTTTTGAAAGTCAAACCCGCTATTATATTTGCTGCCCACCTGCAGGCAGCCACTTCGTGATATCTTTATGTTCGTCTCAAATGAGTCGCTTGAGAATAAATTTCTCCCAATACGGATTGGCCCAAGAATGCAGCGTAAGTCTGATTCATCCACCCTGTTGGTATACATATTATCCAAAACAGTATCCACCAAGTCACCAAAATAAATATAGTGTATCCTATATTCCGATGGGGAATAGAGTGGCTGAATTGTTTTTTCAAGGTTTTTTTGGAAGTCTAGCAGCTCTGATTCAATCCTCTCGGTACTCTGGTATGTTTCAGGATCCTCCACCCTCTCTGACGCAATCGAAGCAACTGCTTGGGCGATGACGCCGGCGTTAGATGGCACCTCTGGGCATCGTGCACTAAAATTAGAATCAAGGGGATTGGGGGCAACGTTGTTTGGATCTACAGTGAGAACTCGCAGGGCTTTCCTCTTCAAGAGTCCCTTGTAGATGCCGCGATAAAGAGACAACCTACTCAATTGATCTGAGGATTTTTTTAAAAACTCTTTCTGGCTAGATGAATACTTTGCATTAATTTCAGCCAGTCCTTGGTTGATTATTTTTACCTCTTCCTCGTATGCTTTTATCTCCTCCAGCTGCTCTGCAGTGAGCTCGTCAGAAGTACCTGCTCTCATATTTGCAATCTTGTGTAGCGTCTTTTCGCGTTGGGTAGTCAAATCACCCACGGAGCCGGGGTTGGGCTCGCGAATGACGGTTCCGTCGGCACTGGTTTCGCCCATGTCCAGTGCGTTTGTTCTTTCGGCAATCAAATTCTTTTTCTGTATCTCAAGAGCTTTGTTTACTTTCGCTTGTGGTAGAATGTTCCCAAAATTAGGATCTTCTGCGGCAGCTTCGAGTCTGCCAACAAACCTTACGTTAATACCAACAGAGCCGTCATCCTTGAGTTCAATATCGTAGCTCGTAATATTCAAGTTCATCACGAGCTGCAAGGATTCAAGGGCTGCAAGGACTTTGGCGTTGGGGCTTCCAGTTGGTCCGGAGAATACTTGGGAATTCTTCGGGACTCCGTACTCCACCAAAAGCCTCGTTTCATACATCCGAACATCCTTTTTTTGAAAGATGGCATTATCCGCCGTCTTTATTGGCTTTCCATCCTTTTCCACTTCGGGGATAAACAAGTCCAAAAACTTATATTTATGTTCAGGATTGGTTGAACTTTTTCGCAGAATATTCAAGGCGTCAACACTTTGTGCTCTCAATTTGAGATTTGCCTCTACCATCTTTTCTGCCTCAAACTGGTTGGTTCCGTTAAAGTCCCACTGAAATGATTCCAGTCCCACGCCGGTGTTTGTTGTGAGGGTGGCAGCCAAAAAGTTTTCCTTGATGTGTTCCTCAAATTCGTATTCCATCAACACACGAGACTCTTCTTCGGCTTCGGGAGTGTCTTGGGCTCGCGAGTGATCGGGAGTATAAATCTTAAAAAGGCGGACGCGAGGGATAATAGAAGAAAGGTGAATCGGCTTGATGTCGTCAAAGAGTGCCCTCATTGATGGTGGGCTTGTTAGTGAGTTCGACAAGTCCTGTATTTGTTTTCCTGATTCGTCTTCGGTATCCAAGGTGGCGAATCTATCGTATGCCTCCTCTGGTGAGACTTCGGGATCTAGTCTCCTAATCTTGTTTGATCGAACAAGAGTATCGAGCTGATAAAGCAATATTGCCTGCTCACTCAAAGGGAGCTTGCAGCGTTTCTGTCCTGACGTTAGGCCGGCGCCAAGCTCTAGTTCACCGCGCTTTGCTTTTTCCAATAGCGCAGCATATTCCTCTCTGACTTTTTGTTGTACAGTTGCGTCGTAATTTTCAGTATTTGTGATGAATGCCCAGGGAATGCACACGGAGTCTATCGACCAATATTCCTGTCTGGAAAGTTCTCCTTGAAATCCTTCTCGAATATCTCTATTGTGCTTATACGCCAACATTGGAGCGTAATTTGACGGAAATTCAACCGTAAAGCCATAGCTCTCGGCAGACGCCAAAACATCCTCGTAAGTGAAGTCGCTATATATATTTCGTAGGGCGTTGTACAGGCCGGTGGAATCTACGGTGAATGCACCGCCTTGAAGGGAAACAGGCGACAATGATGGGGCAATAAACGCAGTTTCGTCTCCAGTGGGAGGAATCCAAGGAACATTTCGAGTTGCTGTGAACGAGCACCATGCCATTTTTGGATTCTGATCATCTATGGTAAAGTCAGCAGTCTTCATGTATTCCTTGACAAATGCCGGCGTGTAAAAGTTGTGCTTAACCAATTCGCCAAACTCTTGAAGCATTACGGAAAACTCTGCTAGTTCGGAATATCCATAAGTGTCGGCAAGGCGGCCTTCGTCGCGTCCCGTGTCCCTTGCAAGCAAGTCTATAATCTCATTGAAGTCAACAGGGTTGTTACCAAGAGCTCCCTTTGTGAAATCAACAGGATTTGCAGATTCAGGAATTTGGTAATCTCGCCAGGTGGAAGAGCTGGCATCTTCCTCAATTCGATGGTTCACAGGATCAAACACGAATGCCTCTATCCAAAAAGTTATTCTTTCTTTTCCTGCTGGCTCGACGCCAGTAATTCTGTAGATGAGCTTTCCGCTCCCCGGATCAGCAGCACCACCGGGATCCAGCAAGTAATATCCTGGCATTTTACATCCTCATGAGTCCGTAGACTCTTTCTAATGGTGTAGGTATTTGTATCACGTCGCCAACCTGAAAGTGTGATTCAGTTGGTTTCTTGTTGTACCATGCAATTACCCACCACAAAGTAGCGTCTCCATAATATTGGTAGGCTAATTTGTAGTATTTATCTCCCATCTTCCACACGTGCGTGA
>Ga0080013_1003409_pt1 | contig 16812 bp, 9 predicted proteins | sample ETNvirenome_6_85_FD_69236 | JGI IMG/M metagenome (GOLD analysis project Ga0080013, IMG submission 69236) | Marine viral communities from the Pacific Ocean - ETNP_6_85 (SPADES assembly) (version 2) | ecosystem: Environmental > Aquatic > Marine > Oceanic | place: Pacific Ocean | collected 2013-06-19 | reverse complement strand
TGGCCCCTGAATCGCCACTAATAACCGGGTTAATTATTGCGTTTGATATATTTTTGTCATATACCCATTGTTTGTAAGGGGATCCGAATACTACTTTGTTTTGAACTCTTTCGTCGGCATAGTAATAAAGGTCAGTTCTATAATCTTTATGAGCTTGCCCTTTCTTTAAAAGAAAATTGTCGAACCAAAGGTAGAAGCTGTTTAGAAGTACGTGTTGATATACTGTTTTCATTTAAAATGTCTTTTTTTCTAATTGTTGTATTTTTTTATAATAATCATTAAGCAAAGTCGATAAATAGCTAGTATTAGAAAATCTGCCCCCTCTTACACGGCCTTTCACTTCGATGGCTTTTCCTGAACGTGACTTTGCTATATTTTTACTAGAAACTAGATAGCGCCCTAAACCTGAAATACCTCTTTCTATGCCGCGTGCCCAACTGCGACCAGTGGCCCATGGCATCGGGGTTACTTGAAAAGCTTCTTCTTTCGTTGGAAGCTCGACGGTTATTCTGATTCCTTGTTTTGTATGATGATATCTTATTTCGTATTTTTCCAGTAAAATCCGCAGAGGTCTAATGGGGCTACTGCCCGACGGGAACCCAATGTAAGTATATAGATTCCCAACGCCTCCTAGAGTTCGGCTCGTATTGCTTGCACTCGGGCCGCCTTCAATTTCTGTGGTTACAGGATGGGAATTAAATTTTTTTAAGAATTCTTCTTGGGCATCCCTAACTTCATTTTCGATCGAGCTTTTAATTTCCTTAAGAAATGCCTTTTCTTTTGCAGCTTGCTGCATTATCTTTTTTAAAGCTAATGGAGATAAGGAGTTGGCCATTATGTTATTTTTTTCAACATAACAGTATAAAACTGGCTGTCAAAAAGACCGTGCCCTCTAAAGTCTCCATAAATTGAGAATTTTTGACTATCAAATTCTATTCTTTTAGCTTCCTGAAGAGAGCTTAAATCCGAGGCTTTTATCTTCATTCTAACTAATCCCTCGGGAATATAAACTCTTATTTGGTTGGGCGATTTGGAAGAAGTAAAATAATCTTCAGAAAAATCAGTTCCGTATTGAATTCTTGCTTGGACAGTTTCAGACTGAGGCGTATACGTTATAGGGGTGGTGGCCCCAGCATTTCCGTAGATTGAGTTGAATGACGAGCTTTGAGTGCTGACGGTTTCAATTGCATCTTTATAAATCGTAACGGCTCGCGCAAACGTGTCATGTTGGTCGTCCATGACATTGTTAAGTGTAGTTTTTTCTGCTGCGGTAATTAGACTAGCCATGCAGATAGTATACACTTTTAAAAAAAAGTTGGAAAAAAAGTGTATAAATAATATTATTTTTATACATCTATGTTAAAAGAAATATACTCTTTCACAGTCCAAGATACCCATGAAGTAGAGGAAAAAACTAAGGAAAAGCGTAAAAACAAAGAAGGGGTAGCAGAGGAAGTAGAGGTCAGCAAAAAGGTTAAAAAAGAGGTTCCCGTTCAGGTTATAATAAAAGAACCCACTCGGCGAGAGCTAGAGGAGGCTGATATGGAGTATTCTATTGAAATGAGCCGTTGCATCAAAAAGGGGATTTTGACTAAAGCTATGTTGGCAAAGAAATATTCAGACACCGGGGGGCTTTTGAGCGAAAGCGATGCGGGGCGTCTTGTGGACTTATATGGTGAATTAGCTGAATTAGAAACCGCTTACACTAAAAAAAGCTTAAACCATAGGGATATAACGAAGGTTCCTAAAAAACAACAGGAAGAGATAAGAGAGCTAAATGGCAAGTTAGCGCTCGCTCGTCGGGATATTGTTAATTTAGAGTCTTCTTACCAAAGCCTGTTTAATCACACCGCCGATACGAAGGCGCAGAATCGAATCATTTTGTGGTATATAACTCATTTGGCTTTTTACAAAACCGAGGAAATGGACGAATCAAAACCATTCTTTGAGGGAAGTTCATTTGAGCAAAAGATAGATATCTATTACAAAAAAGACGAAGCGGCAGACAGTCTTTTCCAGCTTTCTTCCGGTAAGATCGCATCCGTAGTTAGTTTTTGGTATTTTAGCAACACTCCTTCAGAGAAAGAGTTCGATAAAATTATAGATGATATCGACAACCCAAGCTAATGTCAATTTTAGACACCTTTTTAAGGATTTAGTTCAGGGTTGGTCCGAGATTCGACACCAAGGTAAGGCCGCTTTCCTTAAACATTTATCTGTTTTTGATCAGGTAGATATAGAGGAGCTTCGGAACAAGTATATTCTTCACGCAAAAGAGAGGGGGCTTCCCACTCAAGATGAAGCCTTAATGCGGCTCAATGAAGAGGAAATGTGGACCGCTCACGACGACTCCAAGGTAAAAGAGCAGGAGGATTTTCTTAAGGCGGCTGAAATCTCTAAAAAGCAACTTTACCTCAAGAAAGAGATCGACAAAGCCAACGAAAATATTGCAAGCGCACATAAAAAAATAGGGGAACTGCAAAGGCAAAAGGATTCTTTGTTAGGTCAAACCTGTGAAAAATATGCGGACAGTCGAATTTCGGACCATTATATTTTAAAGTCGCTTTACCGAGCAGAGGGCTTGAAAGAGTTTTTTTACGATCAAGGATCGATTGATAAAATGACTCGCGAAGAAATGGCTAGTATTGTTAAGGTTTATAATGATGTTTATTCTGTTTTTACTGATGAGAATATTCAAAAGATCACATTGCAGGACTTCTACCAACCTTATATTCCGTTTTGTGAAAATGTTAACAATATGTTCTCCAAGCCTCTTTTTGAGCTTTCTATAAATCAAGTTAAGTTGGTGATTTACAGCAGGATGTTCAAAAATATTTTTGAAAACTACCCAAAGATCCCAGACAGGATAAGAAAGAACCCGGAAAAGATTTTAGATTATGTGAATGCTCAAGAAAAAGCCAAGGACAATCTAAAGAATTTCGACAAGGACGGTGCGTCAACTATAGTAGGGGCAAAGGAGGCAGATTATGAATATTTAGGTATTGAAAGTTCAGGACAGAACACATTAACTTCGATGTTGAAGGATAAAGGTGGAAAAATGGACATGAAAGACTTGATGAAGGCGCTAAAGACCTAAAAAGAAGTGTATAATTTACTTTGAAGTCACGTTATGATAAAACTAGACGCCATAATGGATGCCAAAACCTTTCAGGCATCCGTAGACAGAGGAGTTAAAGCATGGAACCGGAAAAATGCGGGAAAATCCACTCTAAAATTAAAAATTGACGAGAAAGGCTTCAGGCAGCCCCTAGGTCGAATAACCGGAGACGTTAATATGTTCGACGATGCGTTAGCTGCTTCTAACGCTCGTGTTATTGCCTTTGGTGCTTCTACAGCAGTAATAGGGGGTATCAGCAAGGCGTTCAAAGATCTTGCTAAAAGCACCGTTGAGGTGCAGAAGTCTTTCAGTGAAATCAACCGTATCCTAGACTTAAGCAACAAAAGGTTTCAAAAGTTTGGGAATCAACTTTTTGATATTTCAAAAAAGAATGCTACAAGTTTTCAAGACACTACAAAGGCCGCGCTGGAGTTTGCACGGCAAGGTTTAAAGACCGAAGAGACCCTTAAAAGAACAGCCGATGCTTTAACGTTGGTTCGTTTGACTGGGATTAACGCTGATAAGGCCGTGAGCTCGTTAACGGCTACTGTTAACGCTTTTGATAATGCCATGGTTACAACGAGCACTTCGGTCAATAAGTTTGTAGCAGTTGAAACAAAGTTTGCTGTAGGAGCGCGAGATCTAGTTGAAGCTATTGGACGTGTGGGTTCATCTGCAAAAGATGCAAAGGTAGGTTTTGATGAACTAAACGCTATGGTAACTTCAGTTCAGCAAACGACAGGTCGAGGTGGTGCCGTTATTGGTAACGCGATGAAAACCATTTTTACCCGTTTGCAACGCCAAAGTACGTTAGAAGCTTTGGAGTCGTTTAATGTGGCGGTAAGAGACGTGGAAGGAAACACGTTGCCTGCAATGAGGATTCTAGATAATTTTGCTTCATCTTATGCAGGGTTGGCTGATGCTAGTCAATCCTATTTGCGGGAGCAAGTAGCGGGTGTTTTCCAAGCTAACATCTTATCAGCAATTTTAAGGGATTTAAATAAACAGCAGTCTACCTACAGTAAGGCCCTTGTAGTTTCAAAGAATGCTACCAATGAAGCGGATCAAGCGACCGCGAAATTGAATCAAAGCATGTCAGCCTTGTTGCAACAAACTGCAACAGAATTTAAGCGACTTCAGGAAAACATAGGTAAAGCCACATTCGAGCCTATAGCCCGATCATTGATAGAACCATTAAAGGCCGCGATGGAGGGTCTTAATGAATTGCTAGATGGCGAAGGAGTGGGGAGTGATGTAGCAAACGGTATCCTCAAAGGAATTAGGAATGTAATTGGTGGCCCGGGACTCGTGGCTATTGGTGGAATTATTCTAAAGGTGTTTATGACAACCGTGGGGTATATGGCCAAAGCATTGCCTTCCTTGGTGGGCATGACCACTGAAACCCAGAAGAGAGCTACACTTGAGCAATTTGTTGCAGCAGCTTTAGCGAAAGAATCGGATTTAGCCAAGGCGGTAGCAGCTGCAGAAGGCAACGCAGCTACTCAGGCTAATTTGCTTTTAGGGTATGCGCAAAAAACCACAACCCAATTTGATTTACAAGAAGCATCGGTTGCCAACATTGCGGCCATGATGGCACGAAATCCTGCAGCTTTTGGAATGGCTTCAAAAGCTATGAGCGGAAAAGGAGCTTTTGGCCGTGGTGCTGGAGGTTTTATTCCGGGACTCGCAGGAGAAGTACATGATATTCAACGAGGAGTGGGGGGTGTAAGTCCTTCGTCCAAGGCGGTGGCTATTCCTAATTTTTCTTTTGGAGGAGGGCAACGCGGCACCATGATTGCGAATACAGGGGAATACATGGTTCCTAATTTTAAGGGTGGAGGAAGCGCAATATTCAACCCTCACATGGTATCTCAATATGGAATGCCAGCAGGGGCGAAACCTATTAGGGGTGCTGGAGGATATGTTCCAAATTTTGTTGACGTTAATAAATTAGATAAATTCCAAGGAAGAGGCTTTGCGTCATTATCGACAGCAGAAAAAAATGAGCTTTCTCAGTTGACCGGAAGATCCGTTGATACCATATTTCGTCAGGGCGTGGGACCCACCTTGAAGCAGGCTAGGACAATTGGTGCTGGTCGGGTGGCAAGAGCGAAAGCGGGTGCCTTAAACACGTTTACATCCAAACATACAGCCATGTTTACCCCACCTGCTGGTATAGGCGCAGGTAATTTCGGGCAAAGCAATTTTTCTGAAAAAAACAGCATAATGCCCGGCAGAAAATTTAGTATCAAATACCCTAAGTATACTTATAATCCCAAGAAGTCTTCCAAAAAAGGAGCTAATATTGAGCCCATTGAGGAGCACATAGAAAACGGGATTATTGCCGCTACCCAATTATTTACAGCTTCGATAAATCCACCCGCCAAAAGTTTGGATGAGCCACAAATGAAAGCGGCCCTTAATACTGCTCAAGGAGGGGCCGGAGCTGTGGCAGCCGCAGCAGGTGCAGCTTTTGAGGTGGGGGTGAGTCAGGCGTTAGGTTTAAAAGCGGCCGCAGCTGAAAAGGGAAAGAAAAATTTAGATGTCCCTTATGGAAATATAACGAACAAGTTGAGTACTCTTTTTTCAGGGGGGCGCACTGGCGCAGTGTTGGATAGCGTACAGGGGGCAGATTTTAAAATTTCCGATAGTGCGGGAAATTCTCGTAGTATGTCCGAAAAAATTATGGCGTTAGATCCCGGATGGAAGGGATGGAAATCGTCTAGGATGAAACGCGCAGGAAAAGGTTATGTACCTAATTTTGCTGCATTAGGAGATGCCGTGGAAAGAGAGGCTGCCGCTGGTGTACCGTTGGGTTCTATTAGAGTGGGACGATCTTCGCATTTAAGTACTCCTAATAATCCTGTGGGATTAGGAGTTACTAATACACGTGACGAACCTCAGGGTTTAAAAGATGTTTATGGTGCGGCAAGAGGGTATGTGCCTAATTTTGTAGATTTTTCAAAATTAACTGCTACCGATCAATTACTTGGGGGTAGATGGGCAAAGCTGCTTGACTCGGAACAAAAAAAATTAGTGACCGCTTATCAAAAACAGATCAAAGACATGAAGTTCCAAGACATGACTGAAGATCAGTTGAAGGCCGCACAAAACCAACTTATAACTACAATTAAAGCACAGATTACCGGTAAAAAATTAACCAAAGGCGCTGAGGATAGACTCAGAAAAGAAATCATAAAAGAAACCGTTGAGTTAGCTACCTCACAACCCGGCGGTAAGCAGGGGATGATGGGGCGATTAGGTGGAAAGCTCGGGGGGATGGGGGGTATGGGAATGGGCATGGGCTTAACAATGGGATTGCCTATGTTAGCAGGAGCAACTGAACAGGCTGGCGCATCTAAATCTGTTTCTGGAGCTTTAACTGGCGCTGGTACTGGTGCAGCTATGGGCATGATGTTTGGTCCATGGGGAACGGCCATTGGGGCTGCTGTAGGAGCTTTAGGGGGACTTGTAATGAATGCTAATGATGTTGGCGAAAGTTTAGAAAACTTAAAGAACGCCGCCGACGAATATGAACAGGAAAATAAAAAAACCACAGCGTCTGCACGAGAATATATCCAAGCGATTAAAGATATAGCGGGGGGTGGCACAGAACAAGAACTAGAAGACGCTCAAAAAAGATTAGCTAAAAATTTCGATGCTATTAAAGGTACAGAGCTGGAAAAACACTTTCAGGAGGCCGGAACTGATGTTGATGCGATGACGACAGCCTTAAAGAGTTTTACTTCAGCGTCGACAGGACGTTTGGTGGCTTTACGTGCTGCTGAAAGAGGTAAGGGGTTTGACATTAATTTTGGTGACATTAAAAAAGAGACCCAAAGTTTTTTCAAGGACAGTCTTAATGAAGTCACTCTTGAAAAATTAAAAAAAGAAGGTTGGGTTCCTACAGGTAAAGAAGGAATGCAATATAAAAAGTTTAAACCGGGTCGTCGGGGGCAAGGTAAGATGGGGGTAGGGAAACTGGGTGCCACCGCAGAATTTCAAAGAGTAGGGGTAGACTTGGGAGAAGGCGACCAGAGACTTTTCCAAGATATGCAAAAAGACTTTGCAAAAAGATTTGGAGAGATGTTTCGATTAATGGATGTAGACGACGATTTTTTGAAGAAGTTGCAAGAAGCTGCGGGTTTAAAGGATGAAGGGGGCTGGATATGGCAAAATCTGGACGAAGCTTCGTGGCAAGAGAATGCTAGAAAAGGTGTTATTTCGTTATTAAGGGAGCGGAGCGATATGTTCACTGAGCTCACCGATAAACAAATGCAGGGGATGTTGGGCGGAGATTTTATCGACATGATCAGCGGAAAGTTCATCCGTAGCGGCGGACGCAGGGGCGGAACTAAACAAGTTATGCAACGTCTGAGTGAGTGGTGGATGGGATATAACAAGAATGTTGGTAAAATGCCCGATGCGGTTAAAGCGTTAGTCACCAAGACCAAAGATAATTTAAAAAGTTTTTTCGATGTTAAAAATGCGATGCAAGAACTGGCCAATACTTTGAAAAAAGTTGGTAAATTTTCCGAGGCCTTTCAACAGTTAAACAAAGCGTACGCACAAATTGGCGCCGACACCATGAAGACGACGGGCGACACAGTGGGCGCAATTGAGTTCAAGGGGGCTCGAGAAGCAGCGGGACGGTTGCAAAAACGAGTAGCTTTTGATAGAAATTTTGGCATCACCAATCAAGCCAAAATAATAAAAAACTTTGGCGACTCTGTGACCAAATCAGCCAAAGCATTGGCACTAATTGAGGAGGCAGGAGTTGCGTTGATGGCTAACCCTGAATTGGGCATTCAAAAACTAGAGGACGCTTTGGAGAAAACCTTTTTACAGGAAGCTTATAACCCTCAAAATTTGCAAAGATTCAAAACCACTGTTTCTGAAATGAGGCTTGCGTACGATGTTCAGGCAATAAATAATAAATATGCAGACATAATTGCCCAAGCTAATTTGGATGTCGAGACAATTAAGGCCGAGAATTTGATCAAAGAAAACACCTTGCAGGCGAGCATGAAGGTACTGGTCGCCCAGCAAAAGTCGACCACCCAGATAGCAAATATCCAACTTGATAAACAAATCAAACTTCTTGAGTTGGAAAAATCTGACCCACGCAACTTGATAGGCGTTCGACGAACCGACCAAGTCGAAAAACAATTCGATCGGGACAAACAGATTTTGCGCCTGCAAAGGCAACAAGAGGACGCCCAAAGGAGGCAGGAGAACATTTCAAAATTAGGGGAGATACGCGTACAAACACAGCAAATAGAAAACAACAAGCAATTAATTCGAGTGCAAAGTGAATTAAGGATTGCAGTTGATAATTTAACCAAGCAAATAGGGCTAGCGGCCTTTAATCAGGCTGTAGAAAGCCCCAGCTCTCCACTAAACAAATATATAAGAGACTTGCCATTTTATTCAGGAAAATATGGGGGAGCGGCGGGGTACGTGGCAGCAGGAGAAAAAGTGAAGATTGGACAGTGGAGAGAAGGATTGTCTCCTGAAATGGATGCGTTGGCACCGAGGGAAAGCGTCGAATCAATTTACGAAAGGCTATACGGCGTTAAACTTCCGGCCGCAGCAGCAGGAGGGGGCGGAAATCTTAAAGCTCCAGCTGGAACTAGCGCAGGGTCTATGAGAGACATTGATATTTATAAAGATGTTCTAAAGGAGACTAAGGGTTATGCAGCCGAGCTGCGTGAGATAAAAACTACTGAAGGTCAAATCGACTTCCTGAAAGAGAAGCAAACGGACGCCGTGGGGGCGCAGAATGTCGCTTTACAAAACACGTTGCGCGTCATGATAGAAGAACTTCAGGCTACTGAAGATATTGTGGCTGCACGACGAAAGGCGGAAGACTTTATAAACCGGGCAGCTGCTAACCAAGAGAAATCAATAACGAGTTTCACGGATTCGTTTAAGGGAGGTATGTCACTGGGCTTCCAAGATATGCTGGATGACACTCAAACCATTTTTGGAACCTTAGGCCGAGATTTACCAACAGCTTTTCGTGATGGAATGACTAATGCAATGGAAAGCGCGATGGACGGTGCTGAGAGCTTTAGCGATGCATTGCGTGGCTCCGCAATTGAGTTCTTGAAGATTATTAGGCGCGCAGCGTTAGAAAGCGCGATGAGTAACATTACCGGCTTACTGGGCATGGGGGTTAGTAAAGACTTCCGCACTCGTATTGGGAAGAATAATCGTCTGGGGGGATTTATTGGTGCACAAAATGGAATGTATATTTCTACCGGGGCATCCTCCGGAGATTCTGTACCAGCGATGCTCGAAAAAGGTGAGTATGTTTTAAATCGTAAAGCGGTTGCCGGAATGGGTGGGGCGCGTAACGTTGATAAGGTTAACTTTGGTGCATTCCCGCGTCAAGGCGGAGGAAGCATGTCAGTTAACGAGAGTGTTCATAGCAATCGTATGAGCGGGTTTTTCTTGGCTTCTGATAATCCTGAATTGGCTGAAGCTCGGGACAACGCAAGGGCAGAATACGACAAGAGAATGGCGAAAAAAGCCGAGAAGAAGGCTATGAAGCAGCAGTTCTTAAGCACCTTAATGTCAACAGGGATTAGCATGGGAATTAATGCTATTGGAAGCAGAATGCAACAGCGATCTTCTTTGGGCAAGATGCAAAAAATGACAGCGGGAACAACGAGCAAAACCGGGGAAAATTTAGAAATAACGCGCGGCGGCAGCTTTCTCAAAGGTTATACGCCGGAAGGTAGTGATGCAGCACTCGCTCAATTCAAAGGCCAAAAATTCTTGACCGACGTTCAGGCGACTAATTTAGGGTTGGATACTTCTAAAGGGCGTATAAAATTGCCTAAACGATTCAAGAGGATGCTTAATACACGTATTGATTCGAGGCTGGAGAATGCGATCGGTGATATGAGTTATCTTGGGACCGGTGAAGATGCAAAAAGAAACTTTTTCAATATACACGGCGAAGCTCATAGTAAAATTGGTGGCAAAGGTAAAGGTCCGGGAAAAATTTCAGGAGGTTATATAAACCGCGATTCGATTCCAGCGTATTTAGCTGGTGGCGAATATGTAATGAATAACCGTGCGGTTAAAAAGTATGGGTTAGGTTTCATGGGTCGTTTAAACGGAGGCGTTGTTCCCGGATACCAAGTAGGTGGCTCTGTGGGGGCAGAAGCTCCTCCTCTAAACAATCAAACTGGCGCCAATACAAATAACATTTCCATCAATGTAAGCGTGGGAGGGGGCGGATCGGGCCAAGGGGCTTCCGACAGTTCAGGCAACCCTAATGCAGACGAACAAACAAATCAAGACAAAGCTACTGAAGGAAAGGCTTTGAGTGATAGGATTAAATCTGCGGTACTCCAAGTAATTGCAGACGAGCAGCGATTAGGAGGTTCTTTAAGTAGAACCCGGCGAACCGGAGGCTAAGTAAATGGCAAAAAACGCATCACCGAGCTATGAACAAATATTCTACCTAGGTGGAACAGGCTATTCTGGCATTCGAAATATTTCGGCTGGATATAGTGTTGGCCAAAAGAGCGTTAAGGTTTTAGGAGCGGGCTTTGTTCGCGATGTAATCGCGGAACCATTACGAGGCGAACTTTCTATGACGCGTGATTTGCTTTATCAAGATCCCGTTTTAGATTTGACAGGGGAAGCGCCTATATCTGGAACCCTTTTGTATGGAGTGGAGTTGAACACTCCGGCTTATAGAACTGTAGAGCAGGTTTATGGGTTTAATACTGGCTATTTAACTAACTATTCTATAAATTGTGATGTACAGGATGTTCCTACCATTGAAACTACTTTTGCAATTTTTGGACAAATGGGAAGCGGTGAGCGAGAAGGTGAGTTAGACTATTCGGGCGTCGCTCCTCTTCAAAATTTAGGTTTTGTTAATCATGAAGCTGTATTTTTGACTTATAATGGGTCGGGCACTAATCGGGCTGTAAGCGTTTCGCAGACTTACGACATAAATCGTGTTCCTATCTATACTCTTGATCAAAAAACAAGTGAAAGTTATTACGCCCCTTCGCAGGTTCTTACAGAGTATCCTATTGAGATAACAACCAATCTTACAATTGAGATGGATGACTATGAAACTGCTAATATGATAGATAATATACGCAGTGGAAACTATCAGACGGTTGGGGTGGAAATTAGATTGGGAAAAAGAGAGGAAACATTAGACGGAAACGCTACTTCTGGGCCAAATATAGTGCCTGCCTCTGTAGAATTATGTTTAGAAGACGATGCCGGGGAGTGTTTAGGCGATGACGGAGCGGGAATTACAAGGTACGAATTTTTAAGCACCACGGGACACTTGGTTTCTGAGAGTATTGAATCGAGCGTTGATGGTGTTTTAAGTGTAAATTTAGAATTTAAAGACTATTACAATAAGGACTAAAAATGGGTAAAATATTAGAATATACCGACTTGAGCAATCCGCCAGCGGATGCTGATTTGTTATTTATGGGGGACTATAGTGCTAACGCAAGTAATCCTACCACTATGAGATTAAAAATTAGCGACCTCAACAGAAAACGCAATGTGGACGCAGCCGACGCCAGCGGTTTAAAGTTAAGGGACGACAGTGGCACTTACGGCATTTTTATTAAAGATGGAGGTAACGTGGGTATTGGGACCAACTCGCCCGATTACAAACTAGATTTAGAAACTGCGGCGGTGGGAACCGCAAATGTGCGCATTTATTCTAATGCTACTAATGGTTATCCTCACTTGGTAATGAAAAATGACGCTGCCACATGGTCTATATATGCGCCTCATGGAAATTTTACTGGCACAGGTGTGGCTGATTTATTTTCTATTTACAACGGGTCTTCTCATGTCTTAATTATCCAAACGGATGGAAATGTAGGGATAGGGGTTAACCCTTCCAGCGCTACGGTTGGATATCAGTTACAAGTTGTAGGCGATATGGCGGCGACTGGGACTAACGATGTTATAATAGATCCAAGTACAGGAGAAGTGAAGTCGCAAAGCGGATTACATTTAGAAAAATCTGCAGGTCAAGACGTTTATGTGGTGGGCGACAGCAGTGCAGCTGCAATATACGCTAAAAGTTCTAATAAAAAAGTAGGCATAAACTATATCTCCGCTCCGGGAGCTAGGCTTCACGTTTACGAAGGTGCTAGTGCGACTGCTGAGACGCTTTTTCTTCATAATTACATGACTGGCGGCAATAATAGGGCGGTTGTAAAGTTACGCCAAGGTGAGAGCGGTTCAAATAAAGATAATTTTATTATATGGGACGGGACTCAGTTAGGCATTCGCGCAACAAACGCCGCTTTGACTACAGCTGATACTGTTAATTTTAAAAACGGATATCTGAACATAAACGGAAACACATTTGGTCAACGATTACGAATTGACGGCACCACGGCATCGGGAGACAATGCTTTAGCTACATTCATTTCCCCTAATACCACAGGAAATATTATAGCAATACGAAACTCTTCAGCTGCGGCAGCTGCGGCTCCATCTAATATTATTTGGTTTAGCAATACGGTATCCTCCACGGAAAAAGTCAACTGGATCGCAGGATCTTTTAGAGTGGGAAGCGCGAACTTTTTCGGAATTCATTGGCCTAATAGCGCAGGAACAGGAACAAACTTTGGTGCGAATTACGGTACTGTAGCATTTGATACAAGCACTCTTTCTAATAATTATTTTTATGTGGATGAGGATGGAGGAGCGCACGCCAAGGCGTTTTATAACGTAAGCACGACCGCAGCAAGTCCGCATCAGGCTGTGGGAGATTATTGCAGGGGAAGGTTTTTGCAAACTTTTTCAATAGGAATAAAAGCTGATAAAACAGGCCCCATCTTTCCGGCTTTAAGCACTGTACTGCCGGGTGTATCCGCTTTATACGAGGGCTACATAGGTACCACAGCTAAAACTCCTGACGCTCAATACATGTCTCGCGCTCCTCATAATGGTAAATTGGTGCGGGTGGATGTGCCTATTTATTTTTCGAACAGTCAGGTTGGCCCCGGAACTACCATAACGCCAACCCTATATTTTTATTCTGGTTCATCTTTGCCAAGTGCTGACGGTGATTCCGGTATGGGCACCACCAACAGCGCTCACAAGCAATTTGCGATGTTAAGTGAAGATACTAGCTACACGGTAGGGTACGATACGAGCACTTTCACTGATACAGCAAGTGTTTTAGAATTTAGTGCTGGAGACTATTTAGCTATTTGTTTTGACACCGATGCGACCACGGGATATTTTTATGCTAATTTGGCGCTAACTTTTGAATTTGAAATCGATTAATGGCCACCAAGTTTATAAAATACGAAAAAGCTTTACTTAAAATCGCCGATACAAATATTTTTGCAGAGAGCGCGGAGATAGGTATTGAGGCTGCGCTGCAGCCGGTTACTGATATCACGGGTGAGGTTATTAGGTATGCGCCGACCTCTCCCATTAAAGGTACATTGTCTTTTTCTCATTATTGTACGGGAGGCTTGCATGATTTTTTAAATCCTTTGACTGCGGTCGAGCATACAGGGGAGCCTTTGGCTGGTAGTTTGGCTGGTATGACCTTTGCTAGTGGTTATGTAAAAGGGTTGAGCTTTTCTGTAGCTCCTTTTTCTCCTATTCTTTTTAGATCGGAAATGGATATATATGGAGAATTATCCTCAATTGCCAATGAAGGGGAAGCTGACAACACTTTGAGAAACGAAACGCAGATAGCGCATGGGTTGCGTTCTTATATAGCTGGAACAGATCTAAAAATTAATAAAAAAGTATCTTTTGACTATTCAGTAAGTGCCACACGGAATCCAGTGGTTACGGTAGGTAATGATATGCCATCTCGAGTAACGAAGGAAAATGTTCGTATCAACCTCTCTATCGCAGGGGAGGACGTGGGCGACAACATGAGAGTTACAGGAAATTACGCAGCATTAAATATTAACGTTTTAGATACCTATGGTTCATCTGCAATTTTAAATTTAGGTTGTACAGGAAGGGTTTTTAACCACAATCTAACTGTTTCTGAGGGTGGCTATATTGACGGTACGATTGGGGTATCTCAAGAGTACACAACAGGAAGGCAACTTGTATAATGGCTTCTTCAGCTTATAGTTATGTTTTAGGTTCCGGGGATATCAACACAGCGAGAGTCGGGTCGTTTGAGGTAGGGGAAACCTATAAGCTTTATGATCCGATTTTTTTTAGTGGATACACTGTCGCAGGCAGCCCTTCTGTTGAGCATACCGCAGAAAGTTTAGGAGCCGTATCTGGCCATTATTATTATAAAGGGACCTCTTCAAGTGTAGCTACCGCCGCAAACTCTCCAGCTGGCGCCGCGTCGATGTGGACACAGAAAATGGAGTTTGAACCGTCTTACGGATCTTCTGTGACGTACGAGAATCAATCGTACGATATAACTTTTGGAGATGGATATTATAGTCTTTTAAGCAAAAGTGAGAACTCGCTTAAAGTTAATTTTAATTTAAATTTCAACAAGAGAAGTGACCGAGAAGCTAAAGCGTTAATATTCCTTTTGGAGTCATCCTTTAATAAGGGCGAAAAACCTAGTGGTGCATATACGGGAATTTATCACACTCCATTTGCTCCGTATAATAATGAACATGAATTTTATATAGAAGAATTTGACCGTTCTTTTGATTACCCTAATGTCAACACTGTTGCAACAAAACTTTTTAGGGAAGACGCTTCTATTTTAAATTGGCAAGAATACTATATTCCTTTTAGTGCTACAAAGGGGTATTTTGAGGAAGGGGAAAGCTACACTACTCATGATATCGCTTATCTTAGTGGTACTCTAAATATTGCTAACGATAGATTTAAGCCTCATCAGTCAGGTTGGTATTATTACAGTGGGGATTCAACAACTGTTGCTGATACGATTAATTCTCCCACCGGTACCAACAGCCTGTGGACTAAGAAAGAGTTTTATTTTAATTTGAATAAAGGGGTGTCCATTAAAGAAGCTCCTAGATTTTTGAAGCAGCCTACGCAGAGTGATTACTATATCCGAACTAAAGATGGTTTGAATAAGTCGTTACTTAATTTAACTTTTTCTTTGGAAGGTAGGGATGATAATGAGGCTAAAGCGATAGTTCATTTTTTAGAAAGCCATAAAGGGCGTACGCAGTTTGATTTTACCCCTCCCGCTCCTTATGATCTAACCGGGAAAGCTTTTGTTTGTCCTAAGTGGGAGCACTCTTTAGTTTTTAAAGACAACAACAATATAAGTGTAAACTTTATTGAAAATCCTATTAATTTAATAGACCAGTCGGTGGCGTTTAAGAGTTTGGTCACGGCCGATCCTTATTTTTCTACAAATTTTAGTTAAAATGGCACTTCCTTCAACAGTAACGCAGAGAGCCGAAGGTAACGATTTTGTTGATTCTACCGGAGTATTAGTCTCGGGAGTTACTGGTTTCGCTTTGCGAACGGGTTTTTATTTGACCAATAGCGGAAACTACCCCATTGAAACACGAATAAGTACCTCGGAAAACTTTGCATTTGATATACCTTCGGGTATTGATGAGCCAATAGTTATTCTAGCGGGAGAAACCACGTTAATTCCTTTTGATTTTAATGCGACAATGCCAAACACAGGCCCTACATCGTGGGGTGTGGGAGCAGGCTCTTCTACAGGGCCGGATCATCATGGCACATGGGCTGCAAAATTAAATTTAAATTTCCGTTCGGCATACGATAGTCAAGAGGACCCAGAAGGAACTATAAGTGTGTATATTACGGGTCAAGCGACTGGGCGCAGCACCCAGACACCTTCTGGTCCGGGGCTGCAAGACTGGTGTGATACCTTACCAGAAAAACCCACTGGTGTTTTAGTTAAATCTAGTTACGCACCTAATGGTAGGCCACAGGCTGAATTACATTGGCAGCACCCTGCCACAGGGTATTATTTGGTTCGTTATAAGTTAGAAAGCGCTCAAGACATTAATAATGACAACACTTCCGCCACAGGCACTTGGTCTCATGAGACTTATTTTAATATTAATTATACCGATGTAACGGTGCCATCAGAGATATACCAAGGGCCGAGCTTGACTACCTCTACTACTAATTCTACTTTTCCGTACCGTAAATACGCTACTCCAACTGGAATTTTCCAAAGATACACCCGTGGTACGGATAACAATGAGGAAACCTCATATGGAGAAGTAACGTTTAGTGACCGCGCTTTTGATATAGACCATTACTACAGGATTAAATCTGAATACTTTAACCAAGCCAACGGCGCTACAATTTTTGAAAGTCCTTATGTATATGCTTATCCTGTTACGGATTTTAAAGCTTCGGTGCCAGCGGATGTTGCGGCGGGTTTAGAAAGCGGTAATACTACTTTACCTTCATCGAGTTCCAGCAATATTAAGGTTGATCGACAGAGACCTCAAGCTTTAGAAATTTATCTCAACAACGGTCAACCAAATATTAATCTCTACGATACCGTTACTGACGAACTTGCAAGTCGGAGCATTGATAAGACATGGTTAACTACAGGAGATGCTAATTATACATTTAGTGGGATTCATTGGATCATTCCAGAAACGTACCGTGTAGGCTCTACCGATAGTAGTAAAGCTGGGGTTGATACCGGTTCCCAATTATTAAATTCTTCTACCACTCACCAGCAAGAGATCACAGGGGTTTTGATAATGGAG
>Ga0080013_1003406_pt1 | contig 16820 bp, 24 predicted proteins | sample ETNvirenome_6_85_FD_69236 | JGI IMG/M metagenome (GOLD analysis project Ga0080013, IMG submission 69236) | Marine viral communities from the Pacific Ocean - ETNP_6_85 (SPADES assembly) (version 2) | ecosystem: Environmental > Aquatic > Marine > Oceanic | place: Pacific Ocean | collected 2013-06-19 | reverse complement strand
CCCAACTGGCGGTTCTACTGCCCGTTCCATCCTGTATCATAAAAATAGAGCCACTCTGTCCTGCTGTATCGTTTGACGGATTCGCCATAGCGGTTGCTTGATCTAAGGTAAGGGTAAAGTTATTACTATCCGCCATGTCAATCGTAACTGTAGCCCCCGGACTTAAGGTTGTGATCTCCCCTCTCTGCCCAGCAGTAAATGTTTGCGCTGTACCTAAGAGGGTATCTCCTATGGCAGTCTTTCCGTCAAGAAGATTAACCTCTGTAGCAGAAGCAGTAACTAAAGTACCACCAAGTTTTAGCCCGTTTGTACCATCGTGTGAAGCAACGTCAAAGTCGATTGCCCCATCTGCAATGGTTACATCCTGATCTTCATTGATGGATATTGCAGCAGTTGTTCCGACTGCCGAACCCAGTCCTATGACTAGATCATCTGTCGTATCATCAAGGCCAACATAGAAGTCTTGGGCGTTTCCGTCAAAGACAATCTTCTGATCCTCTGCGCCACCGTCACCTACTGTTAGGTTCCCGCCAACTATAAGATCGCTGGTAAATCTGCCGGTATCATTGACATCAAGAGCGTATGAAGGACTGGTATCACCAATCCCTACACTTTGACCTTTCAGTGTAATAATGGCACTGCCATCTAAATATAGGTCAGTCCTAGCATTACCCGCGCCATTCTGAATCTGGAAATTTGAAGAATTGGAAGCATTATTATCCATTTCAAATATCTGGTCGCCAGAAGAAGTCTCCATCTCCACAGTGTTACCGAGATTAATTTTACTGACATCAATGGCAGCATCAGATGCTACATCTGCATTGGCAATCGTACCATCCAGAATCATAGTGGTGGTTACGGTATCTGTGCCACCGCTTTGGGTTACTAAAAAATTGCTTAACATTATGGATTCCCTGCCGTTGTCATAATTCTGAGTGCAGAGCCGGAGAATCTGTCTCTAGCGTCTGCGTTTTGTAATCTGTCCAGCGCCTCTGTATAGAACCTTGCCCACGTTGCTGCATCTTCCGGGCTTCCGAGAAAAGGCGCGGCCTCCAACAGACAGGCGTATAAATAAAGGTTGGGCCTGTTCAGAATTATCCAGTTCGTTGTTGCACTGCCACTGAGAGGAGTGAACTCCTTGTAGTAAGTAATCTCCAGAGTGTCTGCTGAGTCAGGAGAAGGCCCGAGGAGATAGTTATCTCCCAGAATGGTGTAGGTTCTTGGCCTACCTGTTTTACTCCCCGCCCAGATTCTATCCATCATTTCCGGCGTTATATATTCCAACGCGGTAATGGGATCTGTGTTTATCTGGAAGTTGCGCCCCTGTAAGTAGCCTGTGGGGAGAGAATAACTGCGAGTGCCAGCCGTAAGGGTCTGGGTTGCAGTTGTTTCCATAGCGCGGATTCGTATATCGTCTGCGAACCTTGCCTCTGCCAGTTCTATAAACTCGTCCAGCCTGGAAGTCAGGTCTGACCTATCCAGATAGTTTGCTAGAGCGGTCTTGAGATTGGCGTAGGAATTTATACTCACAGATGGACGAGTCGCATGGTAACGTCAGAACCGCCTACCCTCTGTGCATGAAGGTACACAGCCGGGTTAGTTACTGACATACTCCGGGGTACGTTTATAAACGTAAGCCCCGCAGCTAGTTTGAGGTCGTTGGCAGTGCTTACAGCAGCTGAGGCCGCAGTGGAGAAATTTAGATAAATCTCCGCGTCCGTGTGGATACCGAGAATCTTTGCACCGGATACATCTGTAGCCGAGGCAGAAGAGCCTACCGTAACCGCACTTTGCACATCCCATTTGTTGTATGCACCAGAATCATCGCGTCTTAACATAATTAGAGCCTTACAGGGGTTGTTTTGAAATAACGAAACTCAGGGTCGTTAAGTTTCTTGAAAATAAGTTTGGGATTACGGGCAACCTCAGGGTCTTCCCTTATCCACTGTTGAAGTACAGTCTCAGGGAGAGAGGCAACTTTGTGTAATCCATCAAAGTTCATCTTGCCGGGAGTTCTCGCATCACCGTGATCGTTATACTGGCGTTTGTTTGCTTCCAGAATAGGGCCGACATCCTGGTAGGTTTCGATAGTGACCGTTCCGTCAGGTTCGTCTATCCAATCCGTACTTAGTCCGAGTATTCTTTCCAGAGGTTTTCTATCCATTAGTCCAGTACCTCTTTTTACCGCCTATATCGGAAGAGCCAGGTTTTGCCCACATTTCACGCTCTTTGCGTTCTTTTTCAGCCTTATCAAATTCCTTTTCAAGAATCTTAAATACGTCTTTCTTTCGTTTCTTTGCCATAGATAAAGCCCTTACGGGCGTAAAAAAAGCCCCCGGAGGGGCATAAAAAAAGCCCCCGGAGGGGCAGTAAGAAAAGGGGGGCTTACGCCCCCCTCCTTCCTATTAGGAAGTGGTGAGGTCGGCCAGATAGCCGGAGGCTTTCTGGTTTTTCGACTTCAACCCATACTCAACAAGGATATGCTTTTTCTGGCTATCGCCTGTCTTTGCAAGGTCTTCCGTTTTGAAATCACGCAGATAGCTGACGCTCCAGAAATCGAAATCAAGGAACCAGCAATCACCCGCACCGCTAAAGCGGTTTGGAATAATTTTCATGGTTCCAAAATCCGAAACATAGATATCAACAGAAGCTACAACGTGCGCCGGGGCTACCTTATCGGCAGAAGTACGCAACGATGAAACCGACTGAGTGAGATCGGAAATGGCCTGTTTGTTAAAAGCACCGACCATGATGGTGTCAGGCTCACCACCGTTGTCGAAACACTCGCGGATAACGGTTTTTATACCGGCTTCCGTAATCGCACCAGCACTACCAGCAGCGGTGGCGGTATCCGTACCGTTACCAGTGCTTGCAGTACCAACCGAGGAAGTACCCAGGGAGTGATAGTTAGAGGCAACCCACGATGGGAGGCCAGCCGTTATACGAGCGGTACTGGAAGAACCAGCACTTTTCGCCACATTGGACGTAAGCATTTTTTCCATGTCTCGCTTTAGGGTCTGCGAGGCGCGGGCCAAATGATAGCTCATTTCTGACTTAGCCTTTCCAGCAAAATCGACCTGTTCAGACGTACCACTGACTTGCACAGTTTCTTTCGAGATTTGCTGGTAATTGGTTAAGCGGGTGGTTTCAACGATAGCTGCTGCTGTCGAATCGTCACCTTCCGTATGGCGGTTTGTAGCCGCCGCTGCGAGGGTATCAGTCTGCCATTCAAACAGAACATTGTCAGCAGATTCGCGACCACATCCTGTCAGAAATGGAGTTGAAGTGGGGCTGATATCATGAATGATATTAGCCAAGTCCTCGCGTACCCCGATGGCACTGTGTACCTGTCGGGTATTTGAAGGAACAGCCATTTACTTCTCCTATAAAAATTCCTCAAACAACTTAGCCGCATCTCTAACGTGGCCTGTTTGTCTGAGTTGGTTACGTTTAGTTTTGAGTGCGTCCTTCTTTGCTCTGGATTCCCCTTTTCCCGCACGAATGACCTTCGGTTTCCCTTTCAGCTTTTTGGCTTTGGGGTTTGCGTTCTGCATCTGGTCGTACAGCATGGCCTTGCGTAAAACCAGAAATGAACGGTGGTCAACAAGAGAGTCGATTTCAGCTTCAGCGTAACCAACGCCTTGTGCGTAGGATCTGAGTTCAGTTGCCAGTTGCCTCTGGGATTCTTGTTCACCCCATTCCGGTAGCGCAGCGATGAGTTTTGATTTCTCATCCTCGACTACCTTGGCCCACTTATGCTGATTCTCAGCCGCAGTTTGGTGTTGTGCTAATTTAGCTTTGTCTTGGAGTTCCGCGGCCTTTTCTTTGGCCTCCTGGTACTCCTGTCTCTTGGTAACGTACTCAAGGGGGTCTTCCACTCTCAAGCTATCCCAATCAATATCAAACTTCTTGATGTCTTGACTTTCGGCTAGTGTCTGCAAGTGTTGGACGTACTGTTGTCTTTCGTTCTGAATCTGTTGGAGTTGGGAGTTGTACTGCTCAGTTAAACCCTCCACTTCCTTTCGTTGTTCAGCGATAGACTGCGTTTTTTGGGTGTAGTCACTTTGGCGTAAATAGCCTTTCCTGAGTTCGTCTGCGGTTAATTCCTGTCCATCAACTTCAAATAGGAATTCCGTTTCTTCCTCTTCGGTTTCTTCACCCTCTGAGTCCTCTTCGGTTTCTAGCTCTTCGCTTTCTTCCTCAGTTTCCTCTTCCGCTTCTAACGGTTCCGTTTCTGACGGTGCTTCCTCGACTTCCGGGGGTTCTTCCGAGTCCATTAGTCCGAGAATTGCTTTTTGCGCTTCCGCAATCGTGCCTGTGGGTTCTGTTTGAGTGTCCACGTTTAGCTCCATGAAAAAGAGGGCCAAACGGCCCTCCCCCTACATCCTTGTAGGTTGTTTTCTAAAATAGGATCTTAGATTCCTTTTGCGCTTTCGCCATCTGTCCACTACTGATAATGGATTCAAAATGGGTATGCAGCCGTGAAAGAATCTTCAACCCTAGCCACAAGGTTTCCCTTGATTCAGCGTCTTGAATGGATGAGTGTTCCCATCCAATCAGGAATTCTTTTCGCAGAGTGTCAAACGCCTCCTTTACTAAGGGGTCTTCTAAGATGCGTTTAGCGTTTTCTGCTCTTTGCTCTTCGTTCATTAACCGATTCCTACCGGGCGACCTTGGGTTGCTTCCAGTTGGATCTCCGCTGACTTAAACACAGCGTCCTGTTGCATCTTCTGGGCTTCCAGTTGGAGTTTCTGTTGTTTGATCTGTGTCTCTGCAACCTTTACATCCAGTTCACCCTTTTTAAGTTGCATTTCAGCTTGGGCCATCTGTTCTTTCGCTCCGGGCTGTTGCTGTACCTTCTCCGGGTTGGTTAAGAAGGCATCCACATCCCTAAAGCCCATGTTCTTGACCATTTCCGCGCCAAGGTTATAAAGGTTCTTTTCATTTATGATTGAAAGACCACCTTTCATTGCTTGCGCGGCGAACTGCATGAGGCTGGACAGGTGCATGAGTTGTTGGTCACGGTTGCCATGCCCTAGTCCTACCGCTACGGTACAGTCCATCTTGTCTCGCCACATATCAGGACGGACAGGGATGAATTCGTTTCTGAGCATGATGATTCTTTCTTTGTCCTGATTCTTCTGGACAATCTCGTAGATCATGTTCATCAGGTCTTTCACGCCCGTTTCTGCAAAACAACGTGCGATAAGTTCCACCCTCTGTTGTGCAGCAGTCATGGTCTGTGACACAGCAGCAGCAGTAGTGTGAGAAGTAAGAGTTCCTTCGTTCAGACCTTGCGAGTATTTGGTCATTCCAGACCGTTCCTCGCGGATAGAGTCGAGATATTTCAGAGTCTCAAACACATACGGCTGTAACGCAGGGGTCGGCAACGGGGTTATGGCATTTGGAACCTTAGTCCGTACTATCCCGCCCGGTCTGCTGGTGAGCAAATCATCCAGATTCACCTGACCTTCCATGACGGCAAAACGTCCGTGGTTCTGCATATACATATTGTCAAGGAGGTTTCGCTGCAATGTACTCTTCATCAGTTGAAGATCCATTGTCAGGTCTGCCATAGACAAGCCAAAGAACTTGTGCGGTATCTTTATCGGCGTGAGCGTTGCAAAAGGCTTACGGTCTACCGGCTCCTGGTCAAGAATTATGTTACCAGCGGTAACGACTTTAATCAGTTCTGCTATACCATCATCGTCCTGATCGGACTTCAGATAACTTTCGTACACCCAGACTTCGCGCAGGGCTTCTTCCGTAGCGTCACGGCCTAGCTGGTTGGAGTTGTCAAACTCAAATCGCGCAAGACGTTCAGAGGAATATTCGTGGTTATCTCCCCCCAATTCATCTGCGTCAAAGTCATACCCCATTTCTTTAAGCTCAGAAATGGTCTTGCGGGAACGGTGGCAGACAAAACGTGCATCTTCTATCGTCTTCGCTTCAGCGGATATTAAGAATTCTTCCGGCGGTACGTTCTCTATCCTTACTCTGCCGGTTACGACCTTGCGGGTAATTACAATGTCATGCGTAATTTCAAGGCCGTCCTCGTTCTCCGTATGTTCCAAAACCTCTACATTTTTGGGAGAGATAAGGGCTTCCAGTTCCAGGTCTGTCAGGTCGGTATAAGTTTCTCGATCCTGTTCGTCAGCTTCATCCCACCAGCATTTTACAATTCCGTTCTTCTGTAGGAGAGCGTCAGTAAACCAGTTATAAAGAATCTCAAAACCCGGATTATCTTTGGTAAAGATGTGGTTTACATAGTCAGAGGCTTGTTTCGCGTAAGGTACATCTTCCGGGCCTGTAGGGTGGAATTCCACAATCCTGTCACCAGAGGCGAATACTCGCATGAGAGAGGGTTTTATCCACTCCACCGTATCTGCTACGGTGCTGTCTACAATCTGACTTCTACCTTCTACCTCGTTACCAAATGGCAGACCGTAGTAATACTCCATAGCGAGTCTGCGCTGGCTGGAGATTTCATCGTCATATCCGAGAGCCTGAGTAATCTCAGCGTCTATTCTTGTTTTTAGTTCATCCATGCGGGGAGTCCATAATTGGGCCGGGGTCTAGCAGACCACCGCCCACTATGTCGAAAATCGGACCTTCAGATACGGGTAGATCATCAGGGTTGTAAGGCGACCATGAGGTTCCCCAGCCACCAGGCGTAACTTCTGAAACTTCCATCACAGATGAAGGTGGCCCCACAGGTAGGGGGTTAAAGCCATACTTATCGTAATCGGATGGTTCTTCTATCCAGTATCCTTTACCTTCCGGCCCCCAGAGTATTTTGTTATCACCGGTATTCGCTGCCCCCCTCATGGTTTGCCCCGGAATCCAACCCTGATACGGATTGCCAGCATCATCCAGACCTAAAAGGCCCGGACTTGGGCCTAGATAAGCACCCTCCACAAAACCTGGCCCATCAACATATTGCCACGTAAAATCATCCGGCTGGTATTGACCTTCTGGCGTATTCCAATACTTATTCTCATCTCCATAACCGCCGAAAGAGTGAATATTGAGTCCGTACCAAGGCGGAATGACACCCTGCTCTACCGGCCCATATTCGCGCGGCATTCCTTGCGCACTCCAATCGTAGGAAGGCCCAGGATACCCTGTTATGTCTGCAAGCGGAACTATGTAACTCTCGTATGAACTTGGTAATATCCGTCCACCCGCTGTCCATCTTTCGCTGAATTGGGTTTTTGAAAGATCGTCATCCACATTATAAAAAAGATTACGACCGTGTAAAGGGCCGGAGTAGTTTCCCACACCGATAAGATCATCGTAACCCGGATTTTCGTAATGGAATGGCCCTTCACGAATCATTTGCTTGGTGGTGAATATTGAGTCGCCTTTTGGATATACAGTAGTGGCAACCAGCCGTGGTTGTGTTGGTTCCGTAGGTTGTGTTGGTTCCGTAGGTTCTGTAGGTTCTGTTGGAGGGGGTGGTCCTCCACCTCCACCACCAGCACCTCCTCCACCAGCACCTCCTCCTCCTCCTTGACCACCACTTAGTAGACCAGGCGTAATAGGACGGGGCCAACCGGAAACACCAGCCATATATTCGTACCCGGATTCGGGCATGAATGATCTTGGGAGGAGTCCAGCGTAATATTCCTCTTCGTCTAGTATTCGTCCTTGTTGGCTCATATTATTCCGAGTTGTGGGTACTTGAGTTCCCTATCCCATATTGGGTCTTTGCCTTCTGTTGCGAATCTCAGAGACATGACCGCGTATCTTGTAGCTGACATAAGATCATCCCGCAGAGGTATGATCTTTCCGTCCTTTCTGTGGTACATACGAAATTCCTCCCACCAATCGGGGAGTGTGGAAAAGACTTTGAACTGTCCTTTCTCCATCCTTTGTATGATGTTCATAATTCCGGTTTCTACAGAGTTCCCCCCCTTTTTTTCTCCTAAAGCCGGAGGGTTTTCAAAATGAAACGGAAGTAAGTTACAACCTAAACTCCGATACTGTTCCGCAAGGCCCGGATTGCCCATTGAGTCTTTTCTGTGACCATCGTGAGGCCAGACGATATTCCACGGGCCTCTGGTGTTAATTGTTGCCGCATGAATATGTGGCGGGGCTTTGCTTTGTCGATAGGTGTCATATACATATACGCAGTCCTCATCTCTATCCCATGCCACCCAAACCACAGCGGTGGGATGATCCCAACCAAAATCTATAGCCGCGATACGGGGCCACTCTTCCGGTAAGGAAAACGGTTCTACAATTAAATCAGCCTCATTCACCGGGAAAACAAGACCACTTCCTATACTTGGTCTGCCGTTCTTCCGCATTTCCCTTTCGTGCGGGGAATAAGCAGAGAGGATCTGGGTCATAATGTTTTCGTTCAGATGACCGCTATTTCCTTTCAGCGTCCTTATTTTTTCAGACGCATCATCCCAAGTCGCATTGTCGAGAGATTGCCCCCTCTGTAGGTTGTTCATAAAAGAAGCAACCGTTTCGGTCATACCGTTCTCAGGGGTGAAAGTCATATACACCATTCCCCGTCTGTCTAAAGTACGGGTAACGGCTTGACTGTAAATCTCCCTGCTGGGTTCTTCGTCCAACCAAACTACGTCTACGCTACGGCCTTGCCATTTCTCCTGGCCCATCTCATAAGCCTTGAAAAAGAGAGAGGAGTTATTACCTGATTTGTGTTTTACAAGTGCGACAGATTTGGCATTCGGCACACCGGGCTTTCTTTCGGTCTTTACGATACATTCTCTGGGGATAGCCCCGGAGCCGAAAGCCTCTGGATCGTCCGGGGAACCTAATAATTCTGCTTGTACGATATCTCTGGTGGTTTCGTTGGACACCCCACCTACCCAAGCTGTAATAGGACGTTTGTAAACTCTCCCTTTCCACCAGATTGGATACAATCCGGTTAAGTGAAATGACATCTCCATTGCACCACAATATGACTTGCCTATTCTGTTGGCAGCCATTAAAAGCCGTTGGTTGGCTAAATCCCCGGTTTCGTGGAATCTCTGCTGATACGGGTAAGGGTCGTACTCGTATAGCCTCTCGTACCTCTCTCTATCCTTTATAAGCCGCGCTATTTCTACTGCTTTGTTTACTTCCGCGTGGGCGAGATTCACTCTTTCCTCTTTTTCCAGTTCACTGGAGGGTGTGGTCTTCCCCCAAAATAGAGGCTAACTCTGCCTTTAGCTCATCCGTGGTCTTGTCATCGTAAGTAACGGTCTGCTCTACCTTATCCGTAGGCTTATATCCGGCCCTGTCTAACAGGTCTTTATTCGCCTGTAGCCGGACAGACTCACTTTCCGCGTTGTTCGCCAGTTCTACCAGGTTTTTAACGGACATGGCTGCATGATGATTTAGCGCATTCCTGGTAGCTTCCGCTATTTCAACAGACAGTTTCTTCCGCATGATAGGCCCGTTTACCTCTGCGGTCTTTGCGGAATACCCTGCCATAATAGCTGCTCGTTTGGCATTGCCTGTCAGGACGTAATACTCCACAAACTTTTCCTGTTTTTCGGTTCTTATCATTAGGGTTTCCTTATGGAGTGTTATTTCCCCCTCCGGTTTGTGGGGAGGATATGTATTTGTTTTTATTTTTAGGGAAGGGGTCGCCCCCCCTGCGCCCGCTCGCCTTTTCGGTGCTTGCCGGGGTTAGATCCGGTGCGAATTGTCCTAACTCGCTGATATACATAGTCTTTTGTCGCCCGGTATAGGATACATAAGCCAGGATTATCCTGGAATCGGCTACCATAAGCGCAGCCCTAAGCTCTGCGGACTGTGTGTGTGCGGGTAGGGAACATTATTCGCACTACATTTCACACTATCTTTTCACACTAGCATTACCAGCTACGACACTATGGGTTACCTTCTACTGTCCTTCTATATCTATAGGGAAGTATTGGCCTTTTGACTAGATATGCCCTTATTCTTTTTCCTTCCCCGCGCCCGAAAATAATTGTAAATAGTTCTCGCATTCTAGTGTCTGCTATGTTACCGTGTTCGGGCATTCTAAAAGACTGTGGAGGTTTTCAAATGCTTAAGCTGTTACCTATCCCGGTGAGCTTTACTTGTGCCGGCATTCTTTTCTTTTCCGCGCCGGGATTATTCCCGGCATATCTCGCCACCGCTTGTGTCTTATCTGTCGCAGCGGTTGCCTACTATTTAATGGAGGTTTAACAATGCAAGCTGCACAAGACAACGCCCAGCTCGGGCAGCAAGTTCTAAAGCTTGGCACTCACCGTAACAATCGGCGGATCTGGCTCGACAATTCGCCTATGCTTACCGCTGCGGGATTCTTTCCCGGTTTAAAGTATCGCGCCGATTTTGTCGGCGGCGATGCTGTGAACGGCGCTATCTTTTTGACTGTAGATCCAGAAGGAAAAACAAAAGTATCCAAAAAGACAAAAAGCGGCAAGTTATTACCAGTTATAGATATCAATTCCAAAAAGGTAGGCTTAACTTTTCCCGCCGCTGAAAATATTACCGTTACCTATTACAGCGGGCAGATAATGATAGGGGCGGCGCAATGAAAACGAATAAATTTGTTATCGAGCAGTTATGCCGCGACTACGCTTATCTGTCAGAACTAGAAGCGGAGCTTCGGACCCGCTCGACTCATTTATCGGAGGTTATCGGCGGCGAACCGGAACCAGCTTTAGAGCAATGCGCTAATCATCTGCGGGAGGTAGCCGATTTTATTGACAGTATTTTGAACGCCCGTCACGACTACAACGTGAAGATCTACATATAGGAGTTATTAAAATGCTTAAACTTGTGACAATCGAAAAAAGCTTTATTGACGATTTCAGAAATACCTGGCCTTGTCTTTGTGTTCCTGAAAATGTGACACATATAGAAGCGGCTTTTGAAGCAAAAACCGGGGATCTGGTTGATTATGATTTTTATAACGGCACAGAAATTTTTGTTTCCCGCGTCTGGTTAGAAAATAGCGAAGACGGTATCTCAGAATTGCTAGATTCAGCGCGGGATAACGCAAACTGCGGGGAATATCCAGACGGATTAATTGCAAAGCATTTCTGGATTGCAGAGTAGCTTTTTTTCGCCCACACTGTCCGATTAAATGTACACACCACGTCTAATTGACCGTTTTAGCCCACTGGCGACAGTGGGTTAGCGCGGGCAATTTCGCCCTATCGGAGGTTAAAAAATGATTATTCCCAACAAAGCTGATAAGACACTAAAAAAAGTCTGCGCGAAAACTTCAGACCGTAGAACCCAGATACACCATTGCGAGCTTGACGTTGCTAATGGTTATCTGTGGGCGACTAATGGTCACATTGCCGCCCGGTTAAAGGTTGTCACGGATGAGAGCGACACAAGCGGGCCGATATCACAAGAAAGTATTGGCGCAGCGGTAGCGGTTGCAAAAAATTCAAATGGAGCTACACCTAAACCGATAGCGCAAGTGATAGCAAACGGCAGTCTTGACATACCGCACGGCCCGAGTTTCCCACGGCCGGAGACAAAATTCCCTGACGCCGCCTCGATCCTGAATAACCTAAGTGACAGCACAGAAAAGCTCGCGGTAACTATAGATGTGCAGCTTTTGCACGATCTTGCCGCAGCTTTGTCGCATGACGGTAAACCTGGAAAAGTGAAATTAACCTTTTCGGATCATACCGGCATAAAGGTGACTAACCGCACAGAAAATATGGGCTTGCTAATGCCGTGTCGGGATTAGTCCGTTTTTGCCTATTCACGGGAGTAGGCAAGCGCGGGCTAATACCGGCCCCAATCGGAGGTTTAAAAATGAAAGATAAAACTTGCAGTGAACGTGTCGCAGATTCTTTATTTTCCCGCGCCACAGATATTCGCTTGATGCTAGATCCCAGCGAAGACGATATCGAACTTGCCGATAATGGCACATTAGATACCGTGCTATCTATCGGCAACCGATCAGAAACATATTCGCAAGACTACGTTTCTGCCTATCGTGATGAAGACACTGGCGAACTAGATACGGATTCTTTTAGATCAGACCATTTTGACGAGATCCGCGAAAAATTATACGATGATTTCTCCGAATATGGTTTGGCTTTTGATTATGTAGAACCGAACACGTTTGACGATCAGGAGCGCGGATATTTCCGTTATCAAATTTCCTGGGGCGGGCCTGCCGAAGAATTCCGCTTTTATACGGATGAAAACCTATCCCTAACCAATATCGAATATTGGTTTTTAGACTGGTTCGATGGTGCGCCGATCACAATCCACGAACACCACGAACACTATAAAACCGCAAAGCTTTTATGGGATCAGTTTGCACAAACCGGAACAATAGAACATTTGCTATCTGAGGCGGCATGATGTTAGTTACCAGAAAATCAATGATATCCGAACAAGTTAACACAATGGATCTGGACATAACACAACGACAGATTGACAACTACACGGGCGGCGCTTTGGTTCAAGATGCGTTCCCAAACCTAGATCCATCGGAACGTGAATTTTTCATTACCGGGATTACTCCCGCCGAATGGAAAATTACCATGTCGGAGGCAGAACTATGAGCCGCGAAAAAGAGTTAAAACGGATTCTGCAAAGAATCCTAGAATCCCCCAATAGCGTTCGTTCGCCAGTTTTCCGTGCGGTGATTATTCACCGGGAACTGGAGCGAGAAGCTCGGCGGGCATTGTCACGCCCGGAGCGCACGATACATTAAACGGAGCAAGTCAAATGGACAATTTATTCTATCTTTTGTTGATAATCACGCCTTTTCTGATGCTGCTTTTTGTCGGCGCATTGTTGGAAAAACTTTTAATCACCCTTTGGCCGGAGCTTGACGAATGAAAACACGCAAAAAGACACAAGCGGAAATAGATCACGATAAACGAGAAAACGAAAAATCAACGGAAAACTTTATAGCCCAAAGCCTAGACTTTATTGATACGTTTTTTGCTTGTGAAGGCGAAGTATGGTACTCAACCTCTATGAAAATACAACATACCGTTTTTCACTATCAGAACAATAAAGAGATCCTAGCAGCAGATAAAGTTGGGGATACCTGGGATATGGATAACGGTATTATAGGGAAATACAGGTATGAAAATATTTAACTCCAATCCTTAACCCACTAGGCCCGGATTTATCCGGGTCTTTTTTTTATATGCTGGAAAAAATCGCCTTGTTTTGCCAATCGTTCACGTTCCAGCCATGCCGGGTCTTGTGCGCCGAAAAATTCTCCATCAGAAACCGAACTCATCCCGCGTTTACTGCTGACAAGCGTATAACCGTATTCTCGCGCCAGATTCGGGTTTATGTCTAGGTCAAATATCTCACCCGTGATTGAATCCTCAAAAAATGGAGGCACAAAAAAGCCCGCGAGCTGCGGGCTATAGAATCAGTTTCATCTTAGTAATAATATAGCATACCTGTGACCCCAAGTATACTCACTTTAGGTACATACCGACCACAGAAAACTCCATTTCGAGATAAGTCAGGACCGGCAGCACAATATTTTCGTAACGATATTGCCATGTTTTTTTAAATTTCCCCCGAGCAATTCCTAATGACGCAGCCCTTGAACTTTCCGTGGGTCTTCTCACGCCTGAGCCAGAACAATGTTCGCACCTTTGAACACCTATCTGCCCTACCCCATTACACCGTGGGCATTTGTGCCGCCCGTGTGACTCGTCCAGCGCCAGATTAACCAAATCGACCAGACGATCATTATAAATCGGCCTACCTTTGTGCCAAAGCGGATCACCATCAAATCCCAATTCCGCACAGACCTCGCAAATCATAGGAATCAACCGCCTCCGGGCATCCTGGTCGTTCAAGATCAGGAAACGCCCGTACAAACTCGCCTCTTTCGGTAGTCTCGCAAGCGCAGCAGCGACATCCTCGGAAGTCAAATCAGGTTTTCCACCCGTTCTTACCCGTGAAACATCAGAACATTGCGGTAACAGGAGCTTTAGGATTTCCATGCCATTACTAATACCACTTTTTGTAACGTCCACAACTCGGAGCGGTTGCCGAAACCTCTTAAGGACGGTTTATTCAAACGACTGTCCATAAGGGTCTACAACTCAAAATACCGGCCCCTTGTATTCGTGTTTTTTACCTGTGTCGCGCTCATAAAAATCTCCAAAATCAAACCCTTTTACTGGAAAACCCAGCAGTAGAAATGAAACAATATTTCTACGGATTTGCGCCATTTCTGCGTCACTGAAACTAGGCGCAGTTGCGAATACCCACATTGTCAAAACTTGCTGAATCTCCTCCGCTTCTGGTGTGTCACTATCTAAAGCCCCCTTCCATCTTTCTTTTGGTATTCCAAGGTTTTTCACCCATCTTTTTGATTTAGCATTGCCCAAAGATGCTCCCTCAATCTCTTGCATAAAGAATTCTTCCCGAATTTTCGGATCTTTCAAACAGCAAAAGAATTTGCTACTTATAATTTGTATGCCCGCCAGAATTTCCACGCCTTGCGGGGTTTCTTGCCACCTTTTTTTACCCTGTCCAGCAAATTTCCTATTCATGGTTGCTCCTAACTACAGTCGGTTATCTTTACTTCCCAGAATCGGCCCTTTTTGAACCAACCCCAGACCTCTATCGACCATCCAGCTTTCCTAACAGCGTCTACCGTGTCGGAATCCTCTATTTTTCGCACCCTAGAGGCCATATTTGACCGACTTGTGCATTGAATGGCTTTTGTTTCCGTGTCTTTTATTGCGAGAACGTCTATCCACCCGTAAAGATCCCGGCGTATGTTGGCCCCTGGTATCCACCGCTCTACAATGTCCGGTGTCCACCCTTCTTCTCGCAGTTTTTTAATCGTTCGCGCTGTTGGACTCATAAACTGCTCTGGCAAATCCCATAGGGGTTTGACTTCTGAAATTAGATCTTTCCGGGCCGGGAGCGGCCTTGTGGATTCGGTCATCCGGTTCACCAAAGTCGCCCTGTTTTTTCGGCGGCATTACAAACCCTCCCCCGACCCATAAACAAGTCTTTTTTTTATAGTGATCCTCCGGTTCAAACAGAGAGTAATTACACGGATCAAAGGTGTAATCGGGTTTGCGCCAATAAGTTGAAATCGTTGACATGGGGTTTTCTATGAAGTACGGAGCTTTCGACCATTCGCAGAATTCAGCAGCGGAGGCGAACAGTTGAATAGCATTTGACAGTCGCCTAAGACCTTTCCCCCTCATCCACCGTGCGCCGGAAACTGCGAGATGATCGCAGGGAGGAAATGCAGCTACAAAAGCAATCTGGTCGCGGTCAAACGGAGGCATCCAGGGTGTAGATAGATCCCAATTTACCTTCAGCATAGAACCTTCGTTCAAATATGGAACTTTTGAAGTTTCCAGACGGTGCTGCAAGTCCAGAACAAAGCAGTCATAGCCGTTATCAGCCCACGGGCGTACAAAGTTACCTGTGAGATCAAATAAGCTAACTACGATCTTTTTCATCGTACTCAATCTCTACCCGTCCAAAAACTTTGGTCACTTCGGTCAATAACTGGGCAAAGTCGGGTTTTTCCCTCTTCAAATATGTCCAAAACGCCCTTTTTTGGGATGATGTGGCTTCTTTGCTTTTGAATTGCGGCACAGACTATTTCGATGTAGTAGAGGTATTTGATAATTGCATTCGGGGTCTTTCCTTCCAAAGTTAGTAAGACTTCAACCGCTTTTTCATACCTGGCGTGTTCCGGGTGATCTTTTAGAGGCGACCAATCAAACAAAGCGGCGACTCCCTATCGCTTTTCACGAATTGCATAGCGTCAGGAAGGAACCAGACCGGAAAAGTCGGTTCTGTTCCCCCGTGTCGGTTTTTCTGCACAGAAACCCAACCATCAGGCTCGCCATCCCTATCCCCATCTCCAACCGTCTGTGCCTCCTCCTTCCGCTTGTTTCTGGAAACGGCCACCAAACAATCGCACAAGTCCACAAGATCACCGCTGCCTTTCACATCGAATTTTCCGATACGTTGGTTTTCGGATTCCCGTTTTCGGGAGTGAACGACCAGGAATATGCTTAAACCCGAACCTCGACATTCGTTAGCCAAGGTATTGCAGAAGTTCTTTTGTTGCAGGTTCAGATTGTCAGCACGATCCGTTAATTTCACTTTCATAAGTGAATCCAGAATAATCGTGGTGACTTTCAGCTTGTCCACCGCAAACCGGATAACACCGACCAGTTCGGCAGGGGTTACGTTGTGATCCCGAACGTATAAATACATTCGGTCTTCGATAAACTGGAAAATCTCGTCTTGAAAATTGGGGGTGGGGTTTTTTAGGCCCGTGGCCTGTTTTAAGATTCTCGCCACCGTTATTTCTGGTGGCATTTCGGGCGACCACAAAAGCACCCTTTCCTCCCGCGAGGAATATTTGTTGTTCAGGAAGTAGAGCGCGGCTTGCTGGGTTATGAGGCTTTTTCCGTGTCCGTTTATGCCGCTCCACAGCGTCAAAGAGTTGGGCAGAATCCGAAAATCACTATCCCAAGTGAAACAGAGCTTGCCGCCCAGACGTTGTTCTTCACCAAGGAGAAATTTCGCGGCCTGATCCTTGAAATCTGCGGGGTGCTTAATGTCTCCGGTAACGCTTTCACTCTGGTAATCACGCCACGGCACGTTATCCAGAATTAGACTTTCAGGAAGCAAGGGATCTTTCCTTGTCTTTCCGATACTGAATCATGGCAGCTAATTCAAACCTTTCTTCTTCTGTTAAATTTTCAACATTGGTTTCTTGTTTGGTCTTCTCTTTTTCTTCTTTTCTCTGCTCTTCTCTGTCTATAAAGTCTCTAGAGTACGGAATTAAGAAACCTATATCTATCAATGGTTTAAGGTCTATTTTCCTCCGCAAA
>Ga0080013_1003405_pt1 | contig 16820 bp, 18 predicted proteins | sample ETNvirenome_6_85_FD_69236 | JGI IMG/M metagenome (GOLD analysis project Ga0080013, IMG submission 69236) | Marine viral communities from the Pacific Ocean - ETNP_6_85 (SPADES assembly) (version 2) | ecosystem: Environmental > Aquatic > Marine > Oceanic | place: Pacific Ocean | collected 2013-06-19 | reverse complement strand
CATTAATTTATGGCCATGGTCATAATTAGCAGCAGTGGAATTTGAAGCATGAACCGGCATTATAATACCTAAATATTTTGGTGTTTTTGCAGCTTCGCGCGCCTCGCCGGCATTGGCATTTATATATTTAGCACCATTAGTATTTCTACTTGCTACAACGTCTAAAGTGTCACAAAATGATTCACCAAGCCAATATGACGAGGTTTGAGAGCTAATGTCTGTGCTGACCAATGTTGGATTTGTATTAAAAACTCTTCGAAGATAGTTTCTATCTCCGCTATCAATTGAAAACTCAATTGTTTCGCTGAAGCCCATATCGCTATTTTCAATACTTGCTTTAAAGCGGCCGCTTGCATCTGACTGCATTAATACACTAATTGAATGAAGCGAGGCAGTGCCCGCTGCGTTATTTCCGTCCAGCCCAATGGAGCCGCCATTCATATACCAAATAGCTGCCAATGAGCCGGTCGTTTGAGTGCGTGCGCCGGCGTTCAATGCCGCATACCCCGCCGATGCAGAAATCTTGGGCGGAAACACCCAAAGACCGAATGCGCCGCCGATGCTATTACCTTGCTTAATGCCGACAGATGCATCGTTAACAAGCACCTGATCAGTTCTCCAGCCGGCTTGGCCATTGTTATTTGCAGTAGCGTCTGTTCTATTTTTATGTTCCGTGCCCAACAGGCGCACAATATTAATTGTGGGCGAATTTTTAAGCCACGCCTGTGCAGCATATGCAGCATAAGTTGGAGCCTGGGGCGTACCGCTTCTCCAAACGTCTGTTCCGTCACCACCAGCAGTAGGTGTTCCAAAATAATCAACAAATTCTGCGAATGAATCTACTTGCACGGGGCGCATTGCTGGGCCCTTTTGAGTGGTGCCAATGATTAGTGGCCCTACGGGCTGTGGTTCGCTCGGCAACTGTGAATTGTCAATTTCGTTTAAGAAAACGCCGGGTGAAATAAATTTGAATTTTCTGGCCATGTTATTCGCTCTCCTGAATATTACATTTTAATGCTACAATAAATAGTTAATGAAATGTCAAAACGCAGGTGTTAACCTCTGAAGTCTTCAGTACCAACTTCATTTATATCTCCAACCCAAACCCTTTCTCTTGTAAATTTAAGATCCACAAGATTTTCTCGTATAGCGACCTTTGGCGTTTCTTGATTATCTTCTGAGCCGATTAAATATCCAAGCACCTTGAGCTTGACGACAGTTTCATATTTCTTTTCTTCTTCTGCCAAAGATGCAATATTATTATCTGCAGCATAACTATCTTCTACAAAGATATCATAAAAATGATTATCTTGTTCCACCCTAAATTGATTTATGCCCCCAGTATAAGTTGCAAATGGCGCCATCATTTCGTTCATCTGTTGCTGATAATCTGCACGTAAATTAATATTATACGAAAGATCATAATATACCGGAAATGGAATAGAAATCGTTTGATAAACAATTTTTTTATTTTTCTTTTTCTTATTGGGGAAATAATATTGCCCTAATGCCTTATTTGAGTCTGTTGCTGCAAAATTTCTTGTTTTATTTTGATTCATTATTTTTGTCAAAGTAAAAGCGCCGCCTCTATATCCACGAGCACCCATATTATCCGGATAAAGATGCCCAGGTATTGGCCTTTTTGTCACTGGCGTCTTGGTAACGCTCTCTCGTTCAATTGTCATTAAAGGAAAAATAAGAGATTCAGAATCAACGCTTCTCATTTCGCGCTTATTTTTAATTTGAAAAGCTCTTTCGGCGGTAATCCAAACAACAGGAATTTTCTTCCAACCATCATTTGTGGAAGAATGAATATTTAAAACATCGTCGATCCACCTTAAAACCGCTTTATCAATTGTTTCAAAAGTTGATGGCTTTAAATTTAAAACTCTGCCCGAAGTCTGTGTTTTACTCGGCATTGAACTTACCCTCTCTTGCTCTTACGCACTTGGCTAATACCTCATAGCGCGCGTCTGCTTGTCCATAAAGTTGTTTTGGCTCATCCAAAGAAACAATTTCATAAAAAATGTCGCCATACAAAACAAAGTCGCCTTCTCTAACAAAAATATCTTGATCTTCTGTTAATCTTCTCTTGTGAAAATGTATGGTTATAGATGATTTTCTATCCACGCCAAATTTTCCAGTTTCTGTAGTGAGCCCTTCCCACTCAACTAACGCATAAACTCTAATAGGCGGCAAAGAAGTTTTCTTGATTGCTTCGCCATAAACATCATGAAACTTTGAATGCTCGACACTAACTGAATAATACAATACTTGTTGACCAACAACACGTTCAATGACTTCATCACCGATTTGTTTTGCAAAGTTTTTTTCCTTTTCGCCCGCAAACAACGGCGAAGGCGGTGCATCCGGTTGTGACCACTTGTCTTCTGCCATCTAGTTACCCCACAAATATTGGAAGCGGCACCATGCCTTGAGTCTTTGTAGCATTTTCGGCTATTGTTGCATCTCTCTCAGCTAGCTTAGCGTATGTCAATTCGTCCAGCACTGTTTTTAGTTCGTCTCTTAGTGCATCTTGTTCAGCCTTTGCCTGCGATAACAAATCGCCCGAATTAAGAGTAACAGTATCGCCGGGAATCGGTATTGTACCACCAAACTTACCTCTAATTTGGCCTAGCATCTCTTTTGACAATGCTAGCGCAAATCTTCGAATCCACTGTTTGCCAATACTATTAATATTGGCATATGGAATATTTGCATAGGGCAGCGTATTCATATTATTAACGCCTTCGACGCCTTTCTTTCTATCAGTTAGGTATTCTTCCCACGGCTCCTTTTCGTTTTCAATAGTAAATTTAACCCAAAATTTTGAAGGGCCTGCGTCGATTGGCGCCGGATATAGTCTTAATTTATTATTAAATAATTCATAACTATAATTTGACGTTCTGGTCATGATGCTATCTTCAAAAGCCATGGCCTGCATTTTATTTTGCCAAGTTGGAACAACTTCAAAAGTCGATTCATCAGCATACATTCCATAAGTTGACATATTGCCAATTACATTTAAGCCGCCATAATATGCAAAGAATCTCCACATTGATCTTGGAGTTCTATGATATACTTTTCTAACAACAACTTTCTTTTTTCCAACTTTGTTATAATATCCAAATGTTGAGTTGCTGCTGTCTATTGACGCCGAATATATAATATCCTGCAAATCATAGTCCTGTACGCTGTTCGTCGGCGAAAAAGAAGCAGAATAGACATTGGCATCGCCTAATAGCCCGTCGGCGGCGAGGCCGTCTGCAGCGCGCTGTGAGTATTTAAATGTAAATCTCGGGTATTTGAGTTCAACGTTTTTATTTTTTAATCCATCGTCTACTTTAATTTCGCCGTCTTCATCAAATGAAGCAGTTGTAGTGCCAAGCAAATCACCTAATGAATTCTTGGCCTGATGAATATTAACAATATAAGAATACTCTAACACTGACTCTTCATAGGCAGCATAAACATTGCCTTCTGTTAATTCAACGTCTAGTACATCTCCACCCAGCTTTTTATAAACAAACGCAACTTGATCTTTAGCCGCGTCGACAAATGTTGATTCATTTTGATACATCCCATAAGGAAGCGCGATGGTAACATTATCTGCATTTCCAGTTACTGGTAAAATAACTTTGCTCAAAGTGCTGGCTGGTGTAAGAGTTGGCTTTGCCATTATAGTGTACTCCTCGTAACATAGTAATTAGTTGAGTGGCAAAAAGAAAACCCCATCTTCCGAAGAAGATGGGGTTTTCAAATATCACCTACAAGGTTTAGTTACGGCTTAATTAGCGTATGTTACCGCAATTGTTCCACCAGAGGTTCTAATCATCGCTTTACAACTCATCGTGTCCGTGTTGGCGCCAGCATGAAGATAAATATAAGATCCTGCCAATATTGTACAATCGCCCGTGTCGGTCAAAACAATTATCTGATCGGCGTCTGACGGTGCAGTCGCTCGATTCATAATGTCCGAACCATCTGCAGTAGTGATCAGCTCGCTCGATTCAGCATCCAACTCATTGTTGCCATGCAAAGTTAATTTAAGAACGCCGCTTGAGCTAAATGTATTACCGGTAAAAAGAATTAAAGTTTGATCTTCCGCGGTCGTCATATCGGCGGCGGTGGCCATGGTCACCGTGCCGCTTACATCACCAGTCAATCTGGTAATTCTTTGAGTCACCGTCGGCGTGGTGCCGGGTTCGGCGGTAGTACCGATTGCAACATCGGCTCCAGCAACTCCTGTTTCGCCGAAGACGATCGAGGCCGATGCGGCGCTTGGTGGGTTTTCATTTGTGTCGGTATCGGCCATGCCCGACTGGACAATAACCTTCGACAAATTCATCATCACCTGCGCTGGCGTTAACAGATTAAGCGTCGACTCTGCTTGTGCCTGCCCCTGCAATGGCCCACCAAAGTTACAATTCCACTGAGTAGCATACCCAAGTTGGGACAGCGTACCAGTGATAGAATTGTCAAATCTCTGAATAGCATTAAACTTCGTTTCAGGCCCCCAAGTAATATCTCTCTTTAAATTTTCCATAAGGGTCTCAAGGTGCCCCAATCCTATTCTTCTTCCCATAATATTTTCCTCCTTATTATGTTATTGCAATAACTTGATTTTAATCACGAAACACACCCAGCCACTTCGACTATGTTTCTTTAAGGGTCAGTGGCCCCAACCCCGGAGAATAATCCCAAGTTACTATAAATAGTTCTCACAAAAAAGAAAACCCCCCGCTCCGAAGAGCGGGGGGTCGGAAATTAATCCTCTTTAGTCAGATTGACTTAGCTGGTTGCACCAGACTCACCAATCAGACCACGCACGATAACAAGACCGTACATATCAGGACGAACCATCTTTTTCGCGTAACGCGTCATGACACCCTTACGGGGCACGAAGTCTTCCGGTCCAAAAATAGTTGGCGTAACCTGCAGCGGAACATAAGGAGCATAAACATAGCCACTCTCAAGGAAGCTAGAGCCCTTACGACCAACAAGGATAACATTTCTCAGGAAGTAGGGGTCAACATAAACGTCCCACTTCTTCGAAACAGTACCAACCTTGATGCCACCGGCAGTGCCCTTGTCAGCGTCAACAGCAACCGAAGCACGGAAACCAGAGGTGAACTCTAGAATCGAAGCAACTTCAGGACTGCAAACAATGAAGTTCGCACCACCACGGATGGTCTTACGATGAATACGAGCAGAGAGATCATTAACGGTCTCTAACAAAGTCTCATACCACTCGCTAACCGTACCAGTAAAGTCAGGCGCTGCGGACAACGCACCAACCTCTGCACCAGTCTCCTTGTTAACGAACAGACCGGGTGAACGCGCCCAGTAAAGCGTACCAGCAGTGGCACCCTTAACGAGATCAACGAGAATCTCACGATCAATTTCCAAAGCAATCTGCTCTGAAAGAATCGAAGTCAACTCGACTTCAGCGTCGAGGTTGTGGTAGGCATTGAGATCCTGTCCCAATTCCGGAGTCCACTTAGCCTTGAGCTTCTTGGTCTGTGCCGTAACACTTACAGAATCAACCTTGATGTCGATCTCGGGAATGAAACCCTGTGTATCGCCAACAGTATTGGTCGCCTCTTCCAAGCCCCAGAGATCAGTGCCGCCAATGCCACCAAGGGCACGAGCGCCAACATTCTGGAACTGATCGCTGAGCGGATACTCAAACCATGGGCCGGCACTGCCGTCGCCGCCAGCGCCCATACGGCCTGCGCCGCCGCCGCCGCCGCGAGCCCACGTACCCGACATCTGAGCAAAAGTCTCAGAACCAGTTGCAGCAAATACCATGAGATATCTCTGATCTCTTTCGCCGCCTGTCGAGTCGGCGAGTTTGGCCCGAGTCAAAATCGGATCTAAGCGAGTAAGCCTACGAACCAACTTGCCAGAATGGCCCGAATAGCCGCCTGTAGCTGAGCGCGGATCTTCGTTCGAACCCAAGCCGGCGTCGATCGCATGCGATGAACCCGAAACAGCATTAATGGCAGTTAAGTTGTTGGTATCAAGCTGATCCCAAGCTGAACTGCCCGAGACAGTACAAACAATAACTTTCTTACCAACTAGATCCGGATCGTACTGTACGAGACGGTCGCCGAGATCTGAATAATCAGTGCTCTTCACGGTACCAGCTAAAATTACAGTGTGGCCAGCGCCAACGCTGCCGAACCAACTACCACCAACGGTACCTGAAGCAACAATAACACACTCAATGCCGTGAGTATCAGCCGTCGCGGCCTGACCGCCGAAACCAACACTACCAGTTGCCGATGAGTAACCTTGATTCAAGCTGTAAAAACTTGTCTCTTGGCCCCACGAACCAGAAGCACCGACGCGTCCGCCGCCCTTAAAGCCGGCCAAATCAACGCCACCAGTAATCTGCTGACCTACGACATTGCCGCCATACAACGAATCTTGAGTGTTGTTCGCATCATACCCCAACCGGGTATTCGCATGCTGGAAATCCAAGAAGAAGATGAGTCCACTAGGGAGGCTCATCGGTTGTACGCTAACGAGTTCGTTAGCAATTAGCCCACCGAATACACGGCGAACGATCGGAAATGCGACGGCCGCAAAGCCCTCAACATCCGCATTAGCCATAGCAGAAACTTCGCGAAGAAGCTCCTTGGCTTGGTTTTCTAGCAAAACCGCCATCGCGTTTCTGCCTCTATCGCTTTCGATTCCTTCCAAAAGACCAGTTTGCTCCCACTTCGTAAGCAGGGCGGCACCTTCTTTTGCAAGATCACGTGAAACGATATTTTCTGTTAATCTTTCTACAATACCTGACATAATTCTTTCCTCCTATAATATAAAAATTTATTTAATTCCAGCCAATCGCATCATACGCTTGGTGAAATCATCAGTATTATTAGCTTTCTCCTCTTTCTTACGAGAGTGGAGAAGAATCGAGGACGAATTTCGTTTATTTACTGCCTCACTCAGTGATTTTGGCGTTCTGTTAACAGAGGGGCCCACTGTGCTTCGAAGAGCTTCAAACACGATTTTCGCTTGCTCCATTGTATCAACATTATTAATAGATTCGACAATTTGTCCTCTTTGTCGCTCATTCAGGGAGGCATCCATTAATGCTTTGTTGATGTAAAAAAGTTTTGCATTCATTAAATGAACATCTTCAAACTTTTCCTTAATTTGGCCTACTGCTTCCACCAATTTATTGTTGGAAACCTCAAACCGTTTAAGTTCTTTTTTAAGTTGCTTATTTTCTTTTTGCAACTTGTCGTTCTTTTTCTTTTGCTTTTCGGCATATTCTTCAATTTCTGCTGCAATTTCTTGCACCATTTGAGTGTCGTGAAAAGCGTTTGTTGGCCTCATTTGACCGTTGGCAAAGCCGCCATCAGGCTGGGCTTTGTAATCCATTGTAAGTGTTTCGGCCAATTCATCTAAAAGATCCTCATCGAGGGCAACTGCCTCGGGGCCTGGATCCGGCTCGGCGCACTTGTTGTTTTCGTCGCACTTCACGCCCGGCTCGCAGTCATCATCGCTCATGCACACAGCACCGCCTTCGTCTAGCTTTTTAGCTTCGCGCATTGGAGTAATCTTATTTTTGCCGGTCCCGCGGGCGGCATCATAATCTAAATGGTCTAATTCTATTTCTAAAACAGTGTTTTCATCAATGTCCTCTGCCAAACTTTCATAAAAAGCTTCTAATGTCTGGCCAGCAATGCCGCCGGCGGCTTTTGCTTGTTTAACGTCGGCGTCGTTTGTAATATTTTCGGGTGTCGGTGCACCGGGAACGGCCGCTTCTTCGCCGCCCAAACCAAGATCGCCGCCTAGATCGTCGCCCATTCCAAGATCGGCGCCGAGTTCGTCTTGTTCTAGAAGCTGTTTTACTGTTTCTTTTATTTGATTTGAATATTGCTCAACCACTGCTTGCTCTGCGCTTTGAATGGCGGCTTCTCGCAGCGCTGCAGCGTCGACAATCGCCTGCTCTAACATTGATGACATAGAGTACTCTCCTGATAACTATAGCTATCAATAAATAGTACTGTAAAAATTAAAACGACACAATTGTTGTGTTAACCCACGCCAGCAGAGCCAGACCAGTTGCCGCCGCCAATAAATGATCCCGACCTGTGGCGTTTCGTCGCGCCGAAGCCCCAATATCGATCCTCAGAACTACTAATGAATGGCGTACTACCAGTTGGAATATATGTCAATTCTGCAATAACACTTGCAGTCGCACCAAGTTCGCTCGTAGAGTGCGATCTAAGATACAGCCTTTCGACTCTCACATCCATTGTAATAGATGAACTATTGTGCAACACGCCATACCACGAAGTTGTGCCGGCGACGCTGTGACCACCGGCGATGCCAGAGATACCTTTTACACCATGATAACTAAATCCGTATCTAAGTGGAGCAAATTCAGATGCAGTAATATCATTTATAATAGTAATTCTCTTTGTCACATAAGGAAATTGAATTTCAACCACTTCAACATCTTTGACTTCGGTGCCCGCAGGGATGCCCAAGTTAACCTCTTCTGCGTCATCGTCACCGGGAGCCGGAATTGGAATAGACGAAGTGACATAAGGTACACCGGACAATTGATATTGCCCGACTTGGCCTATTCCGGGCCGATAATAGTGTCTCCATTGTGCTGGTTTATTAAATGTAGCCATTATTGTTTACCTCTATTAACGTCTTGCCTTTTCTTTAATCGTCTTTTTTTGTCAGAACGCTTTTCATAATACATTCTTTCTCTAGTCTCTTCAATTATTCTTTCTTTTCTCACCAATTTAACAAACCTTCTCAGCATTCTTTCAAATGGTTCATCGCGATATGCCCTGACTTCTACATGTCCTTTTTTCATAAATCTTACTCTTTAATTAGGTGCTTCCAGACATTTGCGCCAGGGATCTTTGAAATATCAACCCCGGAATCTGCCGGATCTACATTAGAAAGAGGAGAGTGGCCGTCGGAAGCTGCAGCGGCTCGCATTGGCCTTGTGCCTTCAAAAATATTAACACCATTAAATGCTTCTTTGCCTATTGCATCTAATAATTTTTTCTTTGTGTCCGCGGCCTTCTTTTTAATTTCTTTTCTTTCATTAATTAATTCTTTTTGTGGCTCTGCTTTTTTTGCCTCATAAACAACATTGTTGTTCGTGCTTTTAATAACTTCAGAAATTATTCCAGAAAGTACGCCCTCTTCAAAAAGTATTTCTTTAATACATTCTCTTATAATAGGTTTTACTTTATTTTTAAATTCGCTGCGCTTCATTTTAATCCTCTAAAATATCATTCAAAGCACGATTGATACGATCTGCTTTTGTAAAAACGCGACTCATAAACTCTCTACTTTCTTGTAAACTTGGCTTCATAAAGGCGTCTTTTGTTGATGGGTCCGCGACAATATCAAAACAGATAAGCTGAAAATCGTCTTGAACATATGTATGGCCAGCCCTTTCTTCTACAGAGCCTAAGCCTCTTGACGATATTCCAACTTGTACTCCACTCTTTATTAAAGACTTTAAAATTTCACCAGAAGGCGTGCTTAAAGCTTTAATCTTGCCCATCATATCATCTCCATTAAACCAAACTTCTGTTACAATGTGAGAGCAGTTCTGTAAATTTACAACCGAACTCTCTGGATGATCAAGCTCTCCAAGGGCGCGCCTTTCTTTAATAAGCTTCATATAATTTTTCATTTCACGCTGTAAAACGCGCAACGGATAAACTCTTCCATTTCCGTTTTTTGCTTCAGCGCGCTGCATGATACCAGTTAAATAAAGCGCAGTGCCATCACGCATTTCTGCTTTTTCGCGCTCGGTGAGTAAATCTTGGCATACGCCGCCTTCGCACAAAGCATAATACTCTTGTAAAAGAATTTTTTCTTTCATTCTGGTCCGCCTTCAGATGTGGCCGTCAATTTAACAGCCAATTGTGAAGTTAAATCAGGGTCGCTTAAAACCAAACTTTTTATCTCTTCGGCCGCCAGAGCTTTAATGGCCATTTCAGCCTTTAAGGGGTCAACAGTAATAGCGCCCATTTTTTTCATTTCTTCTTTAATAATGCGTTTAAGTTTTTTAACACTCACTTTCATTTATTCATTCCTTGCGGGCGTTACCCGCACGAATATGCAGCCGCCTTTGCAAAGCCTGGGCGGCTGTAACATCCAATGGTTTTCAACAAAAATGTTAATTCCGTTTGACATTTATTCCCTCATCTCCAAATAGCATACTTAGGGCGTATGAAGTGCCCGAACTCAAGCTGCCCAAAATAATTGGGTTTGCCCAATTTAGTTCAAAAGTAAATAGTTCTGTATAAAAAGAAATTCCGTAAAGAAAAACACCAACCCAAAAGCCTAGGCACATTGGGCAATGAAACAATTCTCCAAAGAATCCTTTTGTTGGCCTTATTTTATTAAAAATTGAACCATAAACTAAAATCTGTGTTAAGCCAAAAGCAGCTAAAATAAACCAAAAAAGGTGCATATATTCTCCTAAATTCTATATACTAGACCATAGGGCTGCCAAGCGGGATCAATAGAGCCTTTCTTTAGTTCATGAGGAACTTCGCCATATTCTGTCGTATCTTCTTCTGAAGGCTCTGTATATAAATCTTCTATTGAATTTTCATAATCAAGCACAGACATCATATCGGGCGCTTCTTCTTTTAAGAAATCATAAACTGCTAATAAAATTACCTCAAGAGTATCAATATCATTATTAACAGGATATGTTGCTTCCAACGAGCCGTAAACACCACCCGCCTGAATACTATCAGCCAATATTATGCCCTTATATCGTAAAAAATTAAAAAATTTATTTTGTGAGGGATAAGGATCAATTTGAGCATCGCCGCGCACAAATGTTATAATTTTATTTTTACCGGGCATAATCGCAATATCATAAAGAGGGTGATCAAAAATCATATAATCGCCAGACAAAGAGCTTCTAATTTTTAAATATACTTTAATGGGCTCTTTAATTCTTAATTTAATTTTGGCATCTGGATCTAACCCAACTTTAAGTTTTACCCCGGGGTCGGGAGGCGGTGGTTCCGCAAGGCGCAAAGTTATAGGGCCTTTCTCGGGCTCCAGCGCGCTGACAACGACTCTAATTTGTTCTTCAATCATTTACTTTAATCTCTTTGGCCAATTGTTGTATTTTAAGAACTTTTTTGAGCAAACCTTCTGTTATATATTGTCCTTTAAAATCTTCTAAAACCTTTAAAACGTTTTTTGTCTTCGAAACCATCTCTGGGTCATTTTTTATATTTTCCACATCTAAAGATTCTTTTATTTCTTCTTTAAGTCTTGCGATTTCTTCATTCAAAAATATTTTAAATTCAAGACCGCTGTCTTTAAAAGAAGAAACAAATTTAGAAAGCAATTCTTTTTGTTCATTCAACAGTTCATCATACGAGTTGTTAAACTTCTTTGCAAAAATTTTCAAAGTTGTATTTGAAATTTGCATATCTTGTTTTTTCTGTTGTTGGGGCGTGGTCATCATTCTTTGTATAACTTGTCTCTCCATCAATACTTTATTTTTAACTGCAGTTTTCTTATTAAAAATATGAAATATGCTGGCTAAATTTTTATAATTCGGAACAAAGTTTGTAAAAACATTTGATGAAATATTTTTATTAATTTTAGAGATTAATTTAGACTGTGCCTTGTATACATTTTCAGGCTGAATAGTGTTCCAATATATCTTTTTAATTTCAGATAATAATTTTTCTGCATCTTTTTCTTTTAATCCGTGAGCCTTGTTGAGCGTTTTATAAACATCAAGTTCCCTTCCTAATACAGAACTCTTGTTAAAAAATTCTTTAATAGTTTGAACAACAATTTGTTTCTTCTTTAAATTATTTTGTATGGTGGCGCGCGTCAATTCTTTAACAAGAATTTCATACAAAAAAGCTGTATTTCTTCTTTTATTATGTTTGAGCTTCATTCGTTTTTTTCTCCAAACTTTCAATCAACATTTTTACTTCTATATTGGTTTGAAAAAGTTCTTTTTCAGTCTTATCATTGTAATTAGACTTGTTTTCAGAAACAACGCCATGAGCCAACCGATCAAAAACATCAACGCCGATGCCGCGGCGCCCAAATTGTGACGGCCCAGCTTGCGATTTCATATTCTTTCTTCTCGCTGCCGAGCGCCTTTGATCCATGCCTTTGGCCTTCGGCTTATACCATTTACCTTTTGCTCCAGAAGTTGTTGTGTGCTGCCGGCCCATTATATCGCCCCTAGAAACTTTAATCCATGCATGATCTTCATCTCTTTTGCCCGGACCAATGCCGGTTGGGGCTGCCATTAATACCCCCTCTTCTTCTTCGCCGGTGGCCGGACCAACTTCTGGCGGGACTGGGGCGCCGCCTGCTTCGCCACCCAGTTCTTCTTCAGCCGGTAGAGCCATTTCTCCGCCGCCTAAACCGCCAAAAGCTTCTTCGTCGGCGCCGCCTTCCTCGCCGGCCGCGGGAGCCTCTTCGGCACCGGTTGCGGCCTGAACGCCGCCCATTTCAGAAGCCGTGCTTAGTGCGCCGGCCGCGGCGCCAGTTGCTTCTGCAGCCTTTTCAACCATTTGATCGACCTTCTTGTCATAATAACGCTCTCTTTGGCAGCGCACAAACTCTTCGTCCGAAATGTTTAAAATATTTTGTGCAACCCATCTTCTACTGAAAATTTGTTCCGTGGCCGCGGCTACAACATTAAGTTTCTGTGTCCAGTGTTCAATTTCTTGCAATTCAGCAATTTTTGAAGGATTATGTAAATATAATTTAAATGAAATTAAATCATGACCTTTGTATCCCAAAGTATAAAGGTGGACAACTGCAATTTTTTCTAATTCAGATATTACTGACCGCTGCAATCTTTGAATAGTTCTTGCGAATCTAATATCCTTTTGTGCTAACGAACCTTTGTCTTCCTCGCCGCCTTCGCCGCGAATCAAATAAGACATTGGAATCTTAATTGCAGCAAACAGCTTATCTCTTAAATATTTGACATCATCAATATCTCCAGTTCTAGCTTGCCCGCCAAGATTCTCAATCTTTGTTCCGCTGGTACCTCCGCGGACGGGAATCCAAAAATCTTCTTCAATGGAAGCGGGATTATATCTTAAATCAACTTTTCCTGTATTTGCATCAACAACATTGTGTCTTCTCATCTGCGTCATTGCTTTTTCAACAAATTGCTCAACCTCTTCCGGAGGGATTCCGCCCACGTCAATATAAAAGACGCGTCGATCTGGCGCGCGGACAATTCTATAAGCCATCATTGCATCTTCCAATAATGTCATTTGTCTCCAAATTCTTCTCGCTGGATCTAAAATGCTAGTACCGTATGGCGCATATTTGTCATTGCCAAGTACTCTAAAATGAGCAAGCTGCCAATTTTCCAATGTCATTGCAGCAGAATTCCACTGGTATTGAACATAATTTGGATTTGTCGGGTCTTCGCCCTCTAATCTTTCAATTTCGCCGGGCGGTAAACCAATGGCGCTTTTAACACCAATTGTGTCATCTATATCTAAATACAAAAAGAAGTCGCCGTATTTGCATAAGGTTCTGGCCCATCCAAAAAGATTAAACTCGACATTTAATACTTGGTAATATAAAGTTTCTAAAATATTTTTAATTTCTTCATTAGGACAATCAATTTTTAATACCTTACTAAATTGAGTATGAGTGGTAATTTCATCAGCATATATATCTAAAGCAGAAGCTAATTCTGGCGTAAATTCCATTTGATCAAAATCAGCATATCTTTCAGAACGATGTTGTTGCTTCATCATTCCTGACATAATCTGATCAAAAGGATTATACGTTTTCTTTTTAAACTGCTGGCCGCTCATACTCCTAAAAGTGGTTGCGTATTTGTCTAACTTGTGTCGTCTTAATTTTCTAGCATGTTGTTGCCGATAATTAATAATTGGACCTGAAAATAATCTTGTTAACTTTTTAAATAAAGTTGAATCGGGATTATTAGGATTGCTGCCTAAATTTCGTTTTTTGTTTTTCATATTTCTATAAGCCATTATTCACTACCTTACAAAAAAGGGTTTATCAATATTCATAACTACATTCTTCGGATCGGGCTTAACATATTTTTTCTTCCTATCATACCCGTGCATTCCCTGGACAGTTGTATTAATCGATTTTTGTGTTTTAAATAAAGAACCTAGCATGGCCCGTTTGTAAGCTAGATCTTGTTTATTAACAACCAGCGCGGTTTCGCGCACCCAGCAAGCGATTGCGCATGCTATAACTAAATCATCATTATAGCCACGCATAGCTTGTGCCTTGCCGTTGTGCCAAACAAATGTCTTAAATTCATTATATAGTCTATTTGATTTTATTTTTATAGCCTCGTTTCTAATTAGTTCCTCAAGTTTAGCAACCACCAATGGGCGCGTCTTAACTGTTGTAGTAAAACCGGGAGCAACTGCTTTTTGATGCTCTGCTAAATATTGATCAACGTGTTCGTGGCTCCCCTTTCTAGAATAATAAATATTTGGATGGTTCATATCTATCAGCTTATCTAAAACAGACATGCCTATTGAATTGTTCTCAACCACCGTCAAACAAAAACCATATTCTTTACTGGTTTCATAAATCAAAGACGCAAACATATCTATAGGAAGTTTGCCTTTATATTCTGCAACATGTTCCATTGCTTCTGAATTAAAAATATGAAAAGTTGAATTATCTTGTCCATCGCCGCGAGCGACGTCGGCTACTAAAAAATATTTTTTTGATGCATCAAATTTTTCCCAAATCCATAAATTTCGATCGAAGCCCGTTTTATATATTGGCTCCTCAAGAATATTTTTAATTCTTTCTAAATCTTCGCCGGCCAACAATGTTTCACCAGACATATTAAAATTACATTGTAATTCTTGCGCAATTTCGCGCCTTGACATGTTACGACACTCTTTCTCAAACCAGTCTTGATCTCTTTCTGGGTGCTCGTCCCACGGAAGTACCATGTAATTAAAATCATTTATGCCTTGTTCTGCTTCGCTATAGAGCTTATGAAACATGTTTCCTACGCCCTTTGGCGTTGATGCAATAATACAATCACCGCCGGTAGACAAAGTTGGCAACAGGCCGGCCCACAAATCATCCAAAGTATCGATAATTGCGGCCTCATCAATAACCAACAAAGACAACGCTTCAGAACGACCAGCGTCGCCCGAAGTTGAAATTGCCTTCACTTCGCTTTCATTGTCTAGCTTAAAAGAATTTCTATTGTCAATAACAATTTTAGATATCAGCATCCAGTCTGGTAACGACTTCATAGCCAGCTTTGTTTTCTTAACAAGGTTGGCGGCGGTTTGTAGTTTCGTTGCCAAAACAACAACGTTTTTACTTCTATGAAACAACATAAGCCACGTAATATAAGCAGATATTGTTGTTGATATACCTAACTGCCTTGCCTTTAAAACAATATTATAACGATGATCTTGAAAATCTCTGACAGCCTCTTCCTGAAAAGGATACAGATCAAAGGGCACAAGCCCTTTTATAGGGTGTGAAATTCTAACATAGTTGTTAATAAAATAAACCGGATCTTTACCGCATTTGATAAGTTCTTTCTTGATATCGGCTTTTGTTAATTGATATGTTTTTGCCATTCAACTTTTTACTATCCCTTATCAACTTCGCCTGGGCCGGGCCGCGGCGGATTCTTTTTAAATCGGTTTTTTGGATTTTGTTTTGAAGACAGCGATAAAAACTTTTTAACTGCAGCATCAACTCCAGCACCCTTGCGCCAATCTGAACTTCTTTCTTCGTTATCTTCCACTTCCAGGGCGTCGGCTCCACCAATCTTATATCGCTTGGATGATTGAACCCAGTTTCTAATGTTGGACATACGCTGAATCAATGAATCTGCATCTCCCGCAGAAGTCAGCTTAAGTGTTTTGCCGGTGTTCTTCTTATATTCTTTTTTTATAAAATTAACAATATCACTAAATGTTTGTTCAATTTCATTTTCATAGCTCTTGGCGCCATTGCGATGAAGATCTTTCATATTAACTTCGCCATGATATTTGATAATTAAATGATTGCCGTGAAATTGACACCCAAAGCCGTCCATAAACCCGCCGCGAGTATCAATCTGAATATTATCCACCTTTTCTTTATTCAAACCAATTTTTACTAAATCTCTTTCAGCGCCATCGTGAAAATCTGTCCACCCGTCTTTTTCATAAGCACCATCATAATTTTTTGATAATGCTTGAGAAATTCCTTGAATTATGCTGTAAAGTTCACTTGACATTTGATTTTATCCTCTTCCACTTGTTTTCCCAATTATGCTCAATTCCTTCAATGTGTTTTACGTAGCACCCAAAACAACATTTAAATTTATTCATATAAAGCTCATCTCTGTTCTTAAAAGAATATACCCCACACAAAGGACATTGCCTATTTGTTTCTCTATTAATTAGTTTCTCGCTTATAAAAAACCCACCTACATCTATCTTATTGGCGGCTGTTATTCTAGCCGCTTCCTGTCTCCGCATTTCTTTTAGTTGTTCTAAATAATCATTCTCTTTTTCTTCATTCCATTCAGAAGCAGGATTTTTTACTGCAACCTCGCCATATTTTTTAGCAATTGCTTTTTCAAGAGACGCTATATAATCCCAGTCTTTCTCTTTCATTTTGCCGTCTGTACCGCTGCATAAAAAATGCCCAACGACAAGGCGACACCACTTACAACACCACCAGCAAACCACCAATGGTTGTATCGGTTAGGCTGTTCCAGAGTTATTTTTTGAAGATGTCCGATTTCGTCATTTTTAATTTTTAGAATGGCACTATATTTCTTC
>Ga0080013_1003404_pt1 | contig 16821 bp, 19 predicted proteins | sample ETNvirenome_6_85_FD_69236 | JGI IMG/M metagenome (GOLD analysis project Ga0080013, IMG submission 69236) | Marine viral communities from the Pacific Ocean - ETNP_6_85 (SPADES assembly) (version 2) | ecosystem: Environmental > Aquatic > Marine > Oceanic | place: Pacific Ocean | collected 2013-06-19 | reverse complement strand
TCCTCTACCTCGAGGTTTTTCTCTAACTTTAATTGGCCTATCTGTATACCTTTTAATTTGTTCTACTGTTTCTTGCGTCCAATTTGGCCTATCTAAATAATTGTGTATTCCTGTTGAACTAGGACAAACTAATATATGAGATCCTGTTAAGGTTGGTGCTTTTATTGTAATATTAAACTTGTCAAATCTATCAGACTTACAATCTTTTATAAAAGGAACGTGTATTCTACTTTTACAAATACGCCAATAATGGTTGTCTGGTTTTAAATTATTATTATCAAATCTTCCAAAATATGGTGTATCAGTAAACCAAAATTGCTGTTTACGTGCTTCTAATTTTTTAATTAGTTGTAAGTTATTATTAACAAATCCCCAAAACATTGAATTAGCTAAAGGCTCTGTCGCAACACTATTATCATTTACTATAACTTGTTCGGGCCAAGATTTTTCAACTCCATTAAAAACTTCCCACGCCTTACTATTTGGATTATTAAATGGTGCGTAAATTGTTAGCATCTATAAATTCTTTCAGTTTGTTTGCCCATTGTGTATGTCCTTCTATTGACGGGTGTGGATCTTTTGGACTTACAATCATGTTTTCTTTCATTACAAAATCATAATGACTGCTATTAAATTTAAAAAACCTTTTTTCGTCTATGCTTTCAACTATTTTATTAAAGTCAGAATTGTTCAAATTTACTGCATTAGGTAGAGCATTATACATTACATATGGAATTTTGTTTAATTTAAAATAGGTTTGTAAGTCAAAAACATGATCTAAAAAATTCATTGTAGCAGTATCATCAATATCCCATCCATGGTTTGAATTAATAAATCTAAGATGATCTGCAACTTTCCAAGTACGCCAAGTTAACTGCATATTAGGTATTCTTCCTTTTTTCCAACCATCGTTAGTAACATAATCATTTCTAAACTGACTAGACCAACCTATTACTGCAAACGTGTCTGTTGCTCCGTTTTGTTCAAACCATAATTTTGTAGTAAAGCTGATCCGATCATTGCCTCTGCCTCCCATAGCTAGATTAAATAATTGTAAATTATATTGTTCAGCAAGTATTTTTGTTACAAATGTATTAACATCGTCTTTAGGACGAGGACCTAAAAAACTACAACCATTTGAAAACAATTTAGACATACTGCTATTTTATAGTATAATTATTTAAAATGCAAACAGTGAAAAATATTACCAGCATAAAATACTTCTTAGATCGTTTTGAAACAGTGGATAATGAGTACTCTTTTGACGTGAAATATCACGAGAAGGCACCTAAAACACATTTTCATAGTTTGCCAACTTTTGTTGCTGAGTTTAGGAACTGTTCAGTTAATACTTTGCCTTGTTTAATTACTGAGGATAGACATCTTATAACTGAAAATGTTTGGCCTTTACTACACAAATACAAACATAAACCACAAAAAATTCATGGCTTATGGAACGAATGGACTGAACCTACTATCGAAATTAAAATCCCACCAATTAAAAAACAACTTGAAGGCGCAGGTAGATTTGTTTGGTTACCTATAGACAAAGAGAGTGCAAACAATCCATGGCATATATGGATTGACGTTATATCAAAATTTAGATTAATAGAAAAGAGAGGTGTATTAAATTTTTCAAAATTCATTTATATATTAAGCAATCCGAGTGCTTACTTTGATAGAGTTGCCAAAGAAATGTTTCCAGATTTAAAATATTATGTAATGCCAGAAGGAGAAACTTGGCGTTTCCAACATTTAATTGTTCCATCAATGAGCAATCATGATGATGGTGTAACAACACCATATCTTCCATTGTGGCTAAACCATTTTAAAGGACTGTTTGGCTTTAAAGGCTTAGAGCCACACAGAAAAATAATTGTATTAAGACCAGGTGCAAAAACAAGAAAACTAGTTAACTCTGATGAGTTGATCCTAGCATTAAAAGGTTGGGAAACAGTTGTATTAGAAAATATGACTATAAAAGAACAATTTAAAACTTTTGCAGAGGCAACTCACATACTAGCGGCTCACGGTGCAGGACTTGTAAACTTGCTTTGGTGCAGACCAGATACAAAAGTAATTGAAATACAAGATAGAAAAATGCTACATAAAAAAGTTTATCCTTTATTATCTCATCATTTAGGATTAAAACACGAATTATACCTAGCAACAACAATACCAATCGGAAAACAAGAAGGTAAAAAACCTAAAGGGGTCAAAAGAATCAATGACTTAATAAATTTTGAGGTTCATATACCAGATTTGATTAGACTTTTGGATTGATATAGTTTAAAATTATAATATGATTTATTGTGTAAAAACTGAAAGACATAACACAGAAAAGTACATTGAAAATATAGCTAGAGGTTTACCAAACTCTAAACTTGTATCATATAAAGAAACAATTAATTCAACCGATGCTAAAAAAGTTGCGTTTATGGGGTTTTTGCGAGGAAGTAATTTAGTATATAGATGGGCCGAAACAAAAGGAATAGACTTCTATTATCTTGATAGGCCTTATTGGGGAGAAAGTAGAGGTACACCTTACTGGATGAGATGTACTAAAAATCAACACGTTAAAACAATCGTTGATAACAAACCCGATGATAGATTTAAACAAACATTTAAAAATAAAATACTTCCTTATCATAAAAACGGAAAATATATTTTAGTCGTTCCACCTAGTCATTCAATTGCATTAATGTTTAATAGTGGTTCATGGTTAGAAGATACACTAAAAATATTGAAGGAGAATACAGATAGAGAAATAGTTATTAGAGAAAAACCTTATAATCCTAAATCATTTTTTGATAGTGAAGGAAAGTTAATGCCTGGACCAAGTGCAAATAAACAACCACAAAAACCATTTGAATGGGATCAAGTTCATGCAGTTGTAACATTTAATAGTTCAATTACAATTAAAGCATTAACAAACGGTGTACCTTGCTTTGCTAATTTTGAAAACCCTTGTTTGCCTATATGTGAGCAAGACTTTAGTAAAATAGAAACACCTATATACGAAGATCCTAGACCAGTGTTTCATTCACTTGCTTATGGTCAATTTACACAAGAAGAATTTAGAAGCGGGTACGCTATGGAGATATTAGATGGACGTTGAGATATTTAGACGTACAGTAAAAGATCGTAGACGTGGCGCTAGTTGGGATCTTTTAAAATATATGGCAGAAGGAATTAAAGCTGTTGGAGATAATCCTATTATGGTTAATGAAAATAAAACAGGTTCATGGACTGAAAACGAAATGGAGCCTACTGCTAAAATAGGTTGTATGTTTGGCTACGGTGGTTCAAAACAAATGCATCATACTAAAGGTAGACGAAGGGATTTAGTTGAACGTGCAAAGAAAAAAGGCATTTACATTATTACATTTGATGGGGGCATACTATCAAGTTTTGGCAATACAATAACTGATCCTAATCACCATTGGCGTGTAGCATTATATTCTCCTATGAACAACGGAAACTTTTTAAGTGATAATAGTCCACCAGATAGGTGGGAAAAAATGAAAGCATTGTGGAAAATAAAATACGAACCGTGGCGGAAATCCAATCCAGAAGATCCAATATTATTTGTACTACAACCGAAAGATAATTGGAGTATGAACGAATTAGATCCTATTGATTGGTTTAATGATGTATATAAAAAACTAAGACCATTAACAAAAAGAAAATTTTTAATACGTCCACACCCAAATCACATGGCCGCAATGGAAAATAGAAAAAACGAATTTCCTAAAGATTGTGAACTTATAATAGGACAAAAATTCTTTAGTGGCGACGAGAAAAAGCATTATAGATTCAACTTCCAAGACGCATTAAATAATTGTCATGCTGTTATTACTCACAACTCTACTGCTTCCATTGATTCCTGCATCCGTGGCATCCCTACCTTTGTTACATCAGATCTTGCTATTTGTTGGCCTGTTGGGAACACTGTTTTAGAAGATATAGAAAATCCAAAATACCCTGACAGAACACAATGGGTTTATGATTTAGGTTATAAACAATGGACAGAAAAAGAAATTAAAGATGGCACAGTGTTTAAACGTTTTAAAAATAAATTATTTCCATTATATAAGGCAAACAATGAATGAAAAGCATATACAACCATTAGGTAAAAGAATATCGAATCCTGAGAAATATCCGCGGAGAATCAGGATTCTAAAATATCAGTATAACGATTGTCCATACTTAATATCAAGTTTTCCTCGTTGTGGACGTACTTGGGTGAAATATTTTTTAGGTTATTATATTGCAAAAAAATACAAAGTTAAATTTACACAACGATTAGAAGTAGATAGATTTAGTTTTTTTGCCAAAAACTCTTACAAGCCGTGTAATATACCTCTAATATTATTTAGACACGATTATCTAAGTGTTGTAGGAAATATTCCATGGGAGGAATATTTTAATATAGTGAAAAAAAATAAACTTTTATTTGAAGAAGATATGGAACAACAAAAAATAATATATTTGTTTAGAGATCCAATAGATGTATTGTTTAGTTATTGGCCATACTTACAAAGTATTCCTTATAAAAATTTTGAATGCCCAAAGCATGAAAATATTATAAGTTTTGCTGGAGAAAAATATTGGGGCATGGACGGCATTATTAATTTTATGAATTTACAATTAGATCATCATGACAAACACAAAAAGAAAAAACTAATTATAAAATATGAAACCCTTAAACAAGGGGACAAGGAATGGAAAAAAATAATAAACTTTATATTTGGGGAGTTTAATGAAGAAGCATTTGAATATGCTAAAGAACAAACTACTTGGAATAAACTGCGACAAGAAAATAATATCAATGTACCCGAAAAATTAACTTTTTTTAGAAAAGGTGGATCAAATTATATAACTGAATTACCAAAGGATCAACAAAAAATATTATTAAATTGGCCAGGATTAGCAAAATTAAATGCAAGAATAAAAAAAAATTATGACTTATATTGTTAATGACAAGTGTATCAAATTTAATGAAACAGCTACAAGGACAGGATTAATATGTGTGGAATATATGGAATAACAGCAAGAAATCCTGAATTTATAAATCAATATATTAACAAGTGTAAACATAGAGGACCCGATGGGCAAAGTGTTTGGCACGACGATACTGTTACATTAGGACATAATCTTTTAAGTATTATGGCTGATCCAAGTGTATCTAAACAACCATGGCGTACACCTAGAGGCAATATATTAACTTACAACGGTGAAATATTCAACTACTACGAACTTAAAGAAAAATATAAAAACTTTAAAGACACAACAGGTTGCGATACAGAACTATTAGCATGGGGTTTAGATACGTATGGATTAAAATTTATAGACGAAATAGATTCTATGCATGGCTTTGCATACTATGACATGACAAAAAAAGAAATTATATTAAGCAGAGACCATGCAGGTATAAAACCTGTGTACTATGCAGAAACAAAAGAAGGCCTAGTGTTTGGTTCTGAAATAAAAGGTATGTTAGATAAAGTCCCTAATTCACGTTCCATGGATAATTTAGCAATGAGTTGTTTGGCACATACAGGTATTAATGCTACACGTAATACTGTGTTTAGTGGAATTAAAAAATTATTAGCAGGTGAGACAATAATTTATGACATATCAAATAAAAAAATAAAATCACGTAAAAGAATTTTTATAAAACCAATTAGTAATATAGGTTTTGATCCTGCAGGATTTAGAAGTATGGCACGTAAAACAGTAAAAATGTGTAGTATTGGAAGAAGAAAAATTGGAGTATTTTTAAGTGGTGGGTTGGATTCAAGTTTAATTGCATACGAACTTAAAAATATAATGGGAGAAGCAAACACTTTTACTAACCAGATGAACCCAAATATAATTAGTGGTGGTGAAAACTATAACGAAGATGCCATCTGTGCTCAAGTATTAGCTGATCAAGAAAACTTTAATCATAAAGAAGTAATAATTACACCTAAAATAATAGAAGACTACTGGGATGATTCAATTTATTTTATGGAACAACCTGCATATAATCCAAGTCTTGCCATGTATTGTTATACTAATAAAGTATTACATGACAATAGTATAGTAGTAACAATGGCTGGTGATATGGGTGATGAAATACTAGGTGGGTATCCAAAGTATTGGAAAATGAAAAAACTTAAATTTAAAAGCTGGGCCGCTATTGTTGATCATTGGACTCGCAGAATAAAACGTCCAATAACACATATTAGGGCAGGTGTTAGTGGATTGAAGCCGTGGTTATTCAAAGATAAACAAACTATACGTGAGGAACTACTCAACTGTTATCCAGACGATTTATGGAACCCCGAAGATCCTGTAGCTTCATATATGGCATTAGATTGTGTTACTCAAGTACCAGAAGAATTTTTTAATCGAAACGACAAATATGGTATGGCATATGGTATGGAAGGACGCTTTCCATTAGCAACTAAAATGTTTATGCAATATTGTATGAACATACACAGTGCTTTTAAAATTGGATCAGCAAAAGGAGATACAAAAATGTTATCAAAAATTGCTTATAAAGAATGGTTACCTAGAAAAATTATTAGAAAAATGAAAACTGGCTGGACTGTGCCATTACGAGAATGGTGGAATAAAAATAGCAAAGCAGATATACCAGCACTGATAGTAAAAGATTGGATTAAAACTTATAAAATAAAAACATGAAATATAAAGTCATAACGACATTTAGGCCTAGCGATTGGGACAAATATGCAAAACGTATGGTACAATCTGTACTTGACAAATGGCCTAATGCTGATATAACTGTTTACTATCAAGATCAAAAACCTGATTTTAATCAAAACGTTACTTGGGTTGACATAGACAACGCCAATCCAAAACTACACGAATTTAGAGAAAAATATAAAAATGATCCTGTTGCTGTAGGTAAACTAAACGAAATACCCGGGGGTGTAAGGCGTTCTCCACGTTTAGCAACAGAAGGTGGACTTGATGCAAAAAAAGAATCTTACTTGTGGAATGCAGTTAAATTTAGTTACAAAGTATCTTGTGTTACACACGCAGTAAAAACATATAAAGATTATGATTATGTAATTTGGATTGATGACGATACCTATACATTTAGAGATATACCAATGCAATTTATAGAAAGTATATGTCCTAGTGATACATTGATTACGTACCTTGGTAGAGAAAATGATATAGGCAGTAACAAATATCCTGAGTGTGGTTTTGTTTGTTATAATATTAAACACCCACTTGTACAAAACTTTGTTACAGATTGGGAAAAACTTTATACATCAGCAAACATATTTGACTTACTTGAATGGCATGACTCATATGTGTTCTGGCACATGACTAAAGAGTACAGACAAAAACACAATGTAAAAGTAAACGATATAGGTTATGCTAAAGGTGTTATAGGACATCACGTATTTGTAAACAGTGAACTTGGCGACTACATCGATCATTTTAAAGGTGATAGAAAAGATGCTAAAAGATCAAGTGCAGATGATATTAGAAAACGAACGGGGAAGAATTATTATTACTGGAAAAATGTTCCGCCGACATAATAAAAACATAATTAAAAGTACATGAAGAAAATTGCATTTGTAACAGGAATGACAGGGCAAGACGGCCCATATCTAGCAAAACATTTACTTGAAAATGACTATAAAGTTTATGGTTTGGTAAAAAGATATAGTAATCCTAACCTGTCTAACTTAGATTATTTAGGTATAGAAAATGACGTAGAGCTTATAACCGGCGATATAACAGATGACGCTAACATGATTCATCTTATAAAAACTATTCGTCCAAATGAGTTTTACAATTTGGCCGCACAAAGTTTTGTAGGTTCAAGTTGGGAAATTAGTAAAATGACAGCCGAGGTTAATGCAATGGGTGTTCTAAATATTTTAAATGCAATCGTTGGACATAACCCTATAACAAAATTTTATCAAGCAAGTACTAGTGAGTTATACGGCAACGCAAACATAGATGGTATTCAAAACGAAAAAACACCTTTCCGTCCTTGTTCTCCATATGGTATTTCTAAGTTGTATGCTTATTGGATGACTGTTAACTTTCGTGAAAGTTATAGTTTACACGCTTCTAACGGTATATTGTTTAATCATGAATCACCTATTAGAGGAAAAGAATTTGTTACTAGGAAAGTAAGTGAAGGTGTTGCAAAAATTAAATTAGGTCTTGCTAAAAAACTTACACTAGGTTACCTAGATGCTAGACGAGATTGGGGATTTGCTGGTGACTACGTTGAAGCCATGTACACAATGGTACAACAAAAAGAACCTGGCGACTATGTAATATGCACAGGTATACAGCATTCTATTAGAGAATTACTAACTTATGCATTTGAAACTGCAGGTATTACAGATTGGGAAAAATATATAGAATCTGCTCCGCGTTTCAAACGTCCAGCGGAAGTACACGCTTTACATGGCTCATATGCTAAAGCTAAAGAAGTATTGAATTGGGAACCAAAAACATTATTTAAAGACATGATTACTTCAATGGTTAATGAAGATATTAAAAGACTGTCGAATGATTAATGAAAATCAAAGTTATAACATCATACAAACCAGGTACGTGGAACGATTACGCTAAAAGAGCAGTAACAAGTGTACTAGAACATTGGCCTACAGATGTAGACGTATACATATATCACGAAGCACAACTCCAAGATATTTTTGAACAACCTAGAATTAAATGGGTAGACTTACACGAGGTGCAACCCGAACTAGTAAAATTTAAACAAAGACATAAAGACGATCCTGTTGCTAATGGCTTGAACGTTTCATATATATGGAACGCAGTTAGATTTGCAAACAAAGTATTCTGTGTAACACACGCAATAAAAACATCAGATGGATATGATTATGTTATATGGCTAGACGCTGACACATACACATTCAGACCAATGCCAACCGAATTTTTAGAAAATTTATTACCGCGAGACACAATGCTAACATACCTAGGTAGACTAAATCCGGATCAACCTGATCGAGAAAAAGATCCAGAGTGTGGATTTGTTGGTTACAATTTAAATCATCCTGAAATACATTCTTACAACAATGATTGGGAAAAAATGTACATAAGTGGTGACGTTTTTAAATTAACGTTAGGATGGACTGACTGTTCTACATTATGGCATCTATCAAAGATTTATCAAAAAGAAAAGGGTGTTAAAGTCAATGACATTGGTCGTTGGAAAGGTGTTAAAGGACATCATGTTTTTGTTAATAGTGAACTTGGACTTTACATTGACCACTTTAAAGGAGATAGAAAAGATGCTAAAAGTTCACGTGCAGACGATATTAGAAAAAGTCCTGACATAGCAAAAGTTAATTATTGGAAAGACAAATGAAAATAAGTGTTTATACCAAATTTGGTCCAAATAATTCTAAAAAAGTTTTTGATGCTTTTATAGAAAGTTTAAAAAATGCTGGCGATGAAGTACAACTAAACGAAGATAAAAATAGTGATGTTACTGTAATATGGTCAGTATTATGGCAAGGACGAATGATTGGCTACCAAAAAATTTGGAACGAATGCCAAAATAAAAATAAACCAGTTGTAGTTCTTGAAGTTGGTGGAATTAAAAGAAATGAAACTTTTAAAATTGGAATTAATGGCGTTAATAGAGAAGCAGATTTTGCCAATCAACATGTTGATGCTGAACGTTGGAAAAAATTTAATATAGAATTAAAACCATGGCAATCAACTGGTGATATAATTATAATATGCGGTCAACATCATAGAAGCCATCAATGGCGTAATAATCCTTCCATGAACATATGGTTTGAACAACAAATAAACGATATAAGAAAATATACTACTCGTCCAATTTTAGTAAGACCCCATCCAAGAAATCCTGTAGGAATAGATTTAAAAAAATGGAAAAATGTTTCTTATAAACCACCTCAAAGGGATTACAATACAATTGACGATACTGATTTTAAAGAAATATTAAAACACGCATGGGCAATTATAAATCATTCTTCCAATCCTGCTATGACGGCTGTATTCAACGGCATTCCTGTTTTTGTATCTGAAGCTAGTTTAAGTTATGACGTTGGTAATACGTCTTTGGCAAATATTAATAATCCAAAAATGCCAGGTAGACAAACTTGGGCAAATCGTTTAGCATATACTGAATGGACAACTGAAGAAATAAAACAAGGGTTACCATGGAAAAGAATTAAAAATAGATTAAAGGAAAAATATTTGTAATGCCAACAATTATCGGAGGAGGGGAAGAAATACAACCTATTGAATGGAAACAGTATGTTGGTGAAACAGTTAATACTAATCTTATAATTCGTAAAGGAAAAAAAATACAAGAAACAGCATTTTATGAAGATAAAGTAAAAGCAGTGCCGCGTGGTAATGCTTATTGTATAGGAAATGGCCCTTCACGTAAAGGGTTTGACCTAAACAAACTAAAAGCAACTGGACAAACATATGGTTGTAACGCATTGTATAGAGACTTTGTTCCGGACTTTATTTTTTCAGTTGATACTAAAATGACATTAAAAATGTGTGAAGATAAAGTATATGAAAAATGTATTCACTATGCTCCGGCACTAGAAGTTAACAGACCATACAGCAAAAACAAATTACATTTAACTCCAAACAATCCACACTGGATATCAGGTAATCAAGCATTTTGGACTGCGGCAGTACACGGACATAAAAACATTTATTTGATTGGTTTTGATTTCCGCGAATATGGAAAAGATCAATTGAATAACATATATCAAGATACTGAAAATTATGGTAAAAGACATAGCGACATTATTTTTGAAGTTTGGCTTACTCAATTTAGACAAATACAAAAAATGAGACCATATTGTAATTGGGTTGTTGTACACGATGACCCACCTGAATATTTAAAAGTGTCTAATCCAAGTGCTAATTTTGGAAAATTTAAAATATTAAATTACAAAGAATTTACTGATGCAGTCTTAAATTATGCTGTCTAAAATAGTTTTTCCAACTATAAAAATTAGCATTATGGTTTGAGTAAGGGTCTTTCCAAACTTGCATTTGATATAAATGTACCATTTCGTGTGCAAGTGTTTCTATAAAATCTTTCCACATAGGAAATTTATTGTGTAATTCTATTCTATAATCTAAATGGTCACCTAAATGATAAGGAATTATTTTTTGATTGAACCTTCCTTTTCTACATTTTCTATTATCCCAATTTACAACGCATAGTCCCCAATCATAAATCATTTTTCTTACAATAAGTTTTGGTTCTTGTAAATTGCCACCAAACATACCTCTATTCAACGTTCTAAACCAACTTTGACATTGTTCTACTGTAGGTGTAAACTGTTTTATATTCTTACGCTTAGCCAGAGCTTTTTTAACTCTGAATCTTAACGTTTTATTGCGTTTTTGTATCTGCTTTTTCATAGGTTGACTTTATTACCAGTTATGTTATACTATTATTATTACTATTTAATCATGAATATGCCAGAATTAACCGAAACTAAAATGCCAGAAAGCATTAACGAAGCACTCAAAATATTAGCATATAATGATTATTTTTATGCTGATAGCCTTAAGACCCGGATTAGCCCCCACCATAAAGACAAAGAAACTGTAACATCACTAGCAGAGGCCCAATACCCATGGACTGAGAAGCAGGCTAAACTTGCAGTTGTAATACTAAAAAGATACCTATCTAAATTCCAAAAACACAAAATGGACATAAAACAGTTACTAGATAAACCTGTTTATGACGAACCTTTCCGGGTGATCGACTTTGCTAAAAGCATAGAAAAATACAAAGACGAGGACGAAGAATCATTAATAGATATAAAGTTTCCTTACAACAAAAAAATTGTAACTCTTATAAGATGTCTTAAGAATAAAAAATGTCTTCCACTTGGCTATACAAAATATGATGGGGAATCAAAAATATGGTCATTCAAACAAACAGATGTTACAACATATTATCTTACACTAATTGCAATAAGATATGACTTTAAATTTGTTGACCCAACATTACTTGATGAATATTACGAAGTAAGAAACGAAATAAAAGATTATAAAACTCCTACTGCAAAATTAATTGGTGGAGAAATTATAATAGAAAATGCTCCAGAGTCTATGATTGATTATTGGGATAAAAATTTAAAAAATAAAAAACCATTATTACAACTTGATGCTTTAAAAGAGTTAAGAATTAAAACAACAGGTATTAATATCGAGGCTGAAACATACACAGCTAAAAAACTTGCAGAACAAAACAGTCAAAAACTTTGGATAGATAAAAAAGAATATAGCCGAGACGAAGTTATTGCAGGACTTAAAGAACTAGATTGTTTTCCTATTATGATGCCTGTAACTGGAGATATTTCTAGTATAGAAGAATTAGATGACTTTTGGGCGTGGATTAAAACATTTGAGCGTAATGGTATTGATCCATTAAATGAAATTTCTTGGGGTTTTGATTTAAAAGAACCTAACAATGATACGTTAGGTGGCTTTACTTTATCAAAAAAATTTACCAAAGACCAAAGAGACGATGTGTTTGAGTTGCACCAAATGAGCAAACAATTTAAATTTATAGACCAAACAACTAAAGTTATATTTGTACGTAATAGAATACCGCGATCATTAATAAAATCAAAAATAAAACCACGTGCTTCATTAACTACATTAGGTGGCGGTTATTATTCAGCAGGCACAGAAAATTTAAAAAGATTACTTGAAAATTTACCTAAAAAGTTGTATTATAGTGATAGTCGTCCAATTAATTGGAATTGGAATGACGAAGTTATAATAAAACTATGAGTTCATGTAAACTAGTAATTAAAGACGAAGTAAACGTTAAATTTGAAAATTTAGATTTGAAGTGGCGACAAAAACTTGCCAATAAATTTAAATATCAAGTTCCGTATGCTTATCATTTACCAGCAGTTAAACTAGGTCGATGGGATGGTAAAATTAGTTTTTTTGGACTTGGGGGCACAACATATCTTAATTTAGTTGATCAAATTCTTCCAATACTCGAGGCAGGTGGAGTATATGTTGAACTTGACGACAAACGAACTAAACACAATTTTGAATTTAAATTAATTGATAAAAACTATCTATCAGATCTTACGTGGCCTGCAAATCATCCTTGTGCTGGACAACAAATTGTTCTTAGAGATTATCAAGTAGAAACAATTAATAAATTTTTAGAGGCACCACAAAGCCTACAAGAAATTGCCACCGGTGCAGGTAAAACAATTATTACTGCGGCACTTTGTAGATTAGTTGAGCCTTATGGGCGTACATTAACAATAGTACCTAATAAAAGTTTAGTAACACAAACAGAAGAAGATTTTCTTGCGTGTAATTTAGACACAGGAGTTTATTTTGGCGACAGAAAAGAAGTAGGCAGATATAATACAATCGCAACTTGGCAATCAATTAATGTTCTTGAAAAAAAAGATAAAGTAGAATTTAAAGAAGTAATGCAAGGAATTCAGACAGTAATTGTTGATGAAGTACATATGGCAAAAGCAGATGTACTAAAAAGATTGCTAACAGGGGTATTTGCAAACGCAGGTATACGTTGGGGACTAACAGGAACAGTACCTAAAGAAGAATATGAATTTATGGGAATAAAATGTTCGTTAGGAGATGTTACACATAGAATACCTGCTAAAGAATTACAAGACAAAGGTGTATTAGCAAAATGTCATGTTAATATTTTGCAAACACAAGATCATCCAATGTTTAAAAGCTACCCTGAAGAATTAAAATGGCTTACAACCGATGATGCTAGAATAACCTGGGTAGCACAAACAATCAACGATATTGCAAGTTCTGGCAATACACTTATATTAGTAGATAGAATTTCTGCAGGAAACTTACTTGAAAAGAAAATAAAAAATTCAGTGTTTATATCCGGTGCAACTAAAACATTAGACAGAAAAGAACATTACGACGAGGTATCTATTGCAAAAAGTAAAATCATTATTGCTACATATGGAGTGGCTTCTGTAGGAATTAATATTCCTAGAATATTCAACCTTGTTCTTATTGAACCGGGTAAATCCTTTGTTCGTGTAATACAAAGTATAGGAAGAGGCATTCGTAAAGCAGAAGACAAAGACCACGTACAAATTTGGGATATAACTAGTAGTTGTAAATTTGCAAAAAGACATTTAACTACCAGAAAGAAATTTTATAAAGAAGCAAATTATCCATTTACAATAGAAAAGATAGATTATGAAAATCCTTACATTAGAAGATAGAACATACACTTTAGAAAAAATACCCGAATGGGTTGATGAAAACTTAAGATTTGCTGTATTAGATAATGCAAACCCAGAAGAACCAGATTTCTTTTATATACCTTTAATATTTTTAGAAAGTTTTAATGCGCCGGCGGCCGTATTAGAAATCGGCAAATATAAAATTAAAATGCCATTAGATTGGAAAATGCTAATAGGAGAAGCTGGACAACCTGAGATGCACGTGTTACCAATTACAAGTTTAAATGATAGAGGCTTTGATGCATTTACTTTTAATCCATTATCTAGTCCTAAACCAGATTTTTATCCAATTGATATTGTAGACATTTATACAGAAGTAAAATGGTATTTTCCTAAAATTAAATCAGGACAATTATTGGCAGTTCCTTTACAGGATGGTCCAAAACCCATATGTGCTTATTTTGTAAAAGATATTTCAAGACAATGTGAACAAATAGATTATGGCAACGTCTGGTAGAAAAACAATTAAAATTGATGCACCTATAATGAAAATACAAGGTGCTTATGTTTGGATGGACAGAAATTGGCCAATAAAGTTTTTTGATTGGATGAAAGATGAAAAATTAAATACCAAACTTTCTGGTATGAAACAGATGAATAATAAGTTAAAATTAGAATTTATAGATGGCAAAAGTGCTACATTATTTGGATTAAAATATGACAAACAGAAAATTTTTTGAATTAAGAAACGGATTAAAAGCCGTGGATTTTCGTAATAAGGACTATTATGATAGAATAGACGACCACGAACGATCATTATATTCACCTTATATGTTAATGAGATATGCTTCAAGTGTCTCGTCTAAAGATCCTTTCTATGTTGAACACTACGTAGAAATGATTAATGAGTGCGTTAACAAACATTGTTTTAGTCTAGGCAAACATAAAAAATTATTATGGATATTAACTGCTATGTGTGGTGCGTTAAAACAACAATTCCATCCATGGATTAAACCAATGAAACGTGTTCCAAATAAAAGTTTAAAACAATTACAACAATTATATCCTAATATGAAAGAATCAGATCTTGAAACACTCGATACTATTATAACAGATCGTGAGCTTGAAGAATTATTAGAATCGCATGGAATCGAATCTAAATAAATGTACCTATTGCGATAAAGAATTCGCTAGAGAAAGAACACTACAAGTTCATTTATGTGAACCCAAAAGAAGACATTTACAAAAAAATGAAAAGTGGGTGCAAAATGCTTTCATGGTATTTCAAAGATTTTATGAAATACACCAAAACAATAGTAAATCAAAAACATATAAAGATTTTTGTAGTTCAGCATATTATAATGCATTTGTAAAATTTGGTAGATATATTATGCATATCAATCCATTATATCCAGAAAAATATATTGACTATATTATACTATCAAAAATTAAGTTAGACCATTGGGCTAGGGATGATTTATACGAAACATATCTTATAGATACATTAAAAGTAGAACCAGTTGAAGCGGCTATGAGAAGAAGTATAGCAACTATGATGGATTGGGCTGATGAACAAAATGCACAATGGTCTGATTATTTTAGATTAGTAAACACCAACAGAGCAGTACAGCATATCCAACAAGGAAAAATTTCTCCATGGTTATTACTTGGTTGCTCGGCAGGTAAAAAAATGTTAAACTTATTTACAGATGAACAATTACAAATAACACAAAGATTTATTAATCCAGCATACTGGGCAAATAAATTTAAAAGTTATCCAGCAGATCATTTGTTTATACAAGAAACAGCTAAGGAGGCTAAAATTGAGTAAAATAGATTTTGAAGTTGCTGATGAATTAGAATTTGAAGATGGTGACTGTTGTGTTATAATAAAAAGAAATGGAACAATAGGTAGAGTAGTGATGCCAGATATAAATCAAGATATTATAAAAACTAAAGGATATAAAAAATTACTAGACGTGTTAGAAATATTAAAACCGGGTGCAAGAAACGAATTTATAAAACATAATCAGATGAAAGGGAGTAAACTTTTACACTAATGCCTGATGTAGATATAGATTTTTTTGATAGAGACGGAACATTAAGATTGTTCAAACACGCACCAGCATCTATAATTAAAGATGGCAAAATAGAAAAGCACAAAACTGGAGTTTACTTTCATGCTGTGCCTACACACCCAATTACAGGACATTCAACTTTAGATTATAAAAAAGCAGAAAAAAGAGGCTACTTTAAAATAGATTGTCTTAATGTAAGCATCTATAAAAATATTAAATCTGAACAAGAACTTGTTGAATTAATGATCGAAGAACCGGATTGGGATATGTTAAAAGACCCAAAGGTTGTTGAAAACCTTTTTCACCTAAATAGCCATTTTAACATTGTATCCAAATTAGAACCTAAAAACATTGAACAACTTGCGGCTGTATTAGCAATTATACGTCCGGCTAAAAGAGGACTAATGTATAAAAATTGGATTGACATACTAAAAGAAGTTTGGATTAAACCAACTGATGGTACGTACTTTTTCAAAAAATCACATGCAGTTGCTTATGCTCATGCAATC
>Ga0080013_1003403_pt1 | contig 16821 bp, 26 predicted proteins | sample ETNvirenome_6_85_FD_69236 | JGI IMG/M metagenome (GOLD analysis project Ga0080013, IMG submission 69236) | Marine viral communities from the Pacific Ocean - ETNP_6_85 (SPADES assembly) (version 2) | ecosystem: Environmental > Aquatic > Marine > Oceanic | place: Pacific Ocean | collected 2013-06-19 | reverse complement strand
GAAACGGTGGGTGAGCCCAAAGAAGATGGTTTACTCCATCGCGTGGCAAGCCAACCCCAAGGCGATGACTTCGACGCGACATATGCGAAGTCACTTGAAGTTTGTCAAGAAGTGTAAGAAAAAATAAATGAAAAAAATTATCACACTATCGTTTATGTTGTTGACGTTGACGGCATGCTATGTGCCCTCGGGTGTTTATCGTCTAACAGAAGTCAAATTCAACGGGGTGTCCCAATCAGACGACGACTGCGTGGTCATGGTTGTACAGAACGATGCTCTGACCTGTCAAAAAGAAAAAAAATGATCATTCCGCTGTCCTCCACCGTTTTTCTTTTTACATCGTTCACTAGTTTACAACTAGTAATTCTTTTCTAATGAAACACCGTGAAAAAATTATCTGTGCAGACGGATTTTCAATGAGTGTACAGGCTGGGGAAACTCTATACTGCGAGCCGCGCATTGATGATGCTGCGACTTACGTAAGTGTTGAAGTAGGATTCCCCACTGTGCAGGAACCACTACTGGATCCTTATTGTGAGGATCCAAGTAAGCCTACCACCACGGTCTATGGGTACGTACCTTCTGACAGGGTGTCTCTCATCTGTGTCAAACACGGGGGTATTGTCAGCGGTGAGTTGCCACCAGGGATCCCCTACCTCGCTGCCCCATGAATGTTGGTGATCTAGTGCAGGACGCATCTGATTGGGAGACTGTTCAAGGGATTGTGTTAGTTGTGAAAGAAAAAGAATATATTATCATCAAATGGTTTGATGCCGGTGAGGACGTCTGTTATGACTTGACCCCCGGGGGCCACGACGTGTATGAGTGGTTTGAGGTGATCAGTGAAAGTAGGTGATGCGGTAAAGGTGGTAAAAGATTCTTACACTCTCTGCAAGGGTGATATAGGTGTCATCGTGGAGGAAGAACAGCTGCACCCCACGGGTAGAAAACAATTTGGGGTCGCTTTCGATTACGATTCTCAAGGTAACTACCCGCCAGTTAAGATTGTGCTGCCCCTCTATATTGAGGTAATCCAAAAAGATGCTTAAACCCGGGGTCCTTGTGCGCTTCGCTGGTTATTTCCGTCTCGGTGCCTCCAGCACCACGATCAAAACTGGTCTTGTAGTGGAGTCTTATCCGCCCACGGTCTATAGCCATCGCCTTTACATTGTTCAGTGGCAAGACAATACCAAGAGCCTTGAAGAAGAAAAAAATTTAACAGTGGTTTCTCCTTGACATGCTGGGACAACTGTGTTAATATAAATGTATGCTCGAAACTGGAACCCTAGCCAAACAAAAAAATACAGATAACTACTGTGTTGTTCTTTCAGTGGATCCACCGTCACGCTGCTGCGGGTGGGAACCTTGCGCTTGCAAGGTACGTAAAAAAATCTACACACCAATGGCCAAAGTAGTGTGGCAGGCGGGCCCGCGGGCGGGACAAGAAGCAACCCTCATGGCACATTTGCTACAGGTGCCCGACTGCCCTCGTAGCATAACGGACAATGCAACGGACTTCTAATCCGTAGACTGTAGGTTCGAATCCTACCGAGGGTGCTCCAACAAAAAAAATGAAAAGAACGTCTAACAACATAAATGAAAATAGGTGATCTTGTGAGAGTGAGGGCTCATACACGATGGTCCGCGATAGAACAAGACGAACAAGAGGTGCCAGGGGACGTGATTGATTGGGGGCTGGGGGTTATTGTTGATCTTTATACTCTCGATTCACCGCCCACTTCGGGGCCTCACTTTAAGGTACAATTTGAAGCTGAATACTGTTGGTTTGAAGACTTTGAGTTGGAAGTAATTAGCGAAAGTTAGCCTCGATATACTATTTAGAGTGTGAACCCTTCATTAGATAACAAAGAAACTTTATTCCTGTTGCTAAGCGCTTTACTCAAAAAGGCTGGAGGTACTGTGCAAATTGATGAAGAAGAACTGATCGCAGTCACAAAGAATGATATTATCACCATGAAATTTAACAAAACTGCCAACAGTGTCATTTTGGAACTGATCGGTGACTTCGAGACCCCCGACCACCTAAATTAAGGATTAATTTGATGCAAGAGATAAAAAAACCGTGGGGCCATGAATTGATCTGGGCCCACACTCCTCACTACGTAGGGAAAACTCTCTATATTAAAGAAGGACACAAGCTCTCCCGGCAATACCATGTTAAAAAAGACGAGACCATTTTGGTGCTTCAAGGCAATTTAGTATTAGAACTCGAAGAAACATCACAGGTACTTGGGCCGCAAGAGTCTCATCATATTCCAGCAGGCACGGTGCACCGTTTTTGTGCGTCGGCGCGAAGCGACGTCACGTTGGTGGAGGTGAGTACCCCAGAACTCGAAGACGTTGTACGCCTTTGCGATGACTACGGACGCATAACTTCCGAGCGGCTGGCGAAGATGCTCGACCTAGATTATGATGATTCATGAATTCAAAATAGGGGAACTCGTAAAAATTCGCACAGGCATCGATGACCCAGACCTCCCGACAGATAAACGTGTTGGCCTCATAGTGGGGAAACACACCCCAACGGACTTAAGCACTTGGGATATCGACGATGATGAATATCTGTGGGACGTGAACATTAATGGGAAAACACTGCGATTTAACGAACACTGGATGAAACCCTTTACCGAGAGTGACTAACTTTCTTCTTCGCAATGTAAGGCTATTTTAAAACGACGAGGGGTAACAACAGTCCCCACACCTGAGCACTCGTTGCATGGACTCTTCAGGGCGCGCCCCGAGCCGGCACACTGCGGACAAGCTTGTGTGTTAGTAATAGTGATATTTTGGCCCTTCTTTGTCTGTTGAAAGTGGCCAGCGCCATTGCAACCAGCGCACTGTACAATTTCTTCGCCGCCGACACCACGGCAACTTGAGCAAACGTTTTCTTCGTTTATCCGAACATGTGTAATTACTGGGCCGGCCTGGGTGAGTTTTGAAAGAGGGATCTGAAAATTGACTGTCTTTTCGCGTGGTGGGTGAGGCGGGCGTGGACGTGCATGGTTCCCCGGGCGCCTAGGTATTTGACCCCCAAAGAACTGTTTGAATAGGTCATCAATATTAAGATTTCCGGGGTGCTGCAGCGGGTTGAAGGAAGGGTGGTGCTGCCGACCCCGGTGGTAGTCGTATTCGCGTCTTTGATCGGTATCTGATAGTACAGAATATGCCTCGTTGATCTCTTTAATCTTCTCTTCGGCGCTGGCGTCGTCAGGGTTGAGATCCGGGTGGTACTGTCGGGACAGTTTGCGAAACGCGCGCTTAAGAGAATGTTCGTCTACTCCTTCTTCGACCCCTAAGACCCTATAATAATCCATTCTGACTACAATTTAACTTTTTTGGTATCAAAAAAGCGTACCTGTTCTACTCCTTTGGTTGTTAAAATATTCCTCTTGAGAAACGTGTTGTAAGACAAGAGAGGTTGTTTTCTATCAGGCGTATATTTTATTCTAATTCCAACCGCCTGGTTTTCACCCTGCGGTTGTGTCGGTGATATCACCGTCACGATCCGAACGCCCGCAATTTCTCGTAAGCTATTGAGCACATATTTTTGTTTACGTATACTTTTATCGTAAATTAAAACAGCATCCGTTTCAAAGCCAATCTCGTCCGGAGAAACGTCTCCAAATCCTTCTGCTAACAAAGTTTCTATATCATATTTCATCTTCCGCTCCTTCAGAGAGTATTTTTAAGAATGTTGTGTCCACCCAGCCTATTTTGTTGGTTTTTACTTCACGACTCTTCTTTTCTCTATAGTGTGACGAAAAACTGTGGTCCGAATTAATATGGACGAGAGCCTTACTGTCTGAGACATCCTCGTTCCCTGTCTTAAAAGTTTCAACACGTAACACTACACCCACCCAGGTGTCGTCCATGAGAACATGGGTGACAAGGTCACCACGTTGCGGCCGCCGGACTTTTTTTTCCATATAAACATAACAAACTCTTTATATTAAATAGTAACCTACTTCTTAATAGTATGTTTTAAGCGTACATCTATAAGTTCTTTTACGGCCGTCAGCTGGTCCTCACGAAGATCCTCGCCCATGTTCACCCGAAAAAGACGATCAAAGTCTTCCTCGCCTTTAATAAGGGAGGCATCGTGCTGTGAATATTCATATAGATCAATGTAAACCTGTAGGCCCTTAGCAATGAGAAGAGCTGTAACCTCTTCATCCCATTCACATGTTTCAAGTACACGTGTGTGGAGATCGTGTAATTTTAAAAACCCTACATCCATAAATTCATTATACAACAGCGACTATAGTTTTTTAAGGCTGTACTCCTCTTCGCAACATAAGTAGTTATTGAAAATCCTTCTTAAAATATACTTTTAAATGTTTCAAAATAGAATCCACATGAATAGAGATGGAAGAGTGAGGATATTCTATATGAGTGGCTGATAACATACCCACTACTTCATGACGTTGATTGTAAACAGGGCCTCCGGAGTTCCCTCGAAACGCTGGGATAGAAGTAACCAAGAGTGATTTGGGGGCGCCCTCCTCGCAGGGCTCCATCCCCAACAAGTTATGGCCCACCACAAACCCCTCAGTCTTGGTTGGAAAGGTACCAGAAGGGGAGCCAATAGTATATACGCGTTCGCCGGCCTGGATCGGCTGTTCACTAAACCGCAGCGGTGTAAAATCATCACCTGTTTCATAAGCTCGAATGATACACATATCGTCCTCTGGGTTTGAATAAACTACCTTTGCTAGGTATTTTTTTCTTCCCTCGGGCGACGTCGCGTGTGACACAACCACAGCCTCCCGCCCTCGCTGCTCACATAAATGATCGACTGAAACCAGATAGGTGTTGTTATTAATATTGCGTATAGCGAACGCTGTCCCGATCGCTTCTCCCACCTCCTGGTGGACGAATACTTGTGCGACGGCGCCATAAACAGGATCTACCTGTCGAACTACTGGAGCGGCGTATACGTAAGTCTGTTGATGTGTACACGAAAATAAACTCAGGGTTAAGAAAAGAGTAATTAACTTCACATTTTGTCCTCCTATCGACAAACGTCACTAAAGATATCGTCGAGGTAACCCCTAATCGTACCCGCATCGATTCCCGAATAGAGTCTGTAACATTTTTGAGCAATATTGGCCGGGGCACACCACTCGGGATGGTGTATCTCTAACACAATTGCATAAACTTCCAACACATCTGCCGCCTCACAGTTCCCTATCTGACACGGATCAATCGCTGCTCGAACATCAGCCGCCGTAAGGCGAGGGCCCCGGAGAGACTGAGCCGCCTCATCCGAAAGAACGACTACCATCGGCCACGCATCGTCCCTGAATTGCAGTCCCAAAGTATTAGTCGCAATAGATTCTACAGCGTCGTACTGAGGCTCTTCATTCCAGGCATTACAATCGAGTTGCGCTAAGGCCGCGGCAAAAGCAACGGAGTTAACCAAATTAACCTCTATGTTCGGAGCGAATGAGGGCCCAGGGCCCGGAATATTAACCAAAGCAAACCTATGTTCTGTATTCGCAAATTCTAGGACATACGGTTGTATTCCTTGCCGCAGCGCGTTGATCTTCCCACACATCGAACCGCTGCGATCAATCGCAAACACCATATCAACTTTCTCGTGGCTGTCGAGATCCTCATCGATGTCTCCGTCACAATCGTCATCCGCACGGTTACAGACCTCTTCCTCCGGCAGCACCTCACCAGCACAGAAGCCATCCATAAAAACCCCTCCGACTGGGTTACCCCAGCGACCCATCTGACAACTTAACTCACCCGGGCGGCAAATACCTACGTTCTCTGTTCCTGGCGGCCCACTGTAGCACTCGGTGCGGAGACCTTCATCGATCTCTTCATCACAATCGTCGTTCCAAGCATTGCACTCTTCAGGGACAGGGGCGCCCCCTGTGGGGTCGCAGTCCTGTTGCACCTGCTCCTCAAAAGCACACATAGCCATACATTCTGAAAAGGCTGTGCGTGTGCAGTCCGGGTCGGCACACATGCACTCCATGAATCCGGCGCCGCATGTTAGTTGAGGGTTACTTGTGCAAGGGAGGAGCGCTCCCAAAAACTCCGGAGGGCACGTGCACTCTAGTCCCTCATCAATTGCTCCATCACAGTCATTATCCTCACCATCGCAGATTTCTTCTGCGGGTTGTGGGGCGGTACAACCACGCCAATCACCCAAATCACATGTCTCAAACCCAGAGCCGCACACTGTCTCGCAGGGGCGCAACAAATCCTCGTCAATAACCCCATCGCAGTCATTGTCCATATGATCACACTCTTCCACTTGGGGAAGGAGCGGTCCTTCGCAGATTAGATCTTCACCATTACACTGAAGTGTCCCGTAGTCGCATATGCCGGCATCGGTCAAACCACATTCAAACCCTTCACCGTGGGGTGCGTCATCGACTAGACCGTCGCAGTCGTTGTCCAAGCCGTCGCATAACTCTGGACTCGGAAGTATCTCGTTCATGCACCCAGACCAAAGACCCTCCTCGCATAATTCTATCCCCGTGCGACACGGGGTTTCAGGGGTGGAAGGGCTCCCAAAAACGAGCCAATCCTGCGGCAGGCCGTCTGGGCCGGAGGCGCCTGACCAGCACATCCTCTTCAACCCCTCGTCTATACGCGTGTCACAATTGTTGTCGAGCCCGTCACATAGCTCGGTTGCAGGGCCCACTGCTTCCGCACACCCGCCTCTGATCCAGATGTCATCGGCGGTACCTCCTGTACGGTCAGGACCATCGAACCAGGCACCCCACTCAGAGCCTCCCTGAGGCAACGGACGACAAGTTTGACCCCCATACCTACACTCTCCGTGCAGGGCGCCTGTGGGGGTAGAATGTTCTTCTAGTGTTCCAAAGTCGCGGCCGTCCGGGTCTGTCCAACACTTTCTAATACTGGAGGCCCACTCAACCGAATACGGCATGTCCCTAGGCCAACATTCACACCCTTCATCGACACCTTCGTCACCGTAGCCGCACTTCACATCATCTTGATTAGTATCTTGTTCTTCAGCAGGCTTGGCTAGGCAGTTGCAATTGTTGTCATTTCCATCGCACAATTCGATAATTGTTTCATCGTATTCTGCATCAGGATTATTATATCGACACGAAGTGTCAGGAGGGAAGGGCGCGTCAGCAGCTGGCCCAAACAAATCTTCACATGAGCACCCCTGGATTGTGACCAGGAACACCAAAATTAGTAATGATTTAAAAATACTACATGGCATCCTCATTTGTAACTAGTGAGGGTGCCCTTAAAATCGCCCGAGTTTCTTTCCAGTTACGGACATTAAGCCACACGGCGTGGGCGCCTCACCAGTACCATCAATGTCGAGGAGATAAGCCTTTTTCGGCTTATTCGCGTGGCTTTTCTACCAACTCATATATGATCATGTGGGCTTCAGACTTTCCACTATTGTCCGAAAAGGAATCCTTCTTAAGAAAGATGCGAGCTAACTGCTTCTCGTTCTGTGTGTTGTGACTGTTAATATACAACAAAATCATCAGCCGGGTGACAGTTTCGTTATATTCATCATCACGGCCTCCCCACATCCCCACGAGGATGTCGTTCACACCCAAACACCCTTGTTCGAACCGCATCACTGTAATAGCTACCCCGTACGGTACCAGCGGAATCGGATAGGCCTCACTTGGTTCATTACATTGTTGACGCATCGCGTCGGCAGTTATCTTATATGTTTTATACATGTGGTGTACCGGAGTACACGTAGCTAGAAGGGAGAGCGAGAGGATCGCTACCGCAAGCTTAAAAGTTCTTCTCATCTTTGTTTTTTCCTCTTCATGGGTCCGTTGCAGATAGGACAACTGTAACTGTACCCCGTATCGGGAAATTTTTCTATAAAGGCGCACTTCTTGATTAAGTTATTATTACGTGGGCCCGTCGAAGCGCATTTCAATATAACTGTGTCACCCTTAGACGCCATTATTGCCCTCCCCGAACACTTCTTGCTCACCATCTTGGTACGTAATAATAGTTTTGTTAGCAGGGTGAGGTTCAATATGGACTTTTATAAAGTCGGACATTGAATCAAAGATAGCAATGCCGCCGCGGGGCGGCGGATAGAGCCAATGTACAATACATTGGCCGGTTGCTAAGAGAGAGCCTTCAATCACGACACCCTCTCCCGAAACCCCTGTCTCATCATGATTGCGGCACACCGTAAACGATCGAATTCCTTCGGGCGCCAGCTTGGAGGGCATCTTTGGAATTAGGTCAGCAGGTGGTGTCTCTGGTACCGGGTCTTGTTTCTTTTTAGGCATATTTGTTCCTTCTCATATTATAGCATGAGATAACGTTGTTTTTAATTCTTCTCTTTCCATTTTTCTATAGTCTTTACATAAGAGGTGCTAGGAATTATATCGCTCAACGATCTTATATAACGCATTTCTAAATCAGGCCTATTTCTCTCTTGCGCATCTTTTATCAACTCTTTTAAGAGGACGACAGCTACCTCACAATTTAAATAGTATTCTATAGCTTTTAATACTGATCTCACGCTAGCAGTGTTAAAAGACTTGGCGTTTGAATTAAAATGCTGACGAACACCCCGAGAATTGGCTACGACGACACCCACCACCACTTCGACATCTGTGCCTACCTTCTTGCGTCTAGTGGTGGGGTCGATGTCAATAGTAAAGTCTTCAAAGGTTATTTCCTCAAAAGAATAATAGCGAGCTGCCAATTTATGTTTGATGCCCTTAAACAAACTATCGACCAGGCCAGAACCGTTTGCTTCTACCTGGATCACTTCATCCCTGAGAGTGAGACGACAGTGTACCTCTGTAACCTCAGAGATTAAGTCTTCATGGATCATCATCTGTTGAATTTCGATATCAATATACCGGTCCCCAAGAACGCTTTTAACTCGCTCAACAATTTTTCTTTGTCCCATTTCGTCAGGTGTGAGCTTCTTCATGAAGCTTAAATACCTCCGTATAGTATGCTTCCATGTACTTTACGCGATTATCTGAACCTAAATCATACCACTTCCACGCTGATGTTTTCAACATCTCTTGCACCTTTCTGTGCATCCCCTCAATAGTCTTTTCGATCTTTTGGCGTTCTTCTTCGCCAGGCGGCTCTACCTCAATGCCCAGCTCTTGAGCTATCTTATAGAGACCAAGCCAGTCGCCTTTCTCTGCTAGGTTTTTGGCGCGCTTAAAAACAATTGCTTTTTCCAGGCGTGTCTGTTCATCGCGCATGGCATGTTTATCTGGGTGGGTATGTTTAGCCACCTCTTTAAAAAGGCTATGTGTGTTGCCCTCTCTTTTCTCTTGCGTGGAGGGGGGAATAACTGCCGTGCCGGCATTCTGTTCGGTTAACATCGAATCTATGAAAGACTTTTGTAACACCGGGAGTTTATCATACTTCTTGCGGAAAGCGAACTCAAATTCAGCCTTCCGCTTTTTAAATTCTCCTTGGGTCTCTTCAAGCTCCAGCGTATGGTATTCGTATTTGAGCCACAGCTTCTTGACCGAAGAGTGCATTTCATAGATTTCTCAAAAGCTTTTCCACCTCAAAAACTAATGATTCACTCAAATCCTCGGGCTCCCCGAATACACCGGGGATGGACTCGCCGGCTTGTACGGTGGTAGGGGGCGCTGTTGCGGGGCGGGTGGCAGCAATCTGCCGATTGGCAACAGCCGCTGCGCTAGACGCGTCTAGCGCATCGACAGCTGCAACAAACCTGGCGTGTTCCTCTTCGCGCTTCGCTCGTGCCTCTACTGCTTCGGGAGTCGTGTTAAGCAAAACGTGTTCACGGTAATCAAGCCCCCTCAGGAAATCATTAATTGTTTTTTCTAAATATGAGCCAATCCATTTATAAACGCGGTCTTGATCTAGGTACCGGGCTAGGTTTTTTAGAATCGGGATCTCCTCGGGGTCCGTACCATCCCTTTTCATATTAATCTCAATCTGAAACCAGTAATCAACCTGTGATGTCCCTCGATGACCCGCACGGCCGAGGGACATGGCTGATCCCTCTGCTTTTTTAATAAAGTCGTGCACATTGAGCAAATTTAAGTTGATGCCTCCATTAGCAAATTGAACCACGAGTTGCTCCAGGGCTTCATCTTCGCCAAAATCGGGGGAGCCGCCGATCCCAGGGATAGTTGCTTGGGCTAACATAAACTTTAATTCCCTCGCAATAAAACCATGCATCTTTTTTATAAAAGTTTCTTGAACATGGTTCCCGGCGGCGCCAGAGTATAAATACTCCCAAATATCCTGCCGGGCTTTCAAGGGGTTGTCGGTTTCCCAAACCCAGGGTGGAAGTGTGATCGTAGGTTGGAGAGCGGTTGCAATTTCTATTTGATTCTTCTCTACATCCACTTGAAAATGCTCAAGGTTTAATTCGTTAAATTGTTCCGCTACATTTGCAGTCGCCGGAGTGGAGATCACGTCCGCCTCGGCGAACGCCTCACGCCAGTCTTCCTCGCTGATCCTGTCCAGTTCGTCATCGTATTCGGCCATCGTGTTGCAGAATCTTTCAAAGCCGTCAAGGCCATCAGTTTCGTTGTAGTCGGGAGAGAAGTCCATGTACAATTCATGTTGGCCTCCGTAGGACTCGATGCGTGTTTCACTGGGGTATATGTTGTGGTCGTCTAAAACCTTACCAGCAACATCAGCAATCTCGTAGTCATCATCGGTTGCCCACTCATCTTCTTCGAAGAATCTATCAAGGTCGATCGTGGCGCCGGCACTCCAATAATACCGCCCCTCACCATGATCGTCAGGCTCGTTAACGTAAATATGCTTATAATCAAACTCGGACAGTATCTTATCAAAATCTTCCGGGGAGGGGCCCGCGGGGTTATTCTCAAGATTGTATGAGGCGTTACCAAATATTTCTGAAACTTGTTCGTCGGAGGTTTCTTTGATTATTTCGTATAACTCTCCTATCGTATCAACCCCGTCGGGCCCGGCGCCCGCCAAGTCGTCGACAGGTTCTTCTCCAGTTACTTGAATCTGCAACGACTTAGCCAGTTCTTTGAGGAGCGGACCCAACGACTCGGTCTCGGTCCCCTCCGAACCCTCTGTGTATCCCCGGCTCAGCGTCTCTTCGGTGGAAGTAACCAAGTGTTCAATCTCGTCCATCATCTCTTTCTTTTTATCTTTAAGCTCTCCTTCGACATCAAACAATCTTTGCTCCGCGTCCAACTGATCTTGCTTTCCTTGAGCTTTTAAAGTTTCCTCTCGCTCTTTAGCACTGAGGAACTGTGGATTGGGGCCGGTACGTACATCGCCGGCGGCCCTTGCGTTCTCTTGTTGTGCGGCGCTTAAATCAATCCAGGGGTACTTTTCCAGTACTGTTGAGGAGCTATCGTGGCCAAGCTCACTTCTCAAGGATTTTATTTCCTTTTCCATGAGTTTTATTTCGCTCTTGTACCTCGCCACAAGCTCCTGATAAAACGGAAGCTCTTTCAGGGGCCCCGCTATGGCGTTGCGGAAGGCTGCTTCGTGCACAGCCTCTTCTCCAACTTCGTCATCGACCCGATCATACACCTCTTCTGGCGCGCCGTCGCCGCCGACGCCGTACCCCCGGCTGGGGTAGTTATCGGTGTTGGTATAGACCAGAGCCAATTGACGCTGTTCATCGTTGGGCATCAGGTTTTTAAAAGTGAGATAGTAAAAAGCCTTTCCTTCGCCGGTGTATTGGTCATAATAATTGTGGGACGTCGAAGCGCTGGTGCACCACTTCGTACCTTGACCATATTTGCAGGAAGCGGCTGTGTTAAGCGGTCGCATCATTTGAAAGTCCTCGTCGTCAACCAACATGTCCGTGCCGGCTTCTGCCCCTTTGGATTGCTCTATTTCGTTATCTCGACGGTTGCCTTCGTTCGTAGCTTGATCCACAGCAAGCGTGTATTCTTCATAGGTCTTGAATAATTCAATCGAGGGCACCAGATTTCGTTCACGCAGTATATGAAACCGGTGGAGCGACGGCGACCTGCTATATGATGGCTCAGCGGCTAACCGATCAAGACGACTTACCATGCTCTCTAAAATAGAGGGGAAATAATCGCGTATGACGGCGGCCGCGGCGCCCCTGCCGTCGTGGGCGGCGGTAGCTCTGACGCGTCGTTCTAATTCATCAAACCGTTTCTTAAGGTAAGTCCTTGTCGCTTTTGCAACCCACGGAAGATAGGCGTTCTGACCTGTGGGGTCACTTTTAGATACTGCCTTGAGGGCTGCGGCGATGATGCGTCCTATTTCATCTTGTTGTTCCTCCGATAGCTGGACCCGGAGAGCCGGGGACAGGATGCGCTTTAAGTTTGTGGCGGTAGCTACGGCATCAGTATAGCGGCTTTCAATTAAAAGCTGTTCGTTTAAAATATCGTCCGGAACAGAATAGGCGCGCCATTTTTTAAACAGAAGATCAGTCGGGATCATAATATACCTCGTCTATATAAATAGTTTCCTTTTCACGTAATAACAAAAAAAAGACCCCCCAAAAGGGGGGCCCGAACGGAGAGTAATTATAGTATGTCTTTATTTTAATTAACAGTGATAGATGTAACGGAGGCCTCAGGAGTGGCAACCTTATTAACAGTGACCACTAGTACCCCATTTTCATATGTCGCACTAACATCCTCTGATGTTGCCTCACGATCAACGCGCCACGAACGGCTAAAAGATCCTTGAGTGAAAAAGGGGGTTGTATCACCCTCAGTGGTATACCCCACTGTCAACACGCTGTTGGCGAGATCAACCTTGAACACCTCCTTGTTAAGCCCTGGGGCTGCAACACTGATCTCGGTACGGTCATCAAAGTCTTGTACGCGTACGCGCTTATCTGTGTTAAACGATGAAAAGCTCCTGTAATCTCTAGCCGGAAAGAAATCATCCAAAATGTTAAAAAACGGCTCGTTTCTCGTATATCGAATCAAACTCATTTGTGTGTCCTCCTAAAATAAGTTAAGTCTAGTTTTCCCAGACCCTTATAATATAATCATTTACCAAGAGGGTGTCAAGGGGTTTAGTGAAGAAAGAATGAAATATTTAAATTAGATAGTTTCTGTTTCGCCTTCGCTGCAGCCACACTTGATATCAGAAGGGCTTTTATTTCGGAAGGGTATAGAGTAACGATCGCTTCCTCGGAGTCCCGCACGAACGCTTCTATTGTTTTGCACTGACTAGAAACAAGTGAGTGTACGAGAATCAGGCTAGTGATGGCCTCATCATTGGGGTGCTCACTTTTAAAGTGATGTTCCAAATATAGTTCACTCACCGTTCTGTCGGCATGGGCGCCCTCATAAATTGGGACGAGGGAAGCAACAGAGACTGAAAAAGCCTCATCTTCCTTCACGAGGATTTAGTCCGGAATCGTTGAGGTATGGTTTGACCCTTCCCCCAAAAATTTTTGTTCTTCTTATGATCAGTGAGTAGAAGCACACGAATGGTACCGTCCTCCCGGAGTGTGTGTCGGAGCACCTCCAGGCAACCGTATGGTTGTTTCTTCTTACGCTTTCCCACGGGTCGATTTAAAAAGCTTACACAAGCTGCGACCAACTCTTCTTCTTCTAGATCCTTGTACTCACCGAAATCCCCTTCGATGGTCGCGCCGATGGCCCACCTTTTCGTGGCAAACCCCTCCACCTCCCAGAAGTATGAACCATGATAAGAACCAAGCTTCTTCTTCTCCCCTCTCTCGCCAAAGACACTTTCAAATTTTTCAGTCGGTCGAAAGCGACATTCAATCTCTGTAGTTTGTTCAGCCATGGAGTACTCCGCTCTGACCAAGTCGCTGTTCGATTTCAGACGGAGAGCCCTCGACCACCAAGTCAATTCCTGACTGGCCCCGATCCAAAAACACGCGAGTAAACGATGTCCCCGTATCGATGGTATTGGCACAGTCAGATTCTGTCAATACTCGCTTAAATGCTTCCTCGGCGCGCAAACACACCACGTGTCCAGGGTTCACGTAGACGTCACGTGAATTGAAGCGCTTACGAAATGGGGTGTTTGAACCCACTGATGTGCTCCCCGAGCGAGCTTCATAAATCTCTTTTAGTTTAATTACCATCTTCTTCCTCCTTTTGCGAGTCTTGATGTTCTTTTTCTTCTTTAAGGGCGCTGTGTAGGTCGAGAGCAATTGCCAGCCAGCCATCTAAAACATTATCAACCTCATATAAGGCGCGCCTGGCCTTATCGATCCCGACACACACAACCTCAGCGCCCCCGAAAGAAGCCAACAGGGGGGCTTGTGTCTGGAGCTTGTCCAACTCAGCAACAACTGTCGTTAACCTTCTGAAGAGGGGCTCTATCTCTTTGTGGAATTCCTCGGGGACAAGTTCTAGATCGACTACCTTTTGTATCTTAACCTTCATATATACAGTTTAATGGTTTTTAAAGGAAATGTCAAGTGTTAATTTAAAAATTGTTGCTTTATTGCGGAGAAGACTAAGCTTCCCAGGGCCGCGGCTAGCAGCCAAATAATCTTGGTGGAAGTTTTCTTCCACTGTTCCAACTCACGGAGGCGAGCATATATGCCTTCGTCCGGATGGTAGACCGCGTCTTTTATCTTACTAACATCTTTCGCCATTTCTTCGTGGCGTTGGTTTAGAGTATCAATCCCGTCCATCATTCTTCCCAGCTTTCCATTTATTTCCACATGAAGAGTTTGTACATCGTGAGGATATTGTTCCATGCCACTAACTAGTCTATTTTTTCTTAATCGACTTGAACAATAGCATGATTTGTGGTCAAAAGGGTCCCTGCGACGGACGCCGCGTTTTGAAGGGCGGTCTTGGTGACCTTAACAGGATCCAGTATCCCAGCCTCCACCAGATCTACTATCTTGCCAGTCGCAAAATCATAACCTTTATTTCCCTTCTGTTTTTCGACACTTGCAAGGATCACGTCGGGAGACTCGCCGGCGTTAATCGCCATTTGGCGTAAAGGCTCACGCACTGCATCCCGCACAATTTCCACTCCAATACTTTGCATATTATTTTCAGTCTTGACCTTTTTTAATTTTTGTGTACAACGAACCAGGGCGACCCCTCCGCCCGGGACGACACCTTCCAGTTGCGCAGACCGGACAGCTTCCAAGGCGTCTTCAATACGGTGCTTTTTCTCTATCATTTCCACTTCAGTGTGGGCGCCCACTCTAATAACAGCGACGCCACTTGACAGTCTAACAATTCTTTCTTGTAATTTTTCACATTCGTAGAGTTCGTCAGTCTGTTTAATTGTTTCTTTCAAGTTTTCTATGCGCAGTTCTAGAGCGTCAAGATCCGGGGTGCCGCCCACGATGGTGGTAAAGTTTTTTAATACCTCTACAGAAGTTGCCTTCCCCAGGTGCTCAAGACGAATATTCTCTAAAGAAACATCGGCCTCTCTTGTAATAAACGTTGCTCCTGTTGCTACGGCTAAGTCACTGAGAACGTTACGTCTTTCCTCGCCGTAGCGCGGGGCTTTTACACCCACCACTTTCATCGTGCCGCGTACAGAATTCATAATCAAGGCTGCAAGAGCCTGGCCCTCGATAGCATCAGCCACCACGATCAAGGGCTGCCCCGATCGGGCAGCAATCTCCAAAGTCGGTAACATCTGCTCCACTGATTCTAACGCATTGTCTGTAACCAGAATTAAAACATTATTATGCTTAACAAGATTCTTTCTCTCGTCTGTAACAAAAGCCTGCGCCACATACCCAGAATCAAACCTGAACCCTTCAATAACATCGAGCGTTGTATCGATGGAACGGCCCTCTTCAACAGTGATGGTGCCGTCCTTCCCAATCGCGTCGACAGCGGTGGCAATCATCTTGCCAATAGTTTTATCACCGTTAGCTGAAATAGAGGCTACGTGTTGAATGTCCTCTTCCGTTGAGATAGGGGAGGACATTTCACTTAGCTTCTCACATATCAGGTGCACCGCCTGTTCAATCCCCTTCCTAATCTCGTTAGGAGGCACCCCAGAGGAGATAAATTTTTGTGCGGTTCGTAGAATTCCGCGTGTTAAGACAGTAGCTGTAGTGGTACCATCCCCTGCGACATTATTTGTCTCTTGGCTGGCCTGTTTAATAATCTGTGCGCCCAGGTTCTTGACCGGATCGTCGAAGTCTACAAAATTAGCTACAGTTACCCCATCTTTAGTGATGATTGGGTTTCTATCCTTTTGATGTAGAATTACGTTTCGGCCTTTGGGGCCCAAAGTGGAGGCCACATTGTCCGCTAGAATGTTAACGCCCTCTAATATCTTCTGGTGTAATGCTTGATCAGATTCATATACTTTAGGCACGAAGCCTCCTTTTAGGTCTCTTTGGTTTGTTGGCGTACATCTTCGGTACTACTTTCAATATTGTCTGCGGCGACAATCGCTGTTTGAGCTTTATCGTCGTCTCGCAGCCCTTCAGCAAAGTAGTCCTGAATGTTGAGAGTGAGGACCTTGAGGTTTGAAAAAATATCAAATACTGATTCGTTAATAAGACCACGTACATTTTCTAACACTCTCAAGACAGCGCTCGTCCCAACATTGATGGAACCTATGGAGACTTTATCCTGTCCGCTAGGAAGAACGCCACCATCGCCTCCGGGCCCCGTCGCTCTCTCTACTATAGCATAAACATCTCCACGGTTTAAAGAAAACCGGTCGCCATAAAGATAACCTCTACAGTTAAGCAAAGCGCGCTTTTTAAGTTCCGGGGACAATGAATCATAAAACAACAAAGAACTCTCGGTATCCGCGAATTTAAGTTTGCCCAGGGCGGCTGTTCTTTCGGGATCGAGCTTGGAACGATAGTCTATAATCTCGGCGTTGAAATTAAACAACATGGCAGCGATA
>Ga0080013_1003402_pt1 | contig 16827 bp, 25 predicted proteins | sample ETNvirenome_6_85_FD_69236 | JGI IMG/M metagenome (GOLD analysis project Ga0080013, IMG submission 69236) | Marine viral communities from the Pacific Ocean - ETNP_6_85 (SPADES assembly) (version 2) | ecosystem: Environmental > Aquatic > Marine > Oceanic | place: Pacific Ocean | collected 2013-06-19 | reverse complement strand
AAAAGCAACTACGGTTTTGAATTATTATGGAATAGATGGTGAGTCTATTGATTATATCATAGAAGATAATGAATTGAAACATGGTAAGTTATTACCTGGAGTAAGAATACCAATTAAAGGTAAGAATGGAGTATTGGATAATCCACCAGATAATATATTAGTTTTGGCGTGGAATTTCTTTGATTATATAAAACAGAATAATCAAGAGTTAGTAGATAAAGGATGTGAGTTTATAACTTTAAAAGACTAAATGAAAACACAAATTATAGCAGAGATTGGAATAAATCATAATGGTGATTTGAATATTGCCAAAAAACTTATTGATATATCAGAGTTTGCCGGGTGTGATGTTGTAAAGTTTCAAAAAAGAAATCCTGATGTATGTGTTCCAGAACACCAGAAAGGGGTGATGAGAGATACTCCTTGGGGCAAGATGACTTATTTAGAATATAAACATAAGATTGAGTTTGGACAGGATGAGTATGATGAGATAGATGATTATTGTAGAGGTAAGATAGATTGGACAGCATCACCTTGGGATATGGATAGTGTTGAATTTTTAGAACAATATGATTTACCATTTGTAAAGATACCATCGGCACTATTAACAGATTACGAATTAATACGAGAGTGTAGTCAAAGATTTTCAAACCTTGTATTATCAACGGGTATGAGTACGATAGAAGAAATAGATGGGGCAGTAAAATCTATGGGTGGTGAAATAGGGAATTATAGATCACAATTACAAAGATGTGAGTTTGCACTTTTACATTGTAACTCAACTTATCCAGCACCAGTAGATGAATTGAATTTGAGTTGTATTAGTACCTTGAGAAAAAGATATGGGTGTGAAGTTGGTTATAGTGGTCATGAATATGGATTGACGACTACTATATCTTCGTTATGTTTTGGTGCAACTATAATAGAACGACACATTACATTAGATAAATCAAAGTGGGGAACAGACCACATGGCATCGGTTGAACCACACGGACTTATAAAGTTAGTTCGTGGAATAAGAGAACTTGAAAGTGCTATCGGTGATGGTAAAAAGGTTGTTACTGATGGTGAGAAACCAGTTAGAGATAAGTTGAGGAAGATATGATTAAGTTAGATAATCACAGAAGTGGATTTGTTGACAAACATTGTATATATAAAGATACTGAAGAATCTAAAATAACAGATTTTAACAATTATTATAGTCAAAATGGTGAAGATGGAGTTTTAGAGAAAATATTTGAAGTATTGAATATTACCAAAGGTACTTTCGTAAACGCAGGATGTGATGATATTCATGACCATAGTAATGTAAGAAGATTAATTTCTAATTATGGTTGGGATGGTTTATTTATAGAACCAAATGGAGATATGTTAACAAGGGGTAGAGAAAATTTAGAGAATGATGATAGGATTACAGATGGAGAATTCGAATTTCATCATGGATTTTTGTCTGTAAATGAAGATGATGAAAGAATTACTAATGTATTAGCAGATTATTTTATAGGTGAGACTTTGTTTGATTTACTAACATTACATATAGATTCCTATGAGTATTGGGTATTAGAGGATTTTTTAAGTGGACATTATGACGCAAAAGTTATTTTGGTTGGGTATAATTTTAGTAAGAAAGATTCTGTATCTGCACCTAAAGATTGTAGTCCTAAAATTGGACATAAATCAGTAACAGATAATTTCTATTCTGCTTCAGCACCAGCCTTAAAGAAACTCGCAAATCAATATGGATTTCAATTAGTTAGTGTGTGTAAGCCCAATAATTTAATTTTTATACACGAGAGTTTTAATAATAATTTATTTAAGGTATATAAATCATTAAGAGAATCTACTTATTATTGGGAAGGGGATTCTTATACTAATCAAAGAAGAACTAATATTAATGAAGGATGGGTTAAAGTATGAATACAAAATATACAAAGGTCAACTAAATTTATAGTTGGAGAATATTATAAAGAATTAAAATGAAAGTTATATCAGTTATACCCGCACGAGGTGGTAGTAAGGGTATACCCTTAAAAAATTTAGTAGATATTAAGGGTAAACCTTTAATTTATTATTCAATACAATCATCTTTAAAATCAAATGTTGATGATACTTTTGTATGTACAGATGATCCTGAAATTGCTAAACAAGGATTAAAGTATGGTGCAAAAATTGAGATGAGACCATCTTATTTAGCAGATGATGTAATTATGCCAGACCCAACACTTGTATATTTTGCAACAAAACAGAGGTTTGATATATTGGTTTTTATACAACCAACTTCACCGTTGATAAAACCAGAGTATATAAATGTTGGTATTGAAATGATGAAAACTGGAGATTATGATTCATTATTTACGGTTACGGAAGAACATTGGTTGCCGAGGTGGGATGAATATAATAATCCAATAGATTGGGATATTACAGATAGACCAAGAAGGCAGGATAAACAAAAATCATTTATAGAAAATGGTATGATGTATATAACTACAGTAGATAGTTTACTTGAAACTGAATTGAGATATGGTGGTAGAAAAGGATTTATAAAAATTCCATTAAGAGATAGTTTTCAAGTCGACACACAAGAAGATTTAGATCTAATAAGGAAGTTAATATGATTGTATGTGAAGTAGGGTTAAATCATTTGGGGAACGAAGAGTATTCTACTATGTATGTAGAGAAACTCTCAAAGAGTAATTGTGATGCAATATCATATCAGATTCGTGAACCTGAATTTTATGAAAGAGATAAGTATAAAGATTATGAATTATCATTTGAACATTATCAGGGATTAATAAAATCAACTGATAAAAAATTTGGAGTAGCACTTGCTGATGAGGGTTATTTGGAAATGTTCGAAGATTTAAATCCAGATTTTTATAAGGTTTTGAGTTGGGATTTGACTAATTATAGTTATATAGATAGGTTATTGAATAATACAGAAAAACCAATATATGTTTCAACGGGTACGAGTTCACTTAAAGATTTAGATGAGTTTTTTAATAGATATGGTTCTAATAAAAGAATTAGTTTTATACATACCCAACTTACAAAAGAACCAGAAGATGCCAATCTAAAGGCAATCCCATTTCTTCAGAACAGATATCCATATGATGTTGGATTTGGAAATCATAGTGAAAATTTGAATGTTATTTTAGGTTCAGTTACATTTGAACCACAAGATATTTGGTTTTATGTAAAGGGTGGGGATTATGGTTGGAGATATCACCCAGATGAGTTTTGGTCAGTTTTGGTATCAAATGTAGATTTAATGATTGAAAATATTAAAGTTATTGAAAGTTCATTGGGAGAGGGATTGAAAACATCAATTAACACAAAAGGTTATTAATGAAAGCAATTGTATTAGCAGGTTCAAAAGGTATAGGTAAAGGTATATCAGACGAATTGAATTTAATATGTGATGAAGTTATATCAACATCATCTTCTGATTTAGATACATCTAATATTGAACAAGTAAAAGAGTTTGTTAGAGAACAACAAGAAACAGATATATTGGTCTTGAATACTGGTGGTCCACCTGCCAAAGATTTTTATGATATAACTGAAGATGAATGGTTTAAATATTATAATCAATTATTTTATAGTTTTGTTTATATCTTACAGAATTTAAATATCAATGATGGTGGGTATATATTTTTGATATCATCACATCAGATAAAAGAACCTAAAGACACTATGAGTTTATCTGTGGCATATAGAATAGCATTTTCAAGTATATTAAAGTTATTAACTAAACAGTATGCTAAAAGACAGATTAGTTGTATAAATATAGCACCAGGTCCAATAGGTACAGAGCGATTGAAAAATTTGGTTGGTGATATATCGGAACTTGAATCAAGATTACCTATGGGAAGAACGGGAACAGTAAAGGAGTTAGGTTTATTTGTAAAGTCAATAGTAGAAAATAATATAAAGTATTTAACTGGTGTAACTATTAATTTTGATGGTGGACATTCGAGTTATGTTTTATGAATTTTGTAGTATTATATTGTAACAAAAATCAATATGAAATGTTTGAAGAATTTTCTTTCAAATATTCCCCAGCAGATTTTAGCGAAGTAGATATATTAGTTTTTGATGATAATTCTGTTACTGAACAAAAAGGGAAGTTAAGAGGTTTATGTAAAAAGTATGAAAATATAACTTGGATAAATCCAAATGTAGATTCGGATATTGAGAATCCAGTTATTAGTTCTTTTAAGTGTGCTGATGAATATTTAACAGAAAATAGTATTGATGTTAATTGGATATTGTTTTTTGAAAATGATGTATTTCCATTCCAAAGTAATTTTTGGAAAGAATTAAATAAAACTATTGAAGAACATGATTTTATAGAAGAAACGGTTGGTTCATTTGGATTAAGTAGTTATCAAAGATTTGTTGATGGTACAAAGAGAACTTCTGGTAGTCCTACAATTGGTAGAGGATGTTTATTAGATGGTATTTTAGAACCACCACATTCTGGTTGGTATAAAGATTTACCAGATGAGTATTATACTACAGATTATTTCGTGGTAGAAGTTCCAAATTGGCAATCTGTTTGTATGAATAGAAAGTTATTTAGAGAAAATATAGAAATAGATTTTGAACATAAACATAGATTATTATCAGTAGATTCGGTTTCACATCAGTTTATGTACAAGGGAATATTTAATATAGTGTTTCCTAATTTGGCAGTATATCACGATAGTGGAGAATTAAAATCAGGTATTAGTTTAAAAATTGATAATAGTTATTCACGAAGTAACAATTCTCATGAAGTTTTTAAAAATACTTGGGGGTGGAGTTGGGGATATAGAAATACAAATTTAAGGTCTGAGTTTAATTTGGCATTTCCAAAGTATGTTGATAAGATACAAGATAAATTATTTAATATGAATGTTAAAGATGGACCTAAAAGGATAGAAGATTTTTAATGAGAATATTAATAACAGGTGGTGCAGGTTATCTTGGTTCTAAATTAACAGAAATACTTTTAAATCAAGGACACAATGTAATTGTATATGATAATTTGTTTTTTGGTTCGGTAGGAGTAATTCCATTTTTAGATAATCCAAAATATAAATTAATTAAAAATACAATAAATAATCTTGAATTGATAGAAACTGCCATAAAGAGTGTAGATTATATTATTCATTTGGCAGCAATAGTAGGAGAACCAAGTTGTAAGCAATATGAAAGTTCGGTGTATAGTGTAAATACAGGAGCCACAGAATGGATTAGTAAATGTGCATATAACTATGATATCCCATTATTATTTTTAAGTACTTGTAGTAACTATGGAAAAATTAATAAAATAGTAACAGAAGATTCACCATTAGAATCACTTGGACTATATGCAGATTCAAAAATAAAGGCAGAAGAGGTTGTATTAGAAAACGAACATTTAGTATTGAGAATGTCCACATTATTTGGAGTGAGTTATAGAGTTAGATATGATATAACGATAAATGAGTTTGTATTTCAGTATTATAAAGACAAATTACTTAAAGTTTATGGTGAAGATACTTGGCGACCATATCTTCATGTTCAAGATGCATGTAATATGATTATTAAATGTATGGAAAAAGATTTACGGGGTGTTTATAATGTGGGATTTAATAATTTAAACTATCAAAAGAAAGAAATTGTGAATACAATAGTAGAATATCTTGGAGACGGTAAAATTGAATATGTTGATTTTGATGATCCAAGAGACTACCAAGTCAATTTTGATAAAATACAAAATGAATTGAATTGTCAATATAAGTTTTCACTTGAAGATGGTATCCGTGAGTTATATGAAACTATTCAACGTGGAATGGTGTAATGAAAGTAGAATATTATTACGAGAGAACACAAAGGGCATTAGATGAAAATAAAATGATTGCTCCTATTAGTGTGGAAATTGATTTGACTAATGTATGTTATCAAAAATGTTATTATTGTAATGTAGAACGATTTAGAGCTGAAAATCCAGATAAAGGAACTACTGAAGATTATTTGAAATTAATATCTTCATTACCAAAGGAAACAAAAGATATTACTTTTGCTGGTGGTGGAGAACCACTTGATAATCATGATGCAAATATTATAATGAATCACGCATTAAAAGAAGGTTTTAAAATAGGAATTATTACAAATGGTGCAAGATTACGACATTTGAAATTTAGTAAAGAATATCATCCTACTTGGATAGGAATTGATTTTGATGCCGGTAATGCTGATTTATATTTTAAAATTAGAAAGGCAAATTTGTCAAAAACAATATCAAGTGTAAAGGAAGTTATAGATGAATTAAAGGAATTTGGGACTACTATGACATTTAAGTATTTAATAAATCACTATAATAATTCATTTTCTGATATTGAAGATGCGATATGGTTGGCACAAGAAATAGGATTTGATGAATTTTATGTTAGAGTTGCTCATTTCAAGGACATTTCTCAAAAAGTTATTCCACCAGATGGTGAAGAAACTTGGTGGAAATTGGAGCAACAAATAAGAGACGTGTGTGATTCAGTTGGTATAAAATATTTAGGTGCATTTGCAAAACAAGAGGATTATATTCAAGATAGAGGGGAAGGAACAGCTCCAGTCAATCAGTGCTTTGCTCCAATGTTTGATCCTATTTTTGCAGCAAATGGAGATATTTATTGGTGTACTGAAAGACGTGGAGATAAAGAATATGTAATAGGAAATTGGTTAAAAGATGGAATTTCACCATTGTATGAAGAAAATCTTGTTCCAAAAATGAAAGATTTTATTAAACATTGGAAATGTGCATTATCTTGTAGATATTTTAATTATAATAATTTTACATCAAAAATTGATAAAGGATTGAAGGATAAAAATTCTGGTCACGATGTTGGATTTTTTTAGGAGAATAAAATGAAGAAAGCATTAGTATGTGGGGCAGGTGGTTTTATTGGTTCACATTTGGTTAAAAGATTAAAAAAAGAAGGTTATTTTGTTCGTGGAGTCGATTTAAAATATCCAGAGTTTAGTAAATCAGAAGCAGACGAGTTTATCAAAGGAGATTTAAGAAATTTATCTATCGTAGATGTATGTGTAGATGGTGTTGATGAAGTTTATCAGTTGGCAGCAGACATGGGTGGTGCTGATTATATATTTACTGGTGAACATGATTCAGATGTTATGCATAATTCAGCAATGATAAATCTTAATATAGTAGACTCTATGAAAAGACACGGAGTGAAGAAAGTATTTTATTCATCATCTGCTTGTATGTATCCCGAGGATCACCAATTAGAAGTTGATGTTCCAGCATTAAGAGAAGATATGGCTTATCCAGGAAACCCCGATTCAGAATATGGTTGGGAGAAATTATTTAGTGAAAGATTATATCTTGCTTATAGTAAAAATTATGAATTTAATGTGAGAATAGCAAGATTTCATAATATATTCGGACCAGAAGGAACATATCAAGGTGGTCGTGAGAAGGCACCGGCTGCTTTATGTAGAAAAGTAATTAAGTCAGATGGTGAAATAAAAGTTTATGGAGATGGACAGCAAACTCGTTCATTTCTTTATATTGACGAATGTATTGAAGGAATTAGACGATTGATGGAGTCAGATTGTGTAGAACCACTAAATCTTGGTTCAGATGAAGTTATTTCTATTAATGATTTTGCACAAATGATTATAGATATTTCTAAAAAGGAAGTTGTTATAAAGAATATAGATGTACCACAACTTGGAGTTCGTGGTAGAAATTCAGATAATACTATGATAAAAGAAAAACTTGGTTGGAGTCCAATGCAATCATTAAGAGTTGGAATAGAAAAAACTTATGAATGGATAAGGAGTAGATATGAGTAAAGTTATTTACACAGCTATAATTGGTGGTTACGATACATTAGTAGAACCAGATTACAAACCAGAAGGTTGGGATTTCGTCTGTTTTACGGACAGAGATTTAAAGTCAGATACTTGGGAGATTAGAAAAACACTTCCACTTTATACAGACAATACGAGAACAGCCCGTAAACATAAGTTATTACCACATAGGTTATTTCCCAAACACGAATATAGTTTATGGATTGATGGTAATATAAAAGTAAGAGGTGATGTGAATGAATTATTAGGTCATCTTGACGGTTGTAATTATGCAACATACGACCATTCACAGAATCAATTAGATCCAAGAGATTGTATTTATGATGAAGCCTCTGTTATTTTAGATTTGGGTGTTAAGAATGGTGGTAACTATAAAGATAATCCTGAACTTATAGCAAATCAAATAGCAAAATATAATGATGAAGGATATCCAGAACACAATGGATTAGTAGTTCAGATGGAAGTTTTAAGACGACATAACGAACAGGATATAGTTGATTCTATGGAGGATCAGTGGGTTGAGTTAAAGTATAATAGTAAGAGAGAACAGTTGAGTTTTAATTATATAGCATGGAAGAATGATTTAAAGTTCAGTTATATTCAAGGTGATTCAAGAGATAATAAATATTTTTTAAATATGGGAGCACATACAGGTAAGAAATGAAAAAGAATGTAGTTTTAATCCCGTGGATTGAAAGAGAAGAAGCAGTCAATAGTAGTGGGATAGGAAGGGCAGACAGAACCAAAGGTTACAAGTATGGAGTAGATTCGTGGAAACAATGGTGTGAGAAACACGATGTAGAATTTTTCTTGATGGATACATTGTTAGTACCTGAAAGTGAAATGGTTATCACTTGGCAACGATGGTATGTGTTAGAGATATTAGAAAAGAATGGTGTTGATTATGACCAAGTTTTATTAGTTGATGCCGATTCAGTTATACATCCTGATTGTCCTAATTTCTTTGAAGAAACCAATCACGAGTTTTCATCAGCATTTTGTAACGGAGATTACGAATGGGTAAATAGAGCAATTAATGGTTATTCTAAAATGTTCTTTGATTGTGAATACTATAAGATGAGTTCGGATTTCTTTCAAACCTGTTTTGTTATATTAAATGAGAAACATAGAGATTTTTTAAAGAAGGTAGTTGATTGGTATTGGGAAAACAAAGACCAAATTATTCCATCATATGATATTGTAAAATGTGGAAGTGACCAACCACTTATTAATTTATTAACAAAGAAATTTGGAGTGGATGTAAATTTTCTTCCCTATAAATATTCCATAATGGATTTACATAGGAAGAATTTGATTTATACAGATTCGACTTGGAATTGGTGGCAAGATGATTTGACTAATTTATATAATTCGGGTTGGGTTTATCAGTTCAATGCTATACCACAAAATAGAATGGGTAGAGACCAGGCATATTGGATGGAAAGAATATATAAGGACTTATATAGGTGAAGAAAGTATTGTTAGATTGTGGTGCAAATAAAGGCCAATCCTATGAGTGGTTTATGAAAAATAGAGACGATTCTGATGAATATGAAGTTCATTGTTTTGAACCAGTTCCATCATTTAAACACCATTTTGAAAATAAGAATTTAACATTTCACTCTGATGCGATTTGGGTAGAAGATGGACCAATTGATTTTTACGATAAAGGTGGATTGAGTTCAACATTATATGCAAATAAAATAGATAAACGCGGTAAAGGAACACGAATAACAGTAAGTTGTATAGATTTTTCTAAATTTATAAAAGATAATTTTAAATTATCGGATTATATGATAGTAAAGATGGATATTGAAGGGGCAGAATATAAAGTAATTGAAAAAATGTTAGAAAAAGGAACATTTGAATATATTGATGAGTTTTATGTAGAGTTTCACGGGGCAAAAATAAAGGATTTATATCCTTACTTCGATGAGGTAAAAGAAAGAACTGGTTTCTCTGCAAATCATCATTTAATTCAGGAAATTGATAAGTTTGATTTGAGTTGGGATGTTTATCCATATAATAATTGGGGTAATTTTACATGAAAATAGCATTTTTATCACAAATGGGATTTACAGGTAAAGTTCCACGAAATCATCCAAATATGAGAACTGAATTTGCACAGATGTGTGCCTTGAAGGCTGACCATTATCCTTTATATGATGTAGATAAGATTCCAGAAGGATATGACCATGTTATTTTAATGATACCAAAAACTCAAAAGGATAGAGATAGTCTTTATAATATAGACATAGTAAAGAAGTCAAGACGAGTAGGTAAATATGTATGGTTTATGCAAGAAGGACCTAATTGGATATTTCAAGACCTACCAATTCATCAACAGTTTTGGCATTATAATGTGTTAATGGAAGTTGATGGAATACTTACAGAGAATAGGTCAGACATTCCATATTTTAGGGGATTAGTAGGTGGTGATAAACCAATATGGAACATACCATCTTTAATGATTACTGATGATGTTGTTTCAAGAAGTGAGTGGGGTGATGTTGTTATTTTAGGCGGAAATTTTGTTCATTGGTATGGTGGGTTTGATAGTTATATAGTAGGAAAGGTATTTCAACCAGAGTTTAAATTGGCCTGTGTGAGTATGGGTAGAAAACAGACATTGGAAGATTCCATAGATGACATTACTTATACACCTTATGTTCAATGGAGAGAATGGATTGATATATTGAGTCAATATCATGTTGGAGTTCATTTGATGCCAACCGTAGGGGCTGGAACATTTAATATGAATTGTGCATTTCACGGAATACCTTGTATTGGTTATGAACAAGTAGATACTCAAAAAGATTTACATTCATTGACTTCCGTGAAGAATGAAGATGTAGAAATGGCAAGACATATAGCATTACAACTAAAACATGATGAAGAATTCTATCAAGAATGTAGTATACAGAGTAGAGAGTTATGGAAAAAGTTATATTCAGAGGAAGTATTTTTGGAACATATGAATAAAGTATTTGAAAGTTTAAAATGAAATCTATAAGTTTAATTACTCCAAGTCGTAACAACCTAAAATATTTAAAGTGGGCCTACACATCAATACGGAAGAATTTGGGGTATATACACGAGATATGTATGGCAGATGACTTTTCTGATGACGGAACATGGGAATGGATGAAAGAGATTGCAGAGAAAGATATCAATGTAAAAATCCATAGAAATGAAGGTCCCACTCGACTTGGACACACAATTTTATATGATACTCTCGTAAATGATTACGCCACAAATGATATTGTGATGATATACCATGCTGATATGTACGCCTGTCCAAACTTGGATACAGAGATACTCAAACATTTAGAACCAGGTAAGGTAGTAAGTGCTACAAGAATAGAACCACCACTACATCCTGATGGGCCAGAGAAAATATTAGCAGATTATGGTATTGAACCAGAGGAGTTTCAAGAATCAGAGTTTCTTAGAGATTTACCAAAGATGATGAATATGCAAAGACCTAACGAAACAACTCGTGGTATATTTGCACCGTGGGCAATGTACAAGGAAGATTTTCAATCTATCGGTGGACACGACCCATTATACGCTCCACAATCAAAAGAAGATTCAGATATATTCAATCGGTTTGTATTAGCAGGATATGATTTGATTCAGACTTGGAGAGGTTTTGTATATCATATGACGAGTCGTGGTTCAAGATTTAAAGATGGAGCAATGAGAAATCCTGCGGGACAAGTGTTTATGAAAGGTAGGGAAAGTAGTGAGTGGTTAGCACAGAATTTAAGAAGTACAAGGAATTTCATTCGTAAATGGGGACACATGGTACGACATGATGAATTGATGTATCCTATCATTCCACCTAAATATGATGTAGGATTTATCGTTGAAAATTGTGATGAGAATATATTGAAAGAATTAGAGCCGTGGTGTTCTAATATTCATGTTACATTAAGTCCCGAACAAATAAGAAATTACATAGATAAGGAACAACCAGATACACAATTCAATCTTACAGAAAGAATACTGTATGATTTTGAACCGATAACAAATAATGTAATTGTTAGGTTTGATACCAGACTTTTAACACCCCAGAATTTTCAGGTATTAGTAAATTTATCGTCAATCATTCAAGAGAGTGGTGAAGTAGGTGAGATGGAATTAGAAATATTTAAGTTTAACATAAAATCACTTGATAGTTATGAGAGAGAGTTAATAAATGTTATTTAAAGATTATATTACAGAAGTACCAGACTTTCCAATCGAGGGAGTTAATTTTAAAGACATATCACCGTTGCTTGCCGACTGGGGAGTGTTTGATGAATGTATTGAGAACCTGGGTGATTTACTTGGTAAATTACCAGACTATTGGATTGGTATAGATGCTCGTGGATTTATATTTGCATCAGCACTTTCTGTTATGCATGGTGGTGGAATTGTAATGTGTAGAAAGGCTGGTAAGTTACCACCAACGGTTTTTAGTCATAGTTACAAAACAGAATATAGTGAAGATACTATACAAATTAAACAAGGTAGTGGAACGGCAGTTATAGTAGATGATGTGTTAGCAACTGGTGGAACATTAGAGGCCACTAATTATTTAGTTAAGACAGCAGGTTATGATGTTATAGATAATTTGGTATTAATTGATTTGTTGTATGTTCCAAGAGTAAAAGATTTTGATTTAGAAGTAAGGAGTCTAATACAATATGAGTAAAAAAACATGGAAAGATGCAGATAAGTCAATTCTGAAATCTTTACCGAGTCCAGAGACAGGTAGACCATACGAATTAAAGATGAAACAACCAGAGCTGACATTTATGGGAGTTCATGAACAGCCAGATTTTGCCACATTATTTATTTTGATGTATCCTAATGGCAAAATAGTTGAACTAAAATCTCTCAAGATATACCTACAACAATACAGAGATATTATTATTTCATACGAGAGAATAATAAATGTTATATTTGAACATATGATGGAAGTTTATAAACCATCAAGATTACGACTTGTATTGGATTGTAATCCACGAGGTGGAATAATGTCAAGAACGACCATTGATTCAGATTGGGATGCACTTGGTGGTGAAGAAAAGTATCGTGATTGGGGTGAAGATGTTTGGTAAAAAAGACATACTGATTGTATGTGCACTTGAACAAGAAACACAAGGTCAATTAGATAATTATTTTGATGATGAACGACAAATACTTTATACTGGAGTTGGTAAAATAAACGCCACACTTAAATTGACTCAAAGATTACATTCATCACATCTACATTATTTACCACCAATGCCAAAACTTGTAATCAATTATGGAACTGCAGGTAGTAGAGAATTATCAATAGGTGAATTAGTAGATTGTACAAAGTTTATACAAAGAGATATGAATGTTAGTGGGATGGGATTTCATCGAGGTCAAACTCCATTTGAAGATATTGAAATTGTTTTAGATTCTAATAGTAAGTTTAATCCTATAGGTAAACATTATGTTTGTGGTACTGGTGATAATTTTGTAGATGGTGTACCGTTGGAATCTTATACCTTTGGAGATAATTGGATGTGTGATGTAGTAGATATGGAAGCATATGCATTAGCAAAAGTATGTAGTCATTATGAAGTTCCGTTTATATCATTTAAGTATATTACAGATAATGCTGATGAACATTCAGCAGGAGATTGGAAGGATAACTGTTCAGATGGTATAGTTGAATTTAAGGAAAAGATATTGGAGAAATTATGAAATCATTAGTTACAGGTGGTGCTGGTTTTGTTGGTACGAACCTAATAAAAAGATTATTAAAGGATGGGCACGAAGTAGTATCAGTAGATAACTATTCTACTGGTAAAAAGGAAAATCATCAAGAGGGTTGTAGGTATCATGATTTTGATTTATCAAGTTCCCATACACTTGGAATATATGTGGATCATGGAAGTTATCCACAGTGGAGAGATGATGAGTATGATGTTATATTTCATTTAGCGGCCTTGGCAAGAATACAACCATCATTAAAAAGTCCACATAAAGCACTTTTTAATAATTTTGTAAGTACTTTAAATATATTAGAATACGCAAGACAGAATGATATAAGATTTGTATATGCTGGTTCAAGTTCAGTTCATCATGGATTATATGAGAGTCCATATGCTTGGTCAAAGTTTAGTGGTGAAGATTTGTGTAAATTATATAGTAATGTATATGATATGGATATATCAATATGTAGATTCTATAATGTATATGGTCCACACCAAATAGAAGATGGAACATATGCAACTTTATTGGGTATATTTCAAAAACAATATAGAGAGGGAAAACCATTAACAATTGTTGGAACGGGAGAACAAAGACGAGATTTTACTCATATTGATGATATTGTAGATGGACTAATCAAATGTTCTAAACAACCATTTAAAGGTGAAATATTTGAATTAGGAAGTGGTGTTAATTTTTCTATAAATGAAATAGCCGATATGTTTGGTAAGGATTATTCAATAGAATATATAGAAAAAAGATCAGGAGAGTATGATGTAACTCTATGTGATTATACATTAGCCAATAAAGTATTGAGATGGAAACCTACAAGAAATGTAAAAGATTATATTAGAGATTTTGTTGAAACAGAGAGATTTTTCAACGAATAAAATTCGATGACTTACTATTTATTACTGGAAGGTGATTCCGAAAAAGATGTTTATTTTGACTCAAATGTTTTAGGAGAAGAAAGTTTTGGAACGTTTTACGCTGGACAAGGTTTAGTAGCCTTGAACAACATAGTTAATCAGAAACCCGAATTACTCGAAACCATCAAGATTCTTGATGATACAAGCAAATCATACACAATTACAGAATTTATGGATTTATTATCTAAATTCAATGTAATTGCTACTTATTTTTAATATAAAAAGTACTTGACTTTTATGTGCATATTTCGTAAGATCAATAAGTTGGAGAATTACAATGACTAATAGAGATTATGAGCTTTTTGAGGAAGAATATGATAAAGAAACTCCCCAAAAATTTAAACATACCAAGAAGAAGAAATCTTGGGAACAATTACAAAAAGATAAAGAACGACAAATAAATAAGAAAAAATGGCAAAAGAAAAGGAGAAAGTCAAAGGATGAAAGTAATAATAGGTAGTTTATTATTATTAATAATAGTTGGATGTGGGGACATTGTAGATTGTAAAGCAAACCCAGAAGAATGTTATGATGTATCTGTAACAGGGGAAACTGATATACGAGTTGAACTCAATCCAAGATTACCACGAGACGAGAATGGTTATTACCATTTAGAATTAGATGAGAGTAGTTGGCAAACATTACATAGGTTGTCAGGTACGGCTTATTTATATGATGAACCACTTGAAGTATTAAAAGTACATTGGCAATCATCTCATTATTGGTATTTAGGAGATACACTCGGTTATATAGTTAATAGATATTTAACTGATGAAGGAATCTATGTATCAGTAGATACATCATATGTAATTGGATTTGATGGTATGGAAGTTCCTACTGTTAATTTTTCCAGTTACAGTAATGCTAGTGGAGAAGTGAATACTATGTTTGCACCAGTTCAGAGTATGGAAGGAGATACGGTTACTATTAGGATGTATTTTTGGAGTGAATGGGATTTTATATACGAAGAAGAGGTATTTTTTATTGTTTTAGATTAGGAGAAGAAATGTGAAATATGTGTTGGTGGATAAAGGGGATAATATAGTTTCCACAATTGACCTTGCAAGTAATGTAGGTATTAGTGGTGCGAAAACATACTTTGTGGGAGTGAAACGAATAGACTCAAAAGAGTTTGATAAGTTATGGAAAGTAATGACAAGAAATGAGTATGATAAAAAACTGGAGATGGGGTTAAGGAAGCCCTCATCACACGGACAAATAGAATGGTGGAAAGAAGATAAAGAAATCACGGATAGTGAATTAAAGTTTTAAATAAGAGAAAAGTTATGAGTAAAGAAGATAAATTAACTCCCGAACAAGAGAAGGAGTTAATCATGTTATCAGCCGAAATTGAGGCCGAGGCAATCAAAATGAAAATGGATTATGATACGAGTCCATCAAGTGAAAGTGGCAGTGTAGTTCATATACACCAAGAGAGTTCATTATTAGAAAATGAGGATGAGGAGCTAGGAAGTCAGGCACTTGTTAGTAGCTCTCAAATACTTGCCAAGGAAATTAAAAAACAAAAAAAGAAAAACGGAGATAAAAAATGACAGATGTATTATGGGTTTTAGTAGGAGTCTTTATTGGCTCAATAGGTGGAGTACTTACTATTTCACTTCTTACTGCAGGTAAGACCGAAGATTTGTATGTAGAAATTTCTAATTTGAGCAATGAAGTTCAAGATTTAAGAGTTCAACGAGAATTACTTAAAGGTGAGATTGAAAGGTTAAATAAACCAAGACGGAAACCAACACCAAGAAAGAAACGAAATTATAAACCTAAAAATCGTAAAAGATAAACTGTGGCATGTGAACTTTGTTTATTAGAACGAAGAATAAATGTCTATATAGATAATGAATATTTTATCATAATGGATTGTGATTCTTGTTTTGTTCCCATGATAGTTTGGAAAGAGCATACAATGTCAGTACCAGAACCAGATGAACAAATAATGGAAGCATTTTTAATTGAATGTGGTAGACGATTCTATGGTGATAAACCATTTTTTATAGATAAAAATCAACGGGATATATTAGACCACATACATTGGCATGCCCGATTAAAGGAGAAGTAAATGGTATTAGATAGTTTATTAGTAGGTGTAATGTTATTCAGTTCATTTGCAATAAGAACACCAAATGTTCAACCAAATCCAGATGATTATGAAGTTAGTGTTGGGTTTAGTCATCAAAATTATTATGTCAATCGTCAATGGGAACGAGAACTTGGTACAAAGTATATTGACGATTTAGTATGGGTAAAGTGGGATGATAAGTCTTTCATATATTTTAAACCAGAGTATATG
>Ga0080013_1003400_pt1 | contig 16836 bp, 28 predicted proteins | sample ETNvirenome_6_85_FD_69236 | JGI IMG/M metagenome (GOLD analysis project Ga0080013, IMG submission 69236) | Marine viral communities from the Pacific Ocean - ETNP_6_85 (SPADES assembly) (version 2) | ecosystem: Environmental > Aquatic > Marine > Oceanic | place: Pacific Ocean | collected 2013-06-19 | reverse complement strand
ATAGACGCAGTTAAGTTTAAACCTTCTACTAGCACCTTTAATGGGTCTATTTATTGTTTCGGGATAACTAAAAGTTAGAGGATAATATGGCTAGAACAAGAGTGGTCGCAAGTAAAGATGGTGGTGTTGTTACCCCATTCACTGCGGAAGAGGAAGCTACTGCCGATGCAGAAGAGTTGGCGTGGAGTAATAATGCACCTGATCGTGCGATGAAGAAAGCTAGGAAAGAGCGAAACATATTTTTAGCAGAAAGTGATTGGACACAGATGGTTGATTATAGCGGTGCAGATAAAGAGGCGTGGGCTACATATAGACAGGCTTTGCGTGATCTTCCACAAACCTACACTGGTGATGAGTTGATACAGTCGATTGCCAATAGAACTGATTTGGTCAATCCGGTAGATGATGGTAAGTGGCCTACTAAACCGGGTGGGACTAAGTGACCAATGAAAATCTTCGTCATAATGTGGATTTTAAGTCTAAGCAATTTAGAGAGCCAGAAGACTGTATTTAATGGAACTCTTGAAGACTGCCTGATACGCTCACTGGAACTGAATGCAGCCGATACGCGAGTATATGCCGGTTGTTATATGGATACTCAACAATACAATTTTGTACCCGATGAATAAGGAGCTGTAAGTGATAGATAAGTTGAGCGAGGCAGTTTTCTGGCTACTAGGAATTATAGCCTCAATAGGAGCATGGATTGTGAATCGACTTTTTGGCAGGTTAGATGCTTTGGAAGAAAGGGTGGATGAAGCAGAGAGAACTCTTCTTACTAGGGAAAACCTAGAGGATAGCTTAGAGCCACTCAAAGCAACCAACCAGCTAATCCTTACACATTTATTGGAACACCGCGGCACAGAGCATGAACATAAAAAAACAAAAAATAAGGAGATATAATGTCTAAACTAATGGGAATGGTTATTGGCGCAATAGATTCATTTATGCCTGGTTATAAAACATATGTAATCTGGGTTATTGCAATGGGTATGATGGCTTGTCAAATGTTTGGGTTTCACAGCTTCTCAAATGAAGTATGGGGACTGGTAGGTATTACTGGAATGGGCACATGGAAAATGGGCCAAGATAGAAAATGATTTCTTCTGTAATTAAAGGGTTTCTTGATTCTTGTTTTTCTTTTATTCGGACCTTGCTTCGAGACGCTGAAATAAAGAAAGGAGCCAAGATGGAAGTAACCGCTGAAGCCCTCAAGCGAGTTAAAGAGGCTGAAAAACGTGTTAAGCAAAATCCTAATTCTAATCTCCATGATACTCTTAACAAGTTGTAGTACTAGTATAAATTACTCAAATGAGTGTTTATGGTATCATCCAGTTAAATTTTCTGATCAGACTAAAAAGCTTTTTGAAACAGTTGAACCAGGATCTCAAATACTAGAAGATTTAAAGCAAATTATATACAATAACGAAATGTTTAATGATTTATGTTGAATTATGTGCCAGCGCTTTCACAATTCTAACAGTTTTCCTAATGACACATGGCCACGTAGTCTGGGGCGCAAGGGCAGGCATCGTAGGACAAGTATTTTGGCTAACTTTTATTTTTGGAGACAGCCGAATTCATTACGGGCTGATCCCTGCAGATGGCATTATTTTCTTTCTTTATCTTAAAGCAGTTATAACCAATCTTTCCAGTCGTCGCCAAGAATACTAGAAGCAATTGATTTTTTATCTATAAGAGATGTGACGATTTTTTCATCTATAGTTTTCCTGCAAATTAAATCCACGTAAGTAACTTTATTTGTTTGTCCTATCCTATGGGCTCTATCTTCTGATTGAATTCGGTGTTCAAGGTTATATGAATTGCTGTAGTATATAACTGTAGAGGATGCAGTCAAGGTTATTCCCATCCCTCCTGTTTGGGGATTACCAACAAAGAATCGAAAACCACTAGATGTGTCTTGAAACGACTCGATTGCATTTGTTCTGTCTGCATCCTTTACACCCCCATGATACTGGACCACTGACTTTCCATATACTTCTTCTAGTTTATCTACTATCACTCTAATATCGTCTCTGTATGTAGCCCAGATAATAACTTTATTATCATTGGGAAGATCTTCGATGATATCCATTAATGTGTCTAAACGAAAACCGCTCGTACGAACAATATAGCCATCGTCAAGAACCACATGCCCACAAGATATTTGATGAAGACGAATCATCTGAGATAGTACATTTACTGGGGTACAATCTCCTTCTTCAAGAGTAGTTATAGCTTGCTGCTTCATTTCATCATAATATTTTTTTTGTTTAGGAGGCATCACAACTTCCACTGTTTCATAGACTTTATCTGGAAGATCAAGACAATCTACTTTCCTTGTACGCTCACTAAAGGATTTTATTTTGTCTTCTAGTTCGTTTAACCGCTGATACCCTACCACCTTAGTAAAGGCTCTTCCACCAAGGTTTAGTTTGTTCATTAAAGCGTATCTATTTCTAAAAGAATAATAAGAACTGAATCCTAACAAATGCTCATCTAAGAATTTACACTGAGAATATAGATCCATAGGACTATTCGTCACTGGTAGTCCAGATAGGATTCTACGGTACTTGGCCTGAATACCAACACTCATAATTGACTTAGTTCTTTGAGCAGAGTGGTTCTTTATCGTCGTTGACTCATCTATAGTAATAAAGCATTTTCCACTGTTGACGAATTTCTTCGCAAAAGATTTTCCATTACCAGTACTAAAAGCTTCAACATTCATGACTAAGATTCTTAGGTCATATCCACCTTTTAGGATATTATTTAACTCAACTATCTTGCTTTTACTTTTAGCAGCAGTCCAAATAGCTTGGGTGTATCGTATGTGATCTGGCAGATGCTTTGGAATTTCTCTATCGATCCAGTTTCTATAAACTCCTTTTGGAGCAACTAACAAAACTGAGTCAATTTTCCCTTGGTCGTACAGGTAAGCAAAGTTATCTATTGTCACCTTAGATTTGCCAGTACCCATCTCCATGAATAAAGCGAAATTCTCTTCATCTTTTGATCGTAACCAAGCATCGAATTGATGTTTATACGGTTTTGACTTAAATTTATAAAATTGTTGAAAATTGGTCCCCTGTGTCGCGCTCTGTGTCATTTTTATTCATACCCCCATATAATGGTATTCATCAAATTACATAGTCTTAAAATGGCTTATAAGTCGAAGCAATATCTACTTCGAGGCCGTAAGATATTGATTTCATTACTACTACGGGTTAAAGCTACGTACCATACCCTTAATTCATCGTCATCCATGTTCTCAAATGTTCTTCTAGACATATCTGTTATAAGGAGGACGTTTTCTGCTTCGGCTCCTTTAGCTCCGTGGATCGTTGAGATCCTGACGCGCGTTCCAGGGTTGATTCCCCAGACTTCACAAACTTCTTGCAATCTTCGTTTTTGAAAGTCATTTCGACATAGTAAGAGCCAATTGCCTCTAGAGAGTAAGCATTCCTCTTCATCAATAATCCAGTTAATTTTTCCTCTCTCTTTTTTCGGTTTGAAAGGCTTGTCTTTTCTCCCGGTGATATCTCCCACGATCCTATCACTGAGGTTTTTAATGTCTTGTGGGACTCTATAACTTTGATCAAGAATTTCAGCTTCTCCTGGAAATTCGAGAAAGGAAGAGACATCTGCACCTGCCCATTTGTAGATAGCTTGATCGTCATCTCCTGCCGCATAAACCACCTCCGTTTTTCTAAAGAGTGAATAAATAATTGCCCATTGTAACTTCGACAAATCTTGTGCTTCATCTATAATAAGTGTGTTTATTTCAGGAAACTCTTCTATATACTTATCTTCAGAAAACTTCTCAAGTAAATCAGTGAAATCAAGAAGTCCTCTGTACTCTTTAAATTGTTTGTATTTCTTAGAAACATGTTCTAATTCTTCCCAGTATATAGCGTCGTCATCATATTCTTCCCATACTTTCTTTAAAGGTTCTTTCTTTATTCTCGCTAAGTTTTCTAAGAAAAACAGTTTATTTCCTAAAGGAACTCCAGGCATATACGTTTCTTCATAAGCACAAGTTCCTTTAATATGTATACCTAATAAAGACGAAAGTTCTTTGTAATCAGACGGTTGAATCATTATAGATGACTTTAGACCTAGTTGCTGGAAAGCTAAACTATGGATTGTTCTCCATAGATCCATTTGAATTGGTTTAAATCCAAACTTGCGTATAGCTCTAGACTTAGCTTCAGCTATTCCTTGTCTTGTGAATGTCATGAAACAAATTGATTCAGGGTCTACTTTCTCGTTTAACTTTTGTTCTAATATATTTAAGAGTCTAGTTGTTTTCCCCGTTCCCGGTGGGCCATAGATAATATGTGATCTGGGCATAGTTTAAATATCGCCTTTAAAGTATCGTCATTCATTTCTACTTTCACTAGTAAATCCTTGTGGTCATGTTCAGGATATTGAGCAATAAATAATCCTTTTAAAAGATAACATACTTCTTCATAATTAAGATCCATTACGACTTCGTCGCCTGTTGTCAAATCAGTATCCTCATCAAAAGGGTGGTTGTCCATTGTCTAATTCTGCCGGTAAAATGTTACCTGTTACGGGTTTCTTTATTCCTACGATTTTCCAACAATTAACTCCTTTTCCTTCAACTTGAAAGAAATGATGTTGGGCCCCATTTTGTCTTAATATAGAAGTAACTTTATTAACTTTAAAATCTCTGAAATTATGTCTTTCTAAATAAGAAATAAGATCACCGATTCTAAAATAGAAGTAACCATCTAAATATACTGGCTTTCCTCTTACAAGTTCTTCTCTTGAAAGACCAATGGCTCGTTGTGAAATAAAATTATATACGTGCTCCATCATTTGTCCGCCCAAAGACGAATCAGGAGGTGCTTCTATTATATTACAATTTTCCAAAAGAGTGTTAACCATACTTGCCCAGTCGTTTTCTTTAATCTTAGTGGGCATTATGTTAAGACAATCAATACATCTTCTTTGGAATCTCTTTTGTATCTGAAGATCGTCTGTTGTTAATTCCAGCCGACCACCCCCATCGACATCCAAGAACCAAATCGGCGGGTCGGTGTTAAACTTGGTAAGGGAATGCATATTCGGGAGTGCATTTTCGCAGCCCACTCCGAATTTCCTGGTTCTACACGTAGAAATATTGCAGTGCAGGGAGATTGGTGGCCTGGCACATGTGTATATATAATCTTTTTTGGCGACACTTTTAATTACCTCCTTAACTTCATTGATTAATAAAGGTGGTTTAAAATACTTGTGGTTATATTTCTCTACTTCAAGCTTCCAAGTATCAGATTTTGATTTCCTTAAATAAACGCCGATGTTAAACAAACCGTCGTTTCTACTTCCTTCAGGAAAACCAGTATCACATAAATACTGAAGGCAAGGAGGACCATCTGAGCAGTCATCTCCAATACTTGAATCAAGTTCTTGAAGTTCTTTTAAAGTGTATCTATTTTTAAGAGCTAATTCTACAAAACGCCCAGATGCTAGTTTAGAACAATCAGGAGCATAGCCGTATCTACTAGTATCTTGTCTATCAAAATAAGGCATATTGATCCATGAACCAATGTCCCCTCTTGAAGCTAATATTTTACTTTGCTTAGGAAATATTTCAGAACCACCAAAACCAATCATGGCTGAGATGTGTTCTAGTTTATTTCTCATTAATTCAGCTGTTACCCATTCACTGGTAAATAAGTAAATATGGAGTCCTCCAGATTTAGAGCGACAAGGATGAACTTTTACTTTAAGTTCACGAAGTTTACGAATAATTTCTTTTATGCTTATATCATACTCGTCAATGTCAATAGCACCAAAGCGACACTTATTTTCATCGTTTATTGGTACTATGCCTAATCCTTTTTTACCACCAAGGTGCTCCATCCATAATTGGATGGAGACTTCTCCCTTGATAGTCTGAGCTACTCCTTTATGCTTAACTTTACTTGTGTCATTAACAGCAAACGTGCCATAAGCTCGTCCAAGTCCCTCGAACAGGGACATATACTGCTCTGCTAATTCCATGTAGCGCTCCTACTCTAGTTGACCACAATTAGTGTTAGTAGGAGTACAATGCTTAAACTCCCAAGAAGTGTCCTGGTTGTATTCTTCTATAATAGGAGCCATTTGGTAGTATAATATATAGACAACTATTGCTAAAATTAAACCGAAAGTTATAAAAAAGCTCTTTTTATTTATCATCAAATTCTCCTAAAATGGTGGCAAAGCCGCTACTTTAGATTTTCCCATATCAACTGCAAATTGTTTGCATGGGTTATATATTTCTGGTGTTGCAACTGGAGAATGCATAGTTATATCCCAGGTATACCAAGAACCATGAACATTCTTTTCACCTATAGTTGTTGTTCTATACATGTGACTAAATAATGGAGGTGTAAAAGGTTGACCTTCTTTACCTCTCATTGTAATTCCTGCCATAACAGAATTCCATCGACGAGACTTTTTAAGAGAAGTACTAGTCATAGAAATGATAGCTTTAGAAAACTCTGTATGACCATCTAGTTCCTCGGCCATATAAATAACATAATAAACAGCTGTTGGAACCAATAAGTTTCCATTAGGCAGGATATCTTTTCCTTTGTCATCTTTTTTACAAACTTTAAGTAACTCTATTCCATCTATATTTGAATGAGTAGCAATAAGACCTCCTCCTTGTTCTCTTGGAGTCCACTCAACATATTGTTTTTCGTAGTTACAAGGAACTACTAAAAGTTCTTCAAAACCTTTTTTAAGAACAGTGTCGTAAATCATTCCAGGACGTAATGATTTGTCTTCCATTAATTGAGGACTGTTACTTTGAAGAATTGTTAAGAAAGGAATAGCAAGGTCATCTTTACCTATACTTTCTAATCCAATATTTGCATCTTCTTCAAACGAAAGTGTCGCTACTTCTGCTGTTTTCTTACTCATGATTGTCTCCTTATTTCAGAGCGTTGTCCAATATGGACTCCAAGCAAATCCAATGGAAGTTCTTTTCCCATTTCTATTTGTTCTCTAACAAATGCTTTTAAAGTAGAAGCGTGGATATGTTTTCTGTTTTCATAGTCAACATCCATCTCTTTAAGTTTATCCATAAGATCTAACGCATCATGATCTTCTCCTTTACCAAAAGAACAAGTAACATCGTTTTTTATTAGATCTGCATATCCATGATCTTTTATCCAAGCATGTGCTCGTTCTGCGTTATTCTTATTAATGTTTCCACGATAAAATGTTTTAATATCTAACCTAGAACCATCAGACAACGTAAAACTTTTCAATCCTAAATTAAGCATTGACTCTGGTAATTCAATTTCTTGAATCGTTGTTAACTGTGCTTTAGCAAGTTCTAATTGATTTTCTAATTCAGAAACTTTTGCTTGAGCAACGAGTTGTTTAGTAGCGAGAACTGCTATTCCATGCAGATCTTCATTTCTTGGTACTGCAGCATCTTTCTCTAGATCAATCATCTTTATCTCCGTAAAGGTTTACACTCAAAGGATAGTATTGCCTTTCTTGTCTATCCCATTTTAATAGCTTAACCTTGCCTCGATTCGCATTTGAAGCGACAGCGACAGCTAAGCCTATTGCTAATGGATCTCCAATAAGAAGCAAGTAATCCATGTCAGTAAAATTACGTAGTTTATGTCTTAATCTACTTACTGTAGGACCAGAAGATAAAGTAATTTGCCCTTGGGGCAACAATAACTCTAATTCGCCGTACTTTCCAGCAGATAAAACGTTAAATTTTTGTACTTCTTGAACTACATAAACTGTCATAAGATTTCTTTCTCATTAATAAATTTATTATATAATAAGTAAATTCAAAGATATACATTTTTGTTACAAGACGTCTCCTATAGTGATATCTGAATTTTCTTTCATCAATAAAACACCAATTAGAGTCTCCCATTTAAAAGGTTTCTTAAAGGTTATTCCAAGGTTTTTTGCAACATTTACATGAAGCCAAGGTTTACTATTTTCATATTGAATTTTATCATAAACAGCTCTTGAATCACTAATAATAATTTCTTTTTCAGTACGAATAACAACCCAAATGCTACCTCCTTTTTTATGTCGAAGTTTTCCCCAAGAAATCTGTGAGGCTTGAAATTTCACTTTATGCGTGTTAGTAACCTTAAGTTCCATCCAGATATCCTGTCCAGGATACCAGTTAACGTCTGGTACTCCAACACCAGCTACGTTTTCAATTCTTGTCCAATGTCCTATTGGACTTAGTTTCTCTTTTAAAAGACGCGCGAATGAGGATTCTTTCATGTGTATTTTGCCCACCTTTTTTTAAGTTGATAAATGTACTGTCGCGAACAATTGTATTCTCTTCCGATTTCAGCTAAAGATAAGCCCATACGTAACAAATTTAGGATTTCTTCTACTTTCCTAGGAGGATAGCTATGGGAAGGTCGTCCTCTAGGATTTTTTAAAATCATGTTAGCTATTCTCCTTACAGGCCCAGTTGTTTCCAATATCACAGTCAACCAACACTGGGATAGATAGTTTGACTGTAGTTTCCATTATTTCTTTTATCCTTGGAGCTTCGTTTTTAGGATTATTTAACGAAAAACAAAGTTCATCGTGAACTTGTAAATGAGGGGTCCATCCTTCTTTATGACACTCAAGCATCGCTTTTTTAGTCATATCTGCAGCGGATCCTTGAATCAACGAATTCAATGCTTTATGGTGTGATTTATTATCTAGTCGTCGTTTTCTTCCGCAAATAGTAACGATTTCTCCAAGTTTCATAGATTTATCGTGACACTTATTGGCTAGTTGTCTGATAAAAGGCATTTTTTCATGGTATTTTTCTAGCATACGTTCTGCTTGACTTATCGTACTTTGAAGTTCAGAAGCTAGTCTTATCTTACCCATGCCGTAAGCAAGCCCTAGGTTAATTGTTTTTGCATCTCGGCGAGGCAATCCAGTCATGTCTGCTACAATTTTATGGAAATCTGCATCAGGACTTTCCCTGTATATATCGCCGGCAGCTTCTGCCCCAGTTAATCCACATAGTTCTCCATAATGAACCGTTAACCTTGGTTCTTGTTGACTGTAGTCAAATTTACCCCACTTGCATTTCTTATCAGGAATAAATAAAGATCTAATTAAAGGACCATAATGAAGATCTCTTGCTGGAATCTGTTGTAAATTAGGATGTGAACTTGAGAATCTTCCTGATCTTGTTCCATATAAATCTTTACGTAGCTGATGAAATTGAGCATGTATGCGACCATCTATATTTTGATCAAGTATAACTCCTTGAACAAAGTCTCTACGTATTTTACTAGTTGTTCTATATTGTACTAGGGTTTTACATAACGGATTTGTATGGTTATCTAACCAAACACGTGTGATAGAAGGATTTCCTTTTTCTGTCAAAGGATAATCAATATCTAATTGGTCAAATGCTTTTGCTATACTTTGAGATGACCATGGATTAAATTCAAAACCAGTGAGTTTTTTTACTAAGTGTAACAGTTTTGTTTCTTCTACCAGCATTTGTTTACTCAAGTCGTATGCTCTCTCTATATCTACTCGTACTCCAAGAAACCTCATGTCTAATACTACGGGTATTAAATTAGACTCAAGTTCAAAGATATCCCATAAATTATGCTGCTTTAAACGAATACTTTGTTGATTAAAAATGTGTACTGGTAATTGAGCATCCATTTCTGCATAAGGACCTACGTGTTTTGAATGAAGTCTCCATAAATCACTTTTCGCATCTATACCGTAGGCTTCAGCAGCTTGTTTAAGTCCTCCCTCTTCTTTGCCCTCCTTAAGGTACCAGCGACTAAGATTTTCCAAGGAATATCCGCCTGTTCGATCTTCATCCAAGAGAGGCTCAGCCAGCTGAATATCGTAGAGTGGACCTTGAACGGTACACTGTAAATCCGACCGTAACCATTCGAGATCATACTGGAGATTAGCACCGATTTTGGAGATATCTCTATCTCCCAACACTTCGTTGAGCCATCTGATAACTTTATCTCTATCAAGGTTTCCTCCTCCTTCATGGGCTATTGGAAAATACCACGATTGATCATCGGTGGCAATAGATACTCCTACAACATAACCATCTTTTCTAATAGAACCTGGGCCTATTTGTAATAATTTAGGATCTTTTGTTTCACAATCAAGCCCTATTTGTTTTATACCTGATAAACGTGGAAACTCTTCAGGTGGTTTCCAATCACTATCTGGTGGCCATAATGGCTCTGTTAAAGACATTCGTCATCCTTTCTTTCGGGATCTGCAACCAATCCAAATTCCCATTGGTTGTTGTCTTCTTCGAAATATTTTTTGAAATACTTGACTGTGGATACGACTCTACATAAATCATCCTTGTTAAGGTCGTATTTAAAAATAATTTTGTGCACATCACACAGGGCGCAGTAGTACAGAAACACGCGTATACCTTCGTCAAGTTTTTGCACTGGATTAGTGCATTTTGTTCCGCATGTATGGCATAACATAAGTCTAGATCCTTTCCGCTCTCAGAATAAGCTCCTGGACACGGGTGTCCTTCGTTACAATGAGGATGTCCTCTTACTACTCCATTATATCCAGTTGCTAAGATGTTGTTATTATCATCTGTTAACACACACCCGACTTGTCTTCTACTACACGTGCTTCTTGTTGCGACCAACATAGCCATTGCCATGAAATACTCATCAGCTGTTGGCCTGCTCCCAAAGGAATTCGATAAAGTCTCTTCCGTTATTAAAGTCGACATCATTTCCTTTCCATAAACTATCAACGACTAATGTGGAATCTGATTCTATATAGGCTTCTTTAGCTATTTTCCAATCTTTTTCGTATAAATGTAAACTAGCGGCATTAAGATACAATAACCCTGGAACCATATCCTCGTTAATGCTTCGTTTAAATTCCGCAATAATATATTGACTTATCATTGAAAAAGTAAAAATGTCATAAGGAGTTCCTAGCCAAATATCATTTGCTCTCATATTAGCAATACAATGAAGTTTGTCATCTCTAATTAACCATTGTAAAGAAACTGTGCATGGTATATCTTTAGAAGGATATGGTCTAGGACGCCATATAGTAAGAACTGCTCGTCGTGTATACATATCCTCACCAAGAGTCCTCGCTATATAAGATAGTTGATCAACTACCGGAGGGCCATATGCACCTGCCATGAAAACGGAATTGTCACTAAAAGTCCTATATGCTTTACAATATTTAGAAATAGTATCTACTCTATTATCTCCTGAAAGAATCCATGCTGCCTCAGCAGCACGAAACTTTATATTTAATTTTCTTTCAGGTAAGTTAACCTCTGGATAACTCATGTCAACAACTAGAGTGTTGTTTATTAACTCTTTAGTGAGCATACCCCTGGAAGTAACCTCAACACCTTCATGAACAACGGATCCTAAAGCATCTCCCCAAGCATTATTCGCAGTGTTTTCTTCCAATATCCTCATTGATAGCCTCCGGATTAGTTGGATCCATTCTTCTTGTAAAATCCATATAATTCTGCATATCAACAAAGTCATCCAATTGGAATTTACCCGCTGGGTTTACACATCTTATTAACTTAAGGCCAAGTAACATAGCAGAACAAACATGAGGAGGAATAGCAGGTAATTCTACGTCATAATAAGTAGATAGTATTACTCTAAACTGTTCTCCTATATGTTTATGAGATAGCCAAATGTGTCCATATTGATTTCCTCTTTCTTCTTCTACTATCTTAGCCTTCTGCTGTGGGCAACTTGCCTCCTGCTTTGATGATTTCTTCTGTTCGTTTATCTGTGAGGTTTTGGCGTTTCGTGGCATAATATCCTTTCCAATGAGATTTCAATTCTACTTTTTCTTCATTTTCTACTGCTTCTTTTAAGTTAGGAGGTTCCCAACCTTCAGGTTTTATGACATCCAGTTCAAACTCTCTCTTTGAATCTTCTCTTTTAGTAGCTCGTATTTTGGACATATTTGACCGGTGGACTTCTTTCCACCCATCATAAAAACTAAATCCATGACGATAAGCAGTCCCAATAGCAAAATAAACAAGATCAAGGATAGCATCGAGTTCCTCCGTTAAAGTTGTTGCTTCCATATATTCTCGAATTTCTTCGTTTAAACATCGAATTCTAAATTCTTTTTCTTCAGGCGATAAATGCCTTGAAACACCATCATATTCTAAATCGTATTTTTCATGAAATTCTTCAATATCGTCAATTAAATCTGGTTTCCACATATTTTAACCTCCCATAAAACGTTTCGTGAATATCTAGGAAATAATGGTGCAAGAAAACAAGCGAGAATATTACTGTCATAATAGTTTTTAAGATATTCGTAAGCTATTGTTAAATCATTGTCTCCTGATTCATACAAAACTGGTTCTATTTCTTTTTGACTAGCAAAAGTTCCATAAGTGTGCATGATATCAAATTCACCGGTTTTTAATAAAGCGTGCATCTGTTCATAAGTCATTTCATTGATATGATTAGCTGCTGCTTTACCATTAAAGATAGGAGTACTTATGAAAATAGTAGTATCTTTATTTGCTATTTCGTGTATATTCGCTAGAATTTTTATTACTTTAGGAATAGTATTGTGCTCTAATACCTCGAAGCAAGTTATCACATGAGGATGTAACAAATTTAATGGAAGTAGAATTTCTGAAAAATCAGTTCTTTCTTCTAAATAGAAGTTGTCATCTCCCATTTTTTCCATGATCTTACGATGTATTTCTTGAAAGCTAATGTTATTAACATCGATCGCCATGTATTCTTTAGGAGTCATCTTCATAGTATATAGAGTCTTAAGTAAAGGTATTTCTTTACCGCAACCTATATCTATTATCTTTGCTTTTTTATATAATTTCTTCTTTCCTAAATGTTTAACCACGTGACTCCATCGAAAACAATGTGCTAAATAATCTCGATGTATGAAGCCTCGTTCTTCTGCTTGATCTATTGATAAATGAGTCTTATCAATACTCCGGCCAGGATCCGGCATAATTATCCTCCTTTTTAGGTGTTACGTATGCCATTATGATTTCATTAGTAACGTCTGTTTGATAAGTAACTGACCAATAACGAGATAATTGATCGTACCACCATCGTGATGCTCTTACAGTTAAATGAAGACCTTCATTCATTTTCTTTGGACCCCATTCATCTTCTATTAAAGATATTGTAAAGAAGCCTCCTTTCTTTGTTTTTTTATGCATCTGATATAAAACTGCGTGTAATTTCTTTTCAGGTAAATGTTCTAACGTATAATTACAAATTAACCAATCAGTATCCGTTACTTTATTTGATAAGTCCCATAAACATTCTTGAGGAAAATAGAATCGTGGTTGGTCATCTAATTCCTCTGATAAACTATTAGGAGCAATATCTATACCGTGTACAAAAAACCCTTTCTTACAGAATTCTTTTGCTGTTAAACCTGAGCCACAGCCCCAATCTGTAATATGATCTTTTTCTTTCATGTTTAACTGGGATATAACATTTACGGAATTCCCGCGATAACAAAAAGAATATTCTTCGTAACTGCGATCATTCCATACTTTTGTATACTTCCGTAGTGCTTCTTCTCGGTCAGCGTCCATTAGTACCTCTTTATTTCAGTGATGCATCCTATTGGAATCACACATCTGTTTGCAATATATTTTTCTTTGCTTTCTTGATATTCTATGTTATGTACCATGAATAATGAATATTTTGTCGCTTTAAAAAAGTAACCAAGTGTTTTAACTGGGATTTCTTTTAGCGCATTTAAGGCTTCATCGTATTGCCTCCAAGCGGTAGTTTCGTCTCCGAAGCCATCAAGATCCCCGGCATCATTCCAAAAAACCTCTATCGGTTCTTCAATCTGTAATCCTGCGATTTGTTTTTTGATTGTTTTGCGCATAAATCATGTGGACGATCATAACGTCTTCGTCGGTTAAACAGTAAGTAGCCGAATCGCAAGAACAACGAGAGAATGCCGGCGACTCATCAGACCATATTCTCTCGGAGGGCTTGAGAGCTTGATCCGAATTTGGCATTACACGCACCTCTTGTTGTTCTTGACAACTCGACCCAAGGAGCAGCACTATGACAATGCTACTTAGACATTTCCAATGCGAGATCCAATGCTTCTCGCTTCGTTGCTGCTTTGGTTCCGAACCACGCACTCTCTAGCCTCTTTCCTTTCTCGCGGCCAGATTCGTGATCAATGTACCAGGTAACCCCATTGAAGGCTTCCCACCATGTTCCATGAGAAGCTTTGATACGTGGCTGGCGTTGAATTGCTGTGTAAACATCTTCAGCAGTTGGTCTGAAATTACCAAGAAGATTCTTTTCTTTCTTCTCAAGCAAGTCAGGTTGGTATAGACGAGCAACATATTTCTGCAATGTTTTCTCGCTATATTGTACACCAACTAGATGCTCAGCACGAACCTTTAATTCTTTAAGCTGTTCTGAACAGATACCTAGAGCTTCTTCAACTTTCAGTTTGATATCATCTGTGAAAGGTTGGATATGCGGAACTCTATAAGAATTACCTTGTTTCCCAAGAGCTAATGTAAGGGTGTTTTGACAAACTACTCGGATAGGAGTGAAAAGAAACTTATCAGCTTTTCCCCACTCGTGTGGATGAGAGATGAGAAGATAGGCATCTGTTCTGTCATCGCCTTTAATGACAAAATAGTCTTTTAATTTAGCTAAAGCAAATACATGGCGTCCTTCATTTAAAGACCCCATAGTCTCCATAGTCATGTGACCCGCTTCGCAGAATTTCGTATAGAAATCAATAACTTCTTCATTTTGAAAAGGAACATACTCAGGGCCAGCTGGTCCAAGAACTCTGCAGTTATCACTACGAACTAAAACATGGTTCCGTGTATCGGCTTGGACATATCGTCCATCGTGCTCGAAATATACGTTTTTCTTCAACACTTTCCAATCTAATTTTGCTGATTTAAGCATTTCGAGAGGCATCAGTTCTTCAGAAACTTGAGTACCTATACCATGCCAAGGCTTTTCTCCAGCATACGCCATACTCTCTACGTTTGCAGTCATGGTTATCCTTTCTTGGTGATTCAGAAGAGCCGAGTAACAACTATTGTCCGATAGTATTTAAACATTCCACTGGAAATAAACATTCAAGCAGGTTATTAAAATAAAGTTACCCGACTCTTCCAAGATTAATTCAATAATATTGCTGTCATTAACAGAATGAAACTAGTTCCAACTGCTATTGCCAGGATCATAAAACCGATTTCAACGTCGCTGAAATCTTTACGCATTAATTGCTACAACTCCAAGCTGTTTAATATCACCTCTAACCCAGTAGAAATTGTTCACGGCTTGAATAGTCTGCACTGATTTCTCAAGCTGCGGGTACATTTCTCTCATCTTGAGCTGCTCTTTGGAGTTTTCTTTCTGCTGGTTGATAACATTAACCTTGTCATAGAAGTCTTTGCGTGAAATCGAACCAATGTTGTTGGTTTTCACAAACTTTATGAGCTCCATAAGTTGTGCTGCCGGTTTCTTGTCTTTACCATTACGACTCACTCGAAGAGTTTCAAGTGCTCCAACTTTACTAAAGTCGTATCCGTTTGGATGGTTTTTACTTTTCTTTACTGTGGTAGCTTCGTTAGTCACTTTGGTTTCTTCTTTCTTTGGCTTGTTCATTTCTTTCTCCTTGATGAACGTTTTAATTAAATTCATTATAATTCACGATATTCCAAAAGTAAACGAAAAAGATTACTCTTTGAAATCATTTTAAAAAGGCGGCTCAGCTGTTTCTTCGTTAGATTGTTCTTGAGTGATGCACCCAGTAGGTATAAACTTGCCTTCTACTTCTTTCCACTTAGACTTATGGAAAGCTATTCCTGATTTATACCAGTTGGCTTTCTCACCAATAACAAACGGTAATCCACATGCTGTGCACTTACTGCCTGCGTACTTGATTGTAATCCATTTAGCCATGATGTTCTCCTTTCTAAGATAATATTCTACTGGAAATGACGCTATTCTACTCGCCATACTCTGAATTCTCCAGTATTGATGGTGCGAAGCTGAAAGAACCGTGCCTGATACGCAGGATTCTTGTGTTTACGAATCCATGTTTGTAAACCAGACATTCGGTTGAGTGCTTTACCCATAGGAGTAGTCACGAGGAACGATTGACCAACTTTCATTGTGAGAAGTGGGCACGCATCCCACATAGAATTTGCTTTGCGTGGTGGTACTGGCACACCGTCTTCAAGTATATAAACACTCATAATTTTTCCTTTCTAATTTTTGTTAGTGTTATACCACATCTTTATGGCATCCTTAAGTACTTCCTCAAACTTGATTGCGTCCCAAGGATCCACGTCACCGCGTAAGATCTCAGGAAAATGCTCTCTAACCTCTCCCCAGAACCCAAGTTCTCCGTCCCGAGCAGCTGCTTCAACACGCGACTCAAAAGAGCCGTCGCCGTTATTTTCCATGATACCACCTCCAAATAAACCAATCATTATATAGCTGTTTATCATCTTTAGCAATCTTCGTAAGCTGAATCATAGTCTCTTGCAAACAGTTCAATTGCTGTTCTTTTCCAGTATATTCGTACTGCGTTTCTAAGTATAAATATATCTGTTCCAATATGTCTTCTCTACTACCTCTAACGACCCCTGAAACCTTTTCTGTTGATTCCGCTCTTTCTTCAGTCATTTTTCTTTACCTCCACATTAGCATTATAATTATTGTACAAGGTCCCAACGAAATCTTCCAAATCTTGGAGCGTATTAATAAGCTGTGGCTGGACATAACTGTCGAATTTCGTGCCATATTTCTGGTTTAAATC
>Ga0080013_1003399_pt1 | contig 16839 bp, 19 predicted proteins | sample ETNvirenome_6_85_FD_69236 | JGI IMG/M metagenome (GOLD analysis project Ga0080013, IMG submission 69236) | Marine viral communities from the Pacific Ocean - ETNP_6_85 (SPADES assembly) (version 2) | ecosystem: Environmental > Aquatic > Marine > Oceanic | place: Pacific Ocean | collected 2013-06-19 | reverse complement strand
CGCAAGCGCCTGACCTGGCCGAAGGACAACCCCACCTGCTGCACTATGACCTGCGCGGCTGGTAACTTTACATCCTACGCTGCGGTCGCGGACGACTGGGAGGCCGCGTACTGCACCAACTGTGGCCTGCCAGGTAATAGCCACCCTGACTCCGACCAACCGTGCGACAACGAGATCGACCAGGGAGGTGAGTGATGATCACGCTGCTCGTCAGATACCCCAAGTCCCACCACCGCCACCAGGTCCAGCCTGACTGGCACCCCTGGGGGGACATGACCTTCGACCTCTTCAAGCCAGGCCATGAGGCACAGCTGACGCTCACCCGGCGCCTCGCTGAGCTGCGTGGCTGCGAGACTCGCATCGCCCAGGTGGGTACCAACTTCAAAGCCGACGGAGGTGAGTGATGACTCTCAAGACGAGCGACATCACGAACTACCTGACAGACCTACAGCAGACCATTGCCGACCTGGAGGAGCAGGTAGCTGCCCTCCTCGCCACGCAGCAGGCACTGCTGGACTACTACGCGCCGCCCTCTGACCTGTGGGTGGACGCGGATGAGCGAAGCGTCGTGGAAGCGGCGCAGGCAGCTATCGAATGGGTCGCAGGTCCACCACGGGCCGGCGACCTACCAACCAACCCTGACAGCGAAGGAGCATAAGATGTCAGACAGCAACAACAAGAGCATCAACATTCCCGTTTGGCTGACGGCACCGAAAGGTACCACAGCCGAGACCTACGAGCTGACCGTTCGGATCGTCGTGCCGATGGTCCACCTGGACCCAGCGTGCTGGTCGATGATGACGCTCCTCGACTACCTCATCGATCACCCGCACAACCTGGGCGAGCTGAAGAGTGCACGCCTGGTGCCTGTGAGCCGTGAGTACAAGACGAGTGGCGCCGAGCTGCGTAGCCGTGGCGAGAAGCGACTCAAGAAGAACTACACGGGCTCACGCCCCAGCCGGAAGCGGCGCGGCTCAGACGAGCAGGAGTACTGCTACCGCAGCCGCGACTACACCTCGGCTGCGGCGCAGCTCAGGGTCGGCAGCGCCGGGCTGCACAAGGGCGTCAGATGCGTGTGGATCACGCAGCCTGAAGTCGTCCAGGTCCACGGCTTCGTGGTCAAGCTCCAGGCGGGGCGGGCAGCGCGGCGCGAAGCGAAGAAGCCCCGGGCCGAAGGAGGTGAGTGATGCTGTACCAAGTCCTATGGTGTGACGCCGGCGAAGCTGAGTGGGAGGGAGGCGCTCTCTTCACTGACTTCGAGAAGGCCAGAGTAAAGTACGACGAGCTGGCGCAAGACGGGGTGTACGACTTTACCTTTGAGGAGGTGAGTGGTGCCGACCGCGTGGGTTGCCCGACGTGCGGGGGTGATCTACGCAAGCTGGCCCCAGGGAACTACGGGTGCACCGGCCCCGACTGTGACCTGGTATGGGCCGACCAGGACGGTGAGCTGGAGAGCACGTCACTGACTGACTGGACACTGACCGTAGCACCCACGCTGCTCACCAAGGGAGGTGAGTGATGAGCGGAGCATACACAACGACCGTGACCATCGAGCGGACCATCGAGATTGAGGTTGAGGTGCGCGTCGTACCTGACGAGCCCGACACCTACGACACCCCTGGCTGTGCCGGGGAGGCGCGTGTGCAGGAGGTGAGTATGGACTGCCCCGTGACCCTCGACAGCTTCGAGGAGAAGGAGGCCATCGAGAGCGCCATCAGACAGGGACCACCCGACGAGGCACCCGACGACGGGCCGCCGGACGACAGCAACTACAACCACCCGTTCTAAGGAGGCGAGTGATGCCCGTGGCTAAGGTTGACCAGCGTTACGAGGCGCTTCGGGAGCGTGTGCTCCTGGAGCGTTACGCCGAGGCGTTGGTCAACGTGGGCTCGCAGCTGTACCGGTTCACCTTTGAGGTGGCGGACGGCGAGGGCTCAGTCCAGTGGTGGGGGGTGGGCCGTGCGTTCTGCGGGACATGGGAGCCGCTCGGCGCAGAGAGCTACACGGGGACTCTGGATAGCCTGGACGACTGCTTCGAGATGATTGCAGCCTGGCTCCTGGAGGCCGAGGGAGAGAGCGTCACGGTGTCTGAGCTGCGTGACGGGCTTCATACCTCAGGGATGTCAAAGTAGAACAGGTCAGCCGCGCGGTCGAGGAGTTCCTCCATCGCCACATCAGGAAACTCATGGAACCCACCAGCAATCGGCGCACCCTCGATGTAGAGGTAGTAGCCCCCAGGCGCCATAGAGCTGCGGCCCTCGTCGGCATCGTAGCCTCCGGCAGGGATGCGCTCGACGTGGGCGTCGCGCCAGCCAATCTCACGCAGCGCGAGCACCAGCTGAGCACCGTCTCGCGCCGCACGGGCGAGAGCGATGTTCCGCGCTTCGGTGTCGGGGTCTTTCATCAAGCGCCTCAGGGTCATCGGCTACGCCCTCTGCGCAGCACGGAAGTCCTGCCTGGAGGACTCACCGACCTCGACAAGGATAGCCAGCCAGCCCTGATAAGTCTCGGGCTCATCGTCTCGGGGGCTCTCAGAGAACGCAGAGGCCAGGCACTTGACGTGGCGCAGGGTCGGCATCCGCTTGCCGGACTCGATACGGTTGACCTCTGCCTGCGTCATGGCTGCGCGCCGGGCCAGCTCAGCCTTGGTCCAGAGTCGGACCTGGCGGGACTCACGCACGATGGTGCCGAAGGTCGCACCGGCGGCTGCTTCGTCTGTAGTTTCTGTCTTCTTGGTCATGTGAACTCCCCTTCGATGAAGGTAGTCCCAACGACCCACCTTGTCAAGTTTCTACTTGACACGCTGGAGAGACTCCCTTACGCTCTCAACGACCTACAGAGCACACCCTTGGAGCACAAGTGAACGGGCAACCGGACATCATCTTTGTCGTTGAGCGCGGCCCAGACCCGTCGTTCCTCGCGAGCCTGGAGGACATTGTACCAGGCACGTTGGTCTACGGGTGTCTCTTCTCGGGGGCACGCAGGCGTCGGTTGCACAAGGCCATCGAGCTTGGCACAGCTGGCAGCTTCGTAGTCTATGACGTGGTTGTCCCGGTGCATGGCGCGTGGCTTGTAGAGGTCCAGCTCACTGAGCGTGGTGTCGCCTACCATCGGCGATCGGACATGCGTAAGGACGAGGAGAGCGCGCGGCTGGCCACGTTGTTCTGGCAGGACACAGAGGAGTTCCGCGAGGCGGCTCTGCGCCGCGGTAAGAGAGCGGCCAAGAACGCGGTTGCGGGTGGTACCCTACGCCCGCACGTTCTTGACATCGCTACGCCGTACCAGTTTGCAGGTGTTGCCTGGTCAGGCGCCCGTCCCTGGGTAATGAGCGTGTGGGCCTGTGGTAGCGGCAAGACACTGGGTGCCATCATGGCAGCTACTGCTCACGACGGCCCCGTCCTGGTGGTCGCGCCTGCCAAGGCTCGCCACGTCTGGTGGAGCCAGGTCCAGGAGTACACGACGCTCAAGCCCTTCCGCATCCGGCCCAAGTCGGACATGCGTAAGAACGAGCAGACGCTCAGCGAGTACCTCCTGGAGTGCGAGAGCACGAGGCAGAGCCCCTTCGTCATCGTCGGCGCGGAGTCACTGCCCGACAACCTGGAGGCCATCCGCACCGTGGAGCCTGAGGTTCTGATTCTCGATGAGCTGCACACGCACGGGAGCCGGAAGCGGTGGCGTGCCATCCCCCAGGCGGACGGCTCAGTCAGCTTCGAGCGCCGCAAGACTGCGGCCAGTGAGCGCGCAGGCTCCAAGGTTGACCGGGAGAACCGGGCCGTGGCTGCCATGGAAGTTAGCCGGCTGCCCAGCCTGCAGCTGCGTATGGGGCTAACGGCCACGCCCCTGGACGACGGTAGGACGAGGCGGCTGTGGTCGCAGCTCGACCTCCTGGCGCCGGGTGGCTTCTCGCATAGCTACTCGCGGTTCGCCAAGCGTTACTGCGCAGCGAGGCCGGGAGAGTACGGCGGCCTGGACGACAAGGGCTCGTCGAACATGACGGAGCTGAAGGCCCGATGCGCATGGATCATGCACGAGGTTCCGTACAGCGAGAGCCACGCAGCCCTGCCCGACACGCGGGTGCAGGTCGTGTACCTGAGCAACACGGAACTGAACAGAGCGGAGCGGTGGAGTGACGGTAAGACTTTTGGACAGGCCATCAAGAGCCTCACTAAGGAAGCGAGAGCAGAAGCAGATGAGGATGCACGGCTGCGTGTCGTCGAGGCACGGCTCGCACAGGCGTGTAGCAGGAAGCGGAAGTACGTAGTCGGCGAGGTGCTTGAGGGTCTGAAAGGGGGCGGTAAGGTCGTAGTGTTCACAGCGAGGCGTCGGGAGACCGAACTGTGGGCGCATGAAATACGACGCGCCGCGACCCGTGGTGACGAGGCGCAAGGAACGGTACCCATCTGGATGGCCCATGGTGGGGTAAGCGAGTCAGAACGTGACGACATGATCGACACGTTTCGTGAGTCCACCGGACCTTGTTGTCTTGTCGCCACGGGTCAAAGCGTCGGCACTGGCGTGGACGGTCTACAGACCGCAGACCTCGCTGTGTTCGCGATGTTGCCCTGGAAGCCTGGTGACTTCGTGCAGTGGAAGGGACGCTTCGACCGCCTCGGTGGTAGCGCCACGCTGCTCAAGGTCGTGGTCGCCAGCGGTACCTACGACGAGCGCGTGGTAGAGATACTGGTGGACAAGTTCGGACCCATCGAAGACTTCCTTCGGGCCGATGAACTCGAGGGCCTGGGCGGCAAGCTGCTGGGTACCGAGGACAAGGACGGCCTACTGGACTCCATCGTTAGCAAGCTGGGGGCAGCATGACAGACAAGGTACTCATCGACGCAGGGCGTAGCGCCAGTGGCTGGTCACGCATCGGCAACTTCTTCAAGTGCCCACAGCTGTTCTCTTACGGCGAGCGGCTGGGCATCTCCTTGATACCGGCTGACGCTCTTACAAGAGGTTCGATGGGTCACATCATGCAGGCCCACCAGCACGCCATCTGGGGAGCTGCCGACCCTCAGGGTGTCTGGGTAGACGCCAAGCACTACACCGACCCCGAGGTGTTCCTGGACCCCGAGGTCGCAGTCGAGCTGTACTGCGATGTCAACGGCGGGCACGAGCACCTGGACCGCATGAACGAGACGTTCCGTCGCTACCTCTCCAAGTTCCCTGAGCCGCCTGGCCGTGTCGTTGCGGTCGAGTACCCAGTGACTGCCGTGCTCGGTAACAAGTCCGGGGAGTGGGGACTGTGGGTCGTGTCCCTGGATGAGCTGCAAGACAACGGGCAGATTGACCGTGAGCAGATGACGCTCAAGGCATGGGACGGCAGCATCATCAACGTCACACCGCTTGGTCTGCACGGTCACCCGGAAGCAGGCAAGGCCATCGTACTCACCAGGCGCATCGACATGGTGAGCCAGGACCGGGCGGGCCGCATCCACATCTGGGACCACAAGCACCAGGCGCGGGTAGAGACGAACCGCTCCCTGGATGCCTACGCTATCGACGGTGGCTTCGCTGCCTTCCGCATCATGGGCCGACAGCTGTACGGCGAGGCGTTCGGTGGCGTCGCGCTGAATCTCATTCAGACCCAAGACCCCTGGCGCGTAGCGCGTCCCGCTGTGCCGGCGACGCCTCACCGAGACGCCCACTTCGCACAGATGCTGTGGCGCGCAGAGCACGCACTCGCTCGTCTGGACCTGGACGAAGACCTGTGGAACTGGCCCAAGGCGCAGAGCGAGACCGTCTGCGTGGGTCGCTATGGCGCGTGCGCCGCCATCAAGTTGTGCTTCTACGGAGAGGCAGCAAAGAACATGCCCTGACCCGTCAAGGGCCCGCCTCGTACGGACCTACGCATCCTCGCCAATACCCCTGAGTCTGATTACCCAATACCTGGAGCAAACATGAATCCTTCACCACCTACAGTGATGGCGTGCGTCTATGGCAAGCCGAAGAAGAAGAAGACCTCTGACGTAATCGCAGCGTTTCCGAACGGGCTGTTCCTCGGCGTGCCCTCGGCCATCGCCCTGGTCGCCAACAACGAGCTTGGCATCCAGCCAGCCATCCATCCCAACCCGCCGCAGACGCTACCGGACCTGGTGCAGATGCTGGAGGGACTGGCTCAGAGCCCTGAGACTCTGCGTCCCTACGGCGCGCTCGTCATCGACGACGCCAGCCACATCTGCCAGCAGTCGATGCTGTTCTGGCAGGACACGGCTCCGGCGGGGCGGTCGGGTAAGAAGGACCGCTTCTACCAATACCAGCAGCTCAACCGCCACCTGCTGCAGCTCGCTGGCCTCTCGCGCCACCTGGGTGTGCACCTGGCGATGACGTTCCATGAGCGTGCGCCTGGCTCCAACATTGACGGGCGCTTCTGCCCCGGCGGGCCTGACGTGCCGTCACGCAACCAGACGGAGACTCTGCCGTCCTGGTGCGACATCAACGTGCGCGCCATGGTGGACCCTGGCTACCCGGACCCCTGGTTCCCTGCCATCTACTACTGTGACCCCACCGACTCGGACTGGGTGACGGGTGACCGGACGGGTGTGTGCACGAAGAAGACGCCGGGCAACATCCGCGAGGTTCTTCGGGCCTCGACGACTGGCTACCAACTCGCACGCTACCCTGGCCTGGAGTGGCAGGACGACGTAGCTGAGGTGGTCGCTACGGCGCTGACCAGTGGTCGGCCTGTCCGTGAGGCCATCGACCAGGGCTGCGCGTCAGTCTCTGGTGTGCATGAGCTGCACCTGCGCTGGGCCTGCCAGGACGGCATCGCCCGTGGCGTGCTGCGGCAGCAGCGGACCAAGGGTCTGTTCGACTTCAGTGCGACGGAGCAGAAGGAAGCCGTCAGGTCGCCCACGCTTCCGCCGCCACCCCCATCTTCCTGAATGGCCTTGGCCGTCTTGGCCTCTGCCTAACCCTGGGCTCACGCCCGCAACCGGGGCTTCCGCCCCTAACTATCAACATTGGAGCATCCCATCATGGGTACTTTCATGATTCCCGGTAAGGCGTTCGAGGGCATCACTGCCATCGGCGCACCGGCCCCCGAGGCCGGATTCTACGAGGCCTCAATCACTGAGGTCATTCTCGACCCGAAGAACGCGCAGAAGCGGCGCTTTCGCGTGCAGCTGCCCAACGGCTATCGGACCTTGGACTTCGTGTCCCTCACCCACGACGCGGACGGCAACGCCTTCCAGGGTCTGGATGAGCGTCAGGTTCGCGGTCGGACGGCTGGTCTTCGGTCAGTCCTCGAGTCCATGGGCTACGGCGCATCGGACATCGAGGGAGCGCAGGCGATCACCGACGAGTGGTTCCTGGCGTCTGCCAACGGTGGCCGTAAGGGCTACGTCGAGTTCGTTCCAGGTCAGCAAGGCATCGAGGGTTCCTTCTCGAAGATCGTGCGCTGGATGAACAAGGCGCAGTACGACGCGCTCAAGAGCAGCGGAGCAACGGTGAAGTCTGACGACACCGTCGCTGCAACCCAGGTGTCGACGGCCCCAGTGGCTAACGGCGCCGGTGCTCCCGCCGTGCAGGCGACTCTGCCACCTCCGCCTTCGGCGGCCCAGCAGATCGTCAGCTGACGAGAGCTTGGGGAACATCGTCTGCTCCATGATGTTCCCTGGCCGTCGCGTCGTGTAGGTCCCGATGCGACGGCCCTTCTCGGGTGGCGGGGCTCCCCGCCTCGTCACCCGATGGACCTAACCCTGACTCTTCCGCGCAACCCTCTACCACTGAACCCCCGTGACCACACAGAGACACTCCACCCACGGATTCGACCCCCGCGAGTGTGGAGCCAAATGCGACGAGTGCCCACTCGGACCTGACGGATTCATGGCGCGTGACCCCTGGTCACCAGTGCCTGCCGAGATCCACCCTGGTGCCAAGGTGCTCGCTGTAGCCGAGACGCCTGGTGCCGACGAGACACGCATCGGGCGCCCGCTCGTGGGTCGTAGCGGCAACGAGTGGAACGCCGCACTGGGCGCAACGGGGCGGCAGCGCCCGCACATAGACCTCACCAACGTCGTGCTGTGCCAGCCTCCGGGCCAGGCCAGCGGCGCGTACTCCCGCATGACCAAGCACATCGACAGGGAGAACAAGAAGCGCGCCAAGAAGGGCAAGAGCCCCTGGCCACACCCCTCAAGCTGCTGTAGACCGGCGCTGCTTAGCTTGGCGAGCCGCTACGATTCCATCCTGGCGCTCGGTAAGACCGCAACCTCAGCCATCGCGGGACTCTCTGGCAGCATCCTGACTACACGCGGAGGCCCCCTGTGGGTCACGAAGGACTGGGATGTAGCGAAGGGCGGCGCGCAGGCAGGCGAGGGTAGTGGTGTTCGCCGCGTGCTGCCTACTGTTCACCCGGCTTTCGTACTGCGCTCTCCGTCCTGGAGGCCCGTCTTCCATCGTGACCTGAGCAAGGCGATGCGGTTCTTCCGGGACGCGCTGCAGTGGACGGACCCCACTGTGACGTGGCGACCGGATGCCTACGAGCTTCGTCAGTGGCTCGCTCAGCCCGCCCCCTTCTGGGCCTACGATGTCGAGACGGATGGCATTGAGCCCATGACGTGCGCGCTGCGCACCATAGCGATTGCGATACCGGACCTGGACCCAAGCGGTAAGGCTGCCAAGTCTTACGTGTCACAGAACTCTCGCGCCGTGGGCATCAGTCTGCTCTCTGCGGATGGGCACAGCCGCTTCTACAGCCCTGGCGAGGAAGCTGAGATCAAGAAGATACTCGCGGCGACGTTCACTGATGGGCGCGTCTGGGTCGGTCACAACGCTGGCAGCTATGACCGCATGGTCGTCGAGCACCACCTGGGCGTGACTCCCAAGCCGCTGGTGGACACACTGTTCCCTGCCAGGTTCCGCGCGCCCGACCTGCCCAAGGGGCTGAAGACCATCGGCTCCATCCTCACAGACGTAGAGCGGTGGGAGACCACAGAGAAGGGCGGCAGCATCGCCACGGGTACGACCGACGATGACGAACTGCTGCGCTACAACATCATCGACACGGTGGTGAACGCCCGCATCGTGGTGCCGCTGATGGACGCAGCCAATGAAGCCGGGGCGTTTCGCAGCCTGCGCGGTGACCTGATGCCCAAGAGCTGGCCGCGTGACCGTGCCTGGAACCTCAACGAGGTGGACCACACGACCCAGGAGATGTGTGTGGACATGCATAAGAACGGCGTGTGGGTGGACCAGGAGAGACGCCGCGAGCTTGTCAGACACTTCCGTGCGTCTGTAAGAAAGCGCGAAGCTACGCTCACCTCGATGTCTCCGGGCATCAACCCAGGCAGCTATGACCAGATACGCGACCTCTTCTATGAGCAGTGGAAGCTGGGCATCCCGCCGCAGATGGACGCCAGGGACTTCTACACGGAGACGGGGGCGCCAGGTACAGGCGACGCGGTGCTCCGGGCGCACATCGCCAGTGGTCGACTCAACGACCAGCAGGAGAGCTTCATTCGGCAGCTACGCCTGTATCGCCGGGAGAAGAACAAGATACTGGGCACGGTCCTGATTCCTATGAACCGCAAGGACATGGACGCGAAGAAGGGCCTGGTCTGGCGCGACGGTAGGGTGCGGCCCTCCTGGAACGCGCACGTCACCAGCGTCGGGCGGCTGAGCTGCAGCGGTCCCAACCTGCAGAACATCGGCAACCGGAAGGGCCAGGGGCCGCTCAAGACCATCTTCGCAGCGCAGCCTGGCCGCATACTTATCGGCGCCGACCTGGACCAGGCGCACCTCCGCATCATCGCCAACTACTGGAAGATCCCCCTGCTCGTAGAGTGCTTCGATGCGGGCAAGGACCCGCACAACACGCTGGCCCACAACGTCTTCGGTGACCGCTTCGAGAGCGCGAGCGGCTGGAGTGGTGGGTTCTCGCTCTATACCAAGCCCCCTGGCGGAGACGCCAAGTCTATGCGTGATGTATGCAAGACGCTTCGGTACGCCAGTGCTTACGCTGCTGACCCCGCAACTGTATGGCAGGTGCTCACCTCTACAGAGACAGATGACGCCAAGCTGCCGTACGTCGGCATGACCTTGCGCGAGGTGCGCGTCATGCACGACACCTGGAAGAGCAGCGAGCCTGAGTGGGAAGAGGTGTGGCAGCGGATGATGAACGTCTACGAACGCTACAGCTACATGGAGGAGCCAGTGATGGGGCGGCGCTCAGGGCCGCTCAGTGACGGCAAGAAGCAGGAGGTGGTGAACTTCCCCATCCTCGCAGCCGAGGGCTCCGTCATGCGTCTGGCCGAGGCCAACGTGCGTGACGCCTTTCCGCATGAGTTCGCCGGCCCAGGCACCGGGATGATTCATCAGTGCCATGACTCCATCGCAGTGGAGTGGCCCCTGCCCCCTGGGTTCGACCCGATGTGGGCGCCCAAGAAAGGCGAGGAGCTACCGCCTGAGATTGAGAAGCTCCGGCGCACGATGGAAGAAGCAATGACAATCACCATCCCAGGTTGGCCTGTGTCAATGACGGCAGAGGCAGACGTGGGGCGGACCCTGAAGGATATCTAAGGAGGTATCTATGAGCATTCATCACCATGTCCCCGCAGGCGATATGACTAAGACTGGCGGCGAAGAGTGGCGCCTGAACCACACGAACTGGGGGGAGACAAATCACAACTATTGGCCGACATGGTTCCCCCGGTCTCAATCTGGGATAGGCGCTGCTCTGTGCTCGCGAATCATGGACCACTCACGCACTTGGGTCAACAAGACCACAGGCAAGTCTATGGTCGTGACTCACCCGTACTGGCTTACAAGTGACCACCTCAAAGAGTTGTCAGACTTCATGGCGGTGCACCCAGATATCGAAGTCCACATCGATGGCCGAAGCTACTACAACGAGGGCCACACACTCAGCATTGAGTTTACTTGCGAAGGCTCGGTCAAGGGAGACGCGACTGAAGAGACAATCTCTTCATTCGAGTTGGCACTTTATGGACTGCTTGAAGCGCCGGAGATCTCGTGAGCAAAGCACGATGGTTCCTGGCACACGCCAAGGCCGACCCAGACCACGACATTGACGAGTGGCGCAAGCTGCTTGAGGAGGCGCTGTCACAGGCCGGCTGGTCCGCCGAGGTGGTACCGGGTCGAGACGACTATGCGACGCGGGCCTCAGCCCTTGGCGGCTGGAAGGCCTGGTGCCGTGACGTTCCCTGCGGCTACGACTTCATGGGTGAGCCCATGTTCCACGGCGTCATCGTGCCCCTGGAGCATGTGGACGCGACCGTGGGCAAGGCGACGGCTCAGCTTGTGGACGGCTTCCTCCAGGCGGAGAAGCACGTCTACGTCTGGGTGCCGAGCAGCAACACATTCATTCGTATCGAGCGCACCGATGAGTGCGGCGAAGACAACTGGAAGGCTTGGGCATGTCTTGTGCCCGAGCCGAGCATCAACCCCGAGTCATGAAGGAGAGAACATGGCAAAGCGCAAGGTAGAGCTTCCCTACGTAAGCTCAGTAACAAGCAACCTGAAGAGTTCAGACGGTGAGCCCTGGACCGTCGAGTTGGGACAGCGGACCCTCATCGTGGGCCGCAACACCAGCCACAAGAGTTCGGTCATCCAGGCGGTGGAGCTTGCTCTGACCGGCGCGGCTGACGACGTGGTGGGCCGCAACGAGGTCAAGGACGCCAGCCTGCTGCTGTCCATGGCGCCGGGTGACTCGCTGACGAGCATGGTGAACTTCTCGGCAGACGGACTGGCCCCGGCCACCTTCCGCATCGAGCGGGAGAACGGCAAGAGTCAGCGACCGGCACACAACAGCCCGGTGGATGCCATGAAGGTCATGCCTCACAGGCTCGTGCGCAACGCGCTCGGTGCTGGAGAGAAGACGGCGCGCAAGGCGTTTCTGGCCTGGGTGTCTGATGACGTGACCATGGAGGATGTCCTGGCGCATATGCCGGCTGACCTGCACGCCCGGTACCGGGACGTTGAGGAGAAGCTGCGACGTGACGGCTCTCCGGTCGATGGTCTGCTCGCCGTAGTGGACTACGCCGGTAAGCAGCAGCGTGACGCAGCCAAGGAGGCCAAGGGGGCAGAGTCCGCCATGTCGACTATGGGCGGTGGCATCGATGGAGAACGCCCCTCTGACCAGGCGCTCCAGGACGCCCAGGACGATGTCGGTAAGGCGCAGGTGGACTACGACAACGCCATTCGCTCCGGCGGGGGCCGTCCTATCGGTGACCTCGAGAACGCGCACGACCAGATGTGCGCCGAGTCTGAACAGATTGCGGGTCGTATCCGTGAGATTGGAGAGGAGCTTGAGTCGCTGCTCTCGACGGGACGGCTGGCCGAAGACGCCGCCAACGCGCTGCAGTGGGCGCTCGACAACAACATCAGCAGCTGCCCGACGTGCAGCTCGGATGTAGGGGAGGCTCACCTGGTAGCGTGTCGCGACCACTGGACGAGCCGCCGCAACGCCGAGGAGACGCGCATTGAGGGCATCGTCGAGAGCCTCCGAGACGAGTCTCAGGTCGCTCAGAGTCGTATGGCTCAAGCCCAGTACAAGATTCAGGAGCTTCAGCAGAAGATGCAGGAGAGTCTGAACCAGGGTGGGGTTGTGTCCTTGATGACCTCAGAGGAAGCGCGTGAGCGTCTGGAGAAGGCACAGAGCCGCTACTCTGATGTGGTCATGGCGCGTACCCGATGGGATGACCTCTCTCGTCTGCGTGACACGGTGGCCTCAATGCAGGCTGAGGCGGAGAGCTACAAGGCCATGAAGTCCGCGTGTGAGAAGGCGGTAGGGGCGTTGTTGTCTGAGCAGACCTCCCGCTTCTGCAAGAGGGTCGATAGCTTCCTGCCCAAGAGCTGGGACTTTGACATCGAGCTGAAGGATGGCAAGCGCGAGGTGTTCCGTATGGGCCTGAAGCGCGGCGACAAGCTGCACTGTGCTCTATCGGGTGCCGAGTGGTCCGCCGTAGCGGTGGCCATCTCTATGGCGACTATCAACGAGAGCCATGGCCCCCAGGTCCTGGTGCCCGAGGATAGAGCCTGGGATCCCCAGACGCTCGGTGAGGTCATGCGGAGCTACGGCAAGTTCCCCGGTCAGGTCATCATGGCGAGCACCGTGAAGCCCAAGGGAAGAACTCCGGCGGGCTGGACTATCATCGACATGGATGAACAGCTCGCGGCAGTCATCGAGGCGCCGAAGGCCGAGGAAGAGCCGACGGAGCCCGGTCCCGGTGTATCCATTCGGTCGGCGCGTGTGCTCAAGGGCATGGGCTTCGAGCCGGAGGACATCGGGTTGATGGCGCCAGGTACGGCGGCGGAGCTGATACGTCAGGGGCTACTGCCGCACCAGGTTACGATTCTCAAGAGCGGAGAGTATCGTGTTGTCAAGAAGGACAATGTCCTTCCTCTCTCCCCAGGGCGGTAGAGCTTTCCGCTCGCCCCGTCGAGAGAAGTCAGCCGCTCTCGGCGGGGTCTTCCGCCACCTCGCGGATGTGCGATAGCACATAGCCGTAGAGGACAATCTTATTCACGACGCTGGCGACCGCAGACACGGTCAGGTCACCGGCGATATGCATCCCGTTTACGATCTTCAAGAACGACCCCGGCTGGATAGCAATGGGTAGAAGGTTGTCCGGGTCCGTACTCCCACCCCATCTCACAGTCACAGTCACACTCGCGCTATGCGAGTTCAGAGCCCACAAATGAACCTCATCAAATACCGACTTAACCCCTGGATACGAGGGATCCGTCTTCTCGTTGTGAGCGTGAACAGTTACAGCACTGGACGTACTTGTGACCTTGATGCCCACCCCGGTGGGGGAGCCACTGAGGCTGCGCCTCTGTTCAGATCTAAAGTACTCCACGACCGACACAGCCTACTTCTCAGCGGCGTACTTGACGTAGCGGGCGATCTGCTCACCATCAGTGGTCGCGAACCTGAGCGGGCGCATCGCATTGACCTGAGCGGTACACGTAGAGCGACGCTGGAGCTTGACCAGTGCGCCGTCGCGTGCGGCCTTGGTAGAGAAGCTCCACGTCACGGGCTCGCCGCCGCTGGACAGCTCAAGAGAGTAAACCTTGGGCGCAGCCTTAGGAGCGGCCTTCTTCGCCGCGGGCTTCTTCGCAGGGGCCTTCTTCGCCACCGGCTTGGTCGCCGTCTTGGGGGCGGCCTTCTTGGTCGCAGCCTTCTTTTTAGCCATCACTTCCTCCTCGACGCAGCAAGCGTCTGTAGAAGTATAACGCGGAAGACACAGTTGCTTGACGAGCAGCTGTTAGACTCGATACATTCAACTCGCCTGTCGGGCTGCGCGGCCCGGCCCCCGGAGACGGGGTCAGGCTCAGGGTTTGGCGTCGCCCACCCCGTGTGGGCGGCGCCTCAGCCAGGGTCACAGGTAGCCCTGGCCTGGAGGATCCCTGGAAAATGAACGCAGACGCAGAGCAAGCAGACAGAGCAGAGCAGACAGTAGACAAGCTCGCGCCCCTACAGAACGTCATCACCGTGGCGCAGCAGGGAGATAAAGACGCGACAGCAAACGCGTGGTCGGCGCTACAGCGGCCCTCCATCATGGAAGACCTGGCCGATGCCTGGCGCACAGAGCAAGCCAGGGCCTCCGGTCTGTTGGCCGTTCTCGAGTCCATGCAGGGTCAGATCATGAAGGCCAGGGCGCTCCGATGCGCCGTCAAGAACCTCGCAGAGGTGCGTGCCGACCAGGAGACACAGCAGATCGTTGACGACCTGGAGGATCAGCTCGACAACCTGGGTACGCTGGCCGCGTGCTTTGGCAACAACCCGCCGCCCACATCGGTGGTGCCGCGTGAGACGATGGAGCTTCTGAAGACACCACGCGGCTACACGCTGGACCAGGCGGGTGTCTACAAGGTCACGATTGACATCGACGGTACGCTGAACAGAAAGAAGCTGGTGCCTGCCCCTATATTCATCGTGAGCCGCACGGAGGACGTGAGAACGGGAGAGGCGAGACGCCAGGTGGTTTGGCGTGGCCCAAGTGGGTGGTGCTCGCGCATCGTTGACCGACGCACTATCTTGGACGCGTCGCGCATCATTGCGCTCTCGAGCTTGGAAGCCCCCGTCAGTAGTAATCAGGCAGCTCCGTTAGTTGGTTACCTCGCTGACTTTGAAGCGGAGAATAGCCGTCGCCTCCCGTCCATACGTTCCTCCGCGAGAATGGGCTGGCTACCCGACGGGGGCTTCCTCTTGCCTGATGGTCACTATGACGTCAGCAGTGAGGAAGATGACAGTCCCTACGCGCTGGTGCCCCCTGGGGGTTTTGAGAACCTATCCAAGGGGTGGATGCCCTCCGGTGACCCCGGAACGTGGCAGACGGCCTTAGAGCTTGTCTCTGAGAGCCCCCTGATGATGGTGGCCCTGTACGCCTCCTGCGCCGCCCCGCTGCTGCACATACTGAACATCCCAGGCTTCGTGGTGGACTTCAACGGCGAGACATCGTCAGGCAAGACCACGGCACTGCGCCTGGCCGCCTCTGTCTGGGGCAAGCCGTCAGAGAGCTACCCCACAGCGATGTACTCCTGGGACGCCACCAAGGTGTGGATAGAGAGGACCGCCGGGTTCCTTCACCACCTTCCACTGATTCTCGACGAGACGAAGCGGGCCAAGCACCCCGGCATCGTGCGGGACGTCATCTATGACTTCTGCCAAGGCCAGGGCCGAGGTAGAGGAAACCCAGATGGCACACGCGCCACTGAGACCTGGCGCTCGATTCTCATCTCGTCAGGGGAGTCGGCAGCGACATCGTTCTCTGAAGACGCAGGTACCCGAGCGCGTGTGCTCTCGATGCGGGGCAAGCCGCTGGGCAGCAACAGCCAGAAGGGCGGCGCCATCAGTGAGGAGCTTCAACAGATACTCTCGGACAACTACGGCCATCTGGGACGGCAGCTCATCGCCTACCTGGTGGCGAGCAAAGAGAACCACGACGCCATTAAGGCCGTGTTCCTCGACGTGAAGAAGAAGTACGTCGGCCTGTCGCTCAGTGCTGTGGCGCGTCGTCACGCATCTCACCTGGCTACGCTCGAGGTAGCCGCCATGATCGTCCACCAGTTGGGTGTACCCGAGCCGGCCTGTGACCCGTTCGGCGCGCTCATCGAGGCCATGACGGAAGCGGGGGCTGAGTCAGACCGACCGCTCGTAGCTCTACAGGACGTTGTGTCCTGGGCCGCTGCGAACAAGACCAGGTTCTGGGGGCGCCATGAGGTCGCATCCAGCGGCATCCCGATGACCCCGTCGCGCGGTTGGATAGGTGCCTGGGGACCAGGAGACGACTGGAGCTACATCGCGCTCACGTCTGTGGAGCTTCGCCAGTTCCTCAAGGACTCCGGTCATCATCCGGCAGAGGTCATTGACCGCTGGCATGAGCGCGGCTGGCTCGTAAGGACTGACAAACGCAACAGGACCAAGCCCATCCGCATCGCTGGTGTCCAAGCACGTTGCTACTGCATAGCTAAGGTGGCCATCGCTAAGGCCCTGGACGGCGAGTAGCTACTTAGAGACGAGCCATGTAAGAACCATGACAGCCATGATGGCAATCGTGAGTACGGCGCCAGCTACGTCAAAGTCAAAACAACGTCTCATGTCTACCCGTGGCCTATTACATCTCAGGAGCGACAACGAGGGTGTACGTGAACTGAGCACCGTATGTCTCGGCAGACTTCTTCGCGATGTCCATGAAGCACTCGAAGTCATCCGGGTCTGCAAAGACCTGGCAGCCTGCGCTCCACTTATCAACATTCTCTGAGCCACCATCGCGCGTTGATGCCCGATGGATGTTGATGCCTGCGTAAGTGGGGTCTGAGATATCCTCAGGCTCCATGTCGAGGATATCGTCCTTGTTCGCATCGCGGTACAGCCTG
>Ga0080013_1003397_pt1 | contig 16846 bp, 17 predicted proteins | sample ETNvirenome_6_85_FD_69236 | JGI IMG/M metagenome (GOLD analysis project Ga0080013, IMG submission 69236) | Marine viral communities from the Pacific Ocean - ETNP_6_85 (SPADES assembly) (version 2) | ecosystem: Environmental > Aquatic > Marine > Oceanic | place: Pacific Ocean | collected 2013-06-19 | reverse complement strand
CTGTTGGACGAGGAAACAGGTCTGGTATTGGTAAAGTCACAAGAGTAACTCCTAGTCACACCAACGAAAGAAGAGACACCATCTACCACCATCCACACGAAGATGGAGAACGGCATATGTCTGTCCGATTTACATCACACGAACCAAAACACAAAAAACACCACGACTCCGAAGAAATGATTACTGGTGTACACGACAATAAAAGAGATTTTAAACGATGGCATTCAACCCCTGTGATTGGTGATGTCGGTGTTGCACAACCCGCAGTCTTGTCCAGAAGAGGTACTACGAAAGCACACCATCAACTGAAACACGAATCAAAAAAGCATTCGATACTACATCATCATTTGAATACCACAAAAGCCAATGAAGTAACATCCACAACCCATAGAGAATACGATAGAGATACTGGCGAATTGAAACCAGGCATGGGAAGAAAAGGCAACATCACGAAAAGAAAATCAGAGAGAAGTCCTCATCCAAATTGGACATACTCTAATGATTCTAAAGATGCACTTGCAACCAACTCTGAAACTGTTAAACATACATGGACTAGAAAGAAGAAATGAAATCATTCATGCAATACATCATAGAAGTTGCAACAACCCCATATAAAGTTGGAAAGAGACACGGCATCAAGAAACATGTTTGGGATGGGCCGGAGAATAAATGGCTGCATGGGGAGAGAGCGCATCACACAACATACCACTTCCCACATCCTGACGGTGAACGGCATATTAGTGTGAAATTTGAAGGAACACACAAAGGAGACAGCAAAGAACCAAGACGACAACATGTTTCTTGGGGCGTTCACGACCACGAACCTGTAAGTGAAAAAGGAAAAAGCATGCATGCAGGTAGAATGGAAATCCAACGTGAAAACACTAAACCGCATCATGCAGCGGAGATTGTGTCCAAGGTGCATTCTATTATGAAACATCATATGAAACATACCAAAGCAGAGGAACTTCATTGGACGAGTCAGAAACTCGATTCTGAATCAGATAGAGATCATCATGAACCAGGGAAACTTGGTCAAAGAACTAGAATTTACAAACGACAAGTGAAACGAAGTTTAAAAAACCATCCAGATTGGCACTACTCTGATGACAGTCATCACTCGGTAGGACACCCGAATGCAGAAACCAACCACAAGTTGATAAGAAAGAAGAAATGAAATCATTCATACAATACATTTCAGAAGTTGTAAGCACTACAAAGAATGTGTCTGCTATTCGTAAGACTAGAGAAGTGAATAGATTTTCCGATGGTTCTCTCACAAGTCACAGAACCAGATATGATTTCAAACATCCAGACGGCAAACGGCATGTAACAGTAGATTATCAAGGAGATACCGATGGACATCATCCGAAGGAAGATGATGCAACAAGGATGAAAAAGAATCCGAAGTCAGAAGAAATGTCATGGACTGTACACAATTCTAAACGGGCACTCAAAAACAAAACCCGAAGAGCCGCATCAACTGAACACACAAAAAACCCATCCTCTGTGAAACATACTGCTGAAATTATGTCTACTGTTGCATCTTTGCATCATAGGCATCTATCTTCTACAAAAGCAGAAAGGGTATGGGCAAAAAGTAGAGGAATGAGGACTAAAATAAACACACGCATGTCCGAAAGAGGTGAATTGGAACACAAAGATTGGCATCACACTGTTCAGCATCCAGACGACCCAGGAATGATTCCCATAGAACATTCACATTTTGAATGGGAGAAGATATGAAACTAGATTGGAACAAAATAGTATCTAATGCAGTAACCGTATTGGTTGCCAGTGTATTTATGGGCGCGGCATTACAATTGTGGAATGGTGTACAAACTATAGACCAACGAATAGATGCAAACCTCACAGACATCAAGGCAACTCAGAGTATACTTGCACCGAAGGTAGACATGATTGAAGAAAGACTTGCAGACATACTAAAACATCTAGACCAAGACAATTACATTGCGTTTGAGAAACCAGAGAAGGGTTCACTTGAACTTATCGATGACGAGTATAGCAATCGACAGATGATGCAACAAAACCAGAGGGCGCCAAGATGATTTCATTCACGCAATATCTAAATGAAATGTACATCTCTCCTAAGAGGGGTGCAAAGTACGGTCAAGTTATATTCTTGGTGGGTGGTGCAGGAAGTGGTAAGTCTACTGCAACACGAAGATTCATAAACACTACGAACTATAAAATACTAAATCCAGATGATCTGAAAGAACTAATAATTCGTGCCGGTAAGAAAGGTGTGAAATCATTTAAAAGTATGGCGAATATTAACCCAAACACTCCAGAAGGTGCTGGTGAAGTTCATCAATTTATGAGAGACACGAAGATGGGTTCTAAAAAAGGTAGGACTATGACAAGGGGATTGAGAGGGAATAAAAACCTACCAAACTTGTTGTTTGATAGAACATTTTCTTTCGCTGGTGAATTCAAAAACATATCACAGGGTCTTATCGGTGTGGGATATAAACCAGAAGACATCCATGTTATATTCATTATGACTGATGTAAAAATTGCTCTAAAACGAAACAAAACAAGAGCAAGATCACTCAAACCAGAAATAGTGAAAAAAACAACCGAAGGTGCAAAACAAGAGTTTGCGAATTTATTCTTCAAACGAGCAAAGGGTGCAGTTGCAAATGGCGACTATTTCATCATAATCAACCGTGGTGAGAAAGCAATACAAGTCAAACAGTCTGGTAGATCAATAGACAGATCAGGAAACATTGCAAAGAAAGTTGCTGGTCTTTTAGGTAAAAGGTAAAATCAATGAAATCATTTATAGAATATTTAAACGAAGTAATGAAAAAACCAAATGTCATACAATCTTTGTTTAGTACAAGAGCAAGGAAAGCAAGAGAAGTATATGACAAAAGAAATTCTGTTGGTAGAAAATCAAAAGTAAAATGGCAAGAAGCAGAAGAAAAACTAAAAAGGGATATTCCTGCGTTTAAAACAGGTGTCAAAGATATTAGCACACCACACACCGAACCCACAAATGCATCTAATTAACAAATTTTATACATAATGTATAATTCAAGGAGAATTTAATGAACATTAACAACTTTAGACAACATTTACAACAAGTTCATGGTACATTGGACGATGATCCAGCAAACAAGCAAATGAAAGATAGATTGCAAGAGAATAAACCGGCGGCAACTGCACACTTCAAGAAGATGCATCAGCAAATGGCTGCCGATAAAAAAGCAACTACTCCTGCAGCAAACACCCTAAAACCACAAGAACAAACAATAAAAAAACCAATAAATTCTTCCGTAGAATATGATGAAGTTGAAATACCAGATATGGTATTAGAATACTTTGAAAACTACTTTGGCGATAACCTCACCGAAGATACGAATAATCAAGATATTCTAACAGCAGTAGAAGATTTAATATACCTTTGCGAAGCAGTTTGCGATGCGGTTGGTTTAAAAAAAAACTTGACAGTTGATGAAGCAATAATTAAACCGAAAAACTTTGTGATGCCGTCAACGAGTGGCAATGCTTCAATTGAGCGTGGTTCTGGTGCCTCAGACTTACTTTATGGCACAAAGAAACGCATACCAACCACTTGGGTTCCAAAAAAGTATGCTGATAGTACAACCAAAATAAGAACTTTAAAACCAAGTAAGAAAGGTAGTCTTAAACTCACCCAATCTGGTAAAAAACGTGTAGAGGGCGAACCACTTGATCCTTTACTAATGCCTATTGTTGGTCCAGGGCAAGCTGATCACCATCTATAAATAAAAGTAACCCTTTACTACTCACAACCACACCAATTGGTGTGGTTGTTTTTTATACATATAGTATGATATCATTTATACAATATTTAATACTATCAGAAGATGTTCCCGCAGAAGTAGAAGATCTTGCTAGGAAACATAAATCTCCCTTGACTTTTGGTGTTGCATTGGTTAGAATGCAGAAGAAGAGAGGTACTAACTTGGGTGGTAAGATGGAAGTAGAAGGAGCGGCCAATCATAGAGAGGCCATCAAAAAGTGGTACGAAATACATAAAGAGAACAAAAAATGAACAAAAAAGTAATTGAATATTTTGATCGTTATTTGGGTGGTCAACTCAACGAAGAAACTTCTGATGAACAATTGAACCGTGCTGCGATAGATTTGGTGATATTGACCGAAACAGTAATCAAATTTGTGGAATTGAATGAAATTAGTCATCAACTCGCTAGGAAGGTTTTTCTGGCAAGAAGAGCAATTGCAAAAAATATAAGGCCAGATGCATATACTGGGAGGAGTTATACGAATCAACAAATTGCAAGAAAAAATAAAGAACTTATTCAAAGATCACCAGAAGGTAAAAAACTTATTAGAAAAGGTTCTGCTGAACATTTGAAAAACCTTCAACAGAAAGTAATGAGCAGAAAACCTTTTGGCCCCTCACCAACTGCGACTGCGGCAGAGAGAGCAGATGCAAAGAGCGTAGGGATAAAGAAACTGAAGAAGGCTGCTAAATCTGCTAGAACACTGAAGCCCACCGTACAGGTAGACTCTGATGGTATGCCTCTCGATCGATCATCAACACCGAAAACACTTTTCCCAGCAAGTCCAACTGAGTCTACACCAAAACCAAAAAAATCTACATCCGAAAGGATCGGTGAGATCATTGGTGCTGTTGCGAATAAAGAGATTAATCCCCTTCAGAAGCAGAGAAAGTCAATATCTACCAAATTGCGGAATATTGCGACGAATCTGAAAAAAGGATATAGTACTAAAGTAGAGGGTGTTGATGACTCTACAAGAAGAGAAGAAGAAGAAGAATCTAGCAAAAGTGATCCAACGGGATACATTTCAACGTTTAGACGACAGGAGTATGAACCCATCAGAAAAGTTAAATATCCAGGTTCTTCTACGAAACAATTAGGCAAAGACAATGTGTTCCAATCACAAATTGGTACAGGAATGCACGGAAAAACCATTAGAGGAAAAGTAGACCGAGGACCGTCAATATCTGCAGAAGACCCACGCATTGCACCAGTTGAAAGAGAAACGCAAAGTGCTGCATCAAATGTTGATGACGTTATATCCTCACTACCAAGACGGGACAGAGAAAAACGAGCACATGCAATGAAAATGGGACAGATACGATTAGACTTTGATCACCCCAAACCGCAAGAGAAAAAAGAAAAATCGCAACAACAACACAATGAAAGAAGGTGAATATGCCAACATATGATTATAGATGTAATGCGTGTGAACACTTATTTGAATCCGTCCAGATGATGGCGGACGACATGAAACCCACAAAAAAACCATGCCCAGAATGTGGCAAAAAAGAAGTCACCAAATCTTGGGCAGGAGTAACACCAGGAATTGGTGTAGATTCCACACTAACACCAGACAGCAAAACTGGCGGTGATTGGAGTGAGATGATGGGTAGAATTAAAAAGGGTCTTCCCAAGAGATATCGTGCAGGAATTGATAAAGCAACCACTATGTCTGGAAGACGGTGGAAGGGTTAATTTAACCCAATCAAGTTACCATTGGTTATACTAGTTCCGCTGTTATATACTTTAGTTACTTTGACGGAAAGATAACCTCCCGCAACCATAGTAAAAGTTACACCACTATCACCACCAAAAGTGTCAACTTTCACTGTTCCCCCAGTTCCTGCGTATAGTGCTTTCCACTTGCCTGTGGTATCTGCGTCTGTTGGGATATTTACTGCTTGATTATATGCTGGGTATGCCATATTGAATTCCTTTTTCTTGGTTTAAGATATATTATATATATAATCAGAGGTTTATATGGAAAACACACCAAACAATAACTTGATTTCGGATGCATGTGATAAAATCACATCAGGATATGATTTTGGTGGGTGGACAGATCCTCTTGATGAATCACTGGGTGCTAATGATGTGAATCAAATTCGACTAAGAAACAAGATTCCTATGATGAAATATAAAGAAAAACAAAAACTACAAAAAATAATAGACAGATTCAAATTAAAACTTTCTCGTAAAAAGTCGGCTGCAGAGGCAAAAGACATTAGAAGAAATCCAAACGACAATATCAGGTTAAGATAGTAAGGAAATAGCATGTTTGATAGAAACCAATGGCTTGAATGGGCAAAAAATAGTCAAAACAACCCAGAGATGAAAGACTCTCAGTTTAATGTTCGCAAAAACGATCAAACTAAAGGTTACTTATATGAAGATTCATCTGATGGAAGAAACGCCAATTCTTCGGGTGATAAAGGCACTGATGAAACAAGTTTTGCTTTGATGAGCGCTAAAAAAGCTGCGCAAGAGAAGCAAATCAACAAATTTGCAAAGAAAATACCCTCTAAAATTGGCCGAAAGGTTTACTCTGCTGGTGCGAGAGCGGTGACGGACCCGGAGATCAGGAATCAAGCAAAAACTGTTGCGACGTGGAAATTGGCTGACATTCTTGTAGATAAATTTTCTAATCGCAGAAAGAATGACCCCGATTCACCCACCAGAATTATCCCAAATCCAGTAGTAGACGAATCCAATGACTTAGATGAAGCAGCATTTCTTTTACCGCTTCTTGCACCACTGTTGAGTATGGGTTCTGCCGTTGGTGGTGCAGCAGCAGCAGCAGGGGGAGCATTAGGAACAGCAGCAGGTGGTCTTGCAGCAAGAGCAGCAGGTAGTGCCGCAGCAAAAGGAATAGCAAAATTCGCAACAGCTGGTGCTAAAAGACTTGCAACAACTGGTAAAAGATTGATAACAAAGCCAAAGAGGATGGGTGGTGGAAATCTTGCAACGCAAAGCGGTCTGGCCTTCGCACCAACTGCAGAAGGGCAAGAAAACTTAGCGGTTTCGAGTTGGAGAAAATCTATTCAACAATTAGATGAACAACAATTAGATGAATTTTTGGGACGATTATTAAAAGGTGCTGGACGCGTATTCAAGAGAAAACCAAAAATAACTGCACAATCTCATGCAAAATTAGGAGTAAAAAACCTCTCCTACCCTACTCCTCAGCGGATGTACCCATCAGCAATTAGTCCACCAAGACCAACAGGGATTCCGTTGTCACCTGCAAGGCAAACCCCGATTATAGGAAAACCTTCGTTCGGTAGTAAAGTGCGTGATTATGCCAAGTTAAAGAAGGGCACTGGTGATGTCTTCGGTATACGAAAAGGTTCCAGTGCGTTATTGAATAAGGTAAAGCAATCAAAAACGTTCAAAAATGCAGTCAAAGATCCGTTGGGTGCTGCGGGAAATGTCGGAAAAGAGTATCTAAAATATAAATTGATGGGACTTGCAATGGGAGGAGGAGGCCAAGCAAAAGATCCGATGGCAACACAAGCACAATCCACTGCTGATGCACAAGCAGCCGCATCAGACCGCATCGATCAGCAACGCATCGCACGGAAACCTAGTCCCCCTCTTGCAACAATTGGGCCAGACCAGCAAAGACGACTGGCAGCATCTTATGACCCAGAAGGAACAGAACTCAACGAGTGAATATAGCATAAATTAATAATTTATCATTGATTTTTTTGAAAGTGAGAGTATAATATAAATATGAATATGCAGAAGCGATTTAATCATATCAAATTACCTATTGAATTTTTCGATATACCAACAACAAACAAAAACGGCGCAAGATTTTATCTATGTGAAGGTGAACACTTTCCAAGTGTTACCACTGTAACTGGATGGAAGAAACGCCAATTCTTTGCAGAATGGCGACAAAACAACCCAAAAGAATCCAAAAGAGTTTTGAATAGGGGAAATCTCCTTCACGAAACTATTGAAGATTACCTAAACAACAAAGAAATAGACTTACTTTCAACGACACCAACAGTAGCCAGTTTATTTGTACAATTGAAACCAGAACTTGACAAAATAAACAATGTTCATGCACTCGAAGTGCCACTTTGGAGTAGTACATTGGGTCTTGCTGGTAGGGTTGATTGTGTTGCAGAATATAATGGCGAATTGTGTATTATAGATTTCAAGGGATCAACAAGAGTCAAAAGAACAGAAGATATAGAAAACTATTTCACCCAAGCAACTGCATATGCAATAATGTGGCACGAAAGAACTGGCAACCCCATCCACAAATTCAATATTCTTATGGCAACCGAAGACTCTTGCAAACCTCAAGTGTTTAGTGGAAGACCAGTAGATTATGTTCAAAATCTTTATGAATCAATCAAATACTACAAAAAAGAAACAGAAAAGATATTGTCATGAATAAAGACCTAGTAAACAAAAGAAACACCCGCGATTGGGTAAAATGCAATGAAGATTCAAGGGCATCTCACTGGCGAAATGTGTTCATTGAAGAACATGGTGGGGTTTTTGAGCAAGAAGGTAGACAATGGTTATGGAAAGAGAATACCGTAGATACCAGGAAAAAACAAGAACGCAAAGAATATATTTTTATAAATAAGGATGGAGTCGAGTTCTTGACTGACAACTTCTCCAAATTTTGTAGACAGAATGATTTGAATAAATCAGCAATGCACCAAGTAAGGAATGGTGAGCGAAATCATCATAAAGGATTTACAGTAACTAAATTACCCCCAAAGGAGGAATAGTATGATAACATTAGCAAATGTAGAAGGATTTTTTGGAACCATCTGGTTCATGGGATTAGTATTTGTTGCGGGGGCGTTTATAGGTAGACCACTATGGGATTGGGTAAGCAAAAAATTCCCTTGGAATCAATGATCTAACAAATTAAAATAAAAACCCACTGGCTTGCTAACATTGCAGAGGAGGTGGTTAAATAAGAAAAATACCTGCTACCAGTGGGTTTTGGAAGGTGCAAGAAATTGCACCTTCCTATTTCATATATATAATAGGATGAAAAAGAAGAAAATTGTATTCTCGTTTGGTCGTTTTAACCCCCCTACTACTGGACATCTCCTACTTGCTTCAAAAGTAAAACAAGAAGCAATGCGTAGAGGTGCTGACCACATTATATTTGGCAGCAGCAGCCAAGACCGCAAAAAGAATCCACTAAGTCCAAGAGATAAACTTCGATTTATGAAGAAAGTTCTCAAAGGTTTTAATGTTATGGTCGATGGTTCGATTGCATCTCCATTTCATGCATTAGATCATATAAACAAACAAGGATATACTGATGTTGTATTTGTTGTTGGAGGTGACAGGGTTCCCGAATTCCGAAAACAAATGAAAAAGTATGTTGGACCTGGGAAAATGTATAAATTTCAAAATTTTGAAGTCATCTCTGCGGGAGAACGAGATCCAGATGCAGATGATGTTACTGGTATGTCTGCATCCAAAATGCGCGGTGCTGCCGCAGAAGGAAACTTAGATGCTTTTCAATTAGGAATACCATCTGGCGTTAGTACACATGATGTTCAAATGCTGTTCAAGAAAATACAAAAAGGTATGGGTGTCAAACCATTTGTTGCAGAGAGTTGGTTCAACCTTGATGAGTTCAATGAATTCTTATCAGAACAAAACCTCAAAGATTTTGACTTGGGTGGTAAAGGTATTGATATTCCTGCTGTTAATAATGCAGTATGGGGAACTGAAGGACTCAAAAAGAAGAAAAAGAAAAAGAAAAAAGTCAACATTGAAAAAATCTTCGAGATTTCAATGCAGTCCAGACGAAAAATGGCACGAAATGCAAAACGAACTGCAAAGAGGCGTGCTAGAAAACGAAAGATAAAAGAGAAACGAAAGAAGTCAGAAGGTGCAATCAAGAAGAAAGCACAAAAGGCTGCCATTGCAAAAGTCCGTCAGAAACTCATCAAAGGAGTGAATTGGAATGACCTTTCATTTTCACAACGAAGTAAAATCGAAGACAAACTCAAAACAAAAAAGAAAGCAATCGCACGACTTTCAAAACGATTGCTACCATCTGCAAGAGCATCTGAAAAAGAACGACTTAAAAGAGTGAGAGCCAAAATGACAACAAACGATCCAGCAAAAGCAATTGAAAAATTTGAAGACATTAATATTGATTTTGAGAATGAAATCATACTTGAATATTCTCGTTCAGATATCACACAGCAACGGCAAATTGCAAAAGATAGAGAAAAGAAAGCAAAAGAGAAAGAAGCAAACGAAAAGGAAACAAGTCGAACTGCAACAACTTCAAATCCGTGGGATGATGTTTTGATTGTTAGTACCGACGATGGTAAAAAAGAACTGATTGTAAAGAGTGCATACAAACCAGATAAACATACCCTTGAGGTGGGTTCAATAGGCAACGAAAATAAAGGCAAGGTAAACAAAGCTGAAGCGAGTAAACTAGAATTAGACCCAGATTTTTGGCGAACAAAAACATATACTGAATTGGTTGGATGGGAAGAGGAACAATCTAAAAAAACAAGCGCGGCTGCTAAAAAGGTTGAGCAACCAGTGAGTGGTGAACAACCAGTTGAAGAACCACTAACTCCAACTCAGAAAAGAACACAAACAAATATTAACAAGGCAGAAGAAATTCGGTCTAAAACAGATGCGGGCATGGCACAAGATGAATGGGACCGATATCAACAAGGAAAAGAAGTAGAGTTAAACCAAGTTACTGATAAAATGCAAAAGAAGGTTCAAAAACTTCGTGGTTCAAAACCGAAAGGGAAATCTACATACCCCACCGATTATAAGAAATCAGAAGATGTCGAAGCAGCCCTAGTAAATCATTCTAATGGGGTGTGGGGTAACGACTTGAGTGTTGGGAATGTGTCAGATAAAGACAATGCAAAAATTCAAAAAACCATCACACTAAGTCAAGAACGAGCAGAAGCATATGGTCTTGAAGAAGGTTCAGTACCAGGACGAATGCAAACAAAAATTGATGATTGGACAAATGAACTTGATGGTGATGAAGATTACGAATGGAAAGTAATTCACGCAGGCAAAAATATTGCAGGTGAAAAGAAAGTAGGTGTTAGTGAGTATTGGAAGATATTTGCTAATAAGAGTGGACCCACATCTAAGAGTGATATGGTATATGAACGATGTCATAAAGAAACTGGAAAATGTGAACGATTTGGTGTTTCTCTAAAGATGGGGAATGCTCGATTAGTTTCTTCTGCACCTGGTGAAACTGCATCACTTGTAAATATGGCAATGGGGGTGATGAATGGTGGGTGTAAGGAAGAAGATACTTCGGAAAAATGCAAAAGTATGTTTTCTAAAAATGCAGAAACCGTAAAATTAGTTAAAGAATTGCAAAAAGATATTTTAAGTGAAGAAGGATATTTTCGTACTGGTCTTGGAATGGGACCATCAAAATGGTTTACTCCGGCCGGTGGTAATTATTCTGGACCAAAACCAGATTGGTGGTATGTGTCGGGTCCTGGTGCGGGTGGAAATTGTTGGGAATGTTCGGACAAAGAATGTACCAGCGACTGTGAAGAAGGATTAAAAGGTAAACCAGTTGAATTAGAACATTGGGACAATTCACCAATGGCAAAGCGTGACCCCAACATTAAAAAAAATCTTATCAAACTGAAACAATTTCATGCCGACCTTAGTGAAAAACTAAATGTTATATTAAACAGCAATGATGAATTTGCTGATGCATTATTCGCAGAGGCTGCTACTGGTAAATGTAAGTTTTGTAACTGCTGTGATGGTTCGTGCAACTGCGAATGTAAAACTTCAAAGGTAGCACAATATATGTTGCAAGCATCTCCTGATGGAACTAATGCTAAAATGAAATCTCTTGATATGTGTACAGACGAAGGTAAAAACACCGTTAGACAAATGAGAAAAGGTGCTAAAGCTGAATTTTCCTTCAAAGGAAATACAGAAGAAAAAACTGTTCGAGGATACGCAAAAGAACTTGATATGGATCCAGAAGAATTGCGAAAACTTACAGGTAAGAAATCATTAAGTTCTAAATTAAAACTTGGTAATGGTAAAGTTTATACTGCATTGCAACTTCATACTTATGAGAATTTTGAAGGTTTCAGAGACTTTTTTATGCTCAACGAACAAGAAAATGATGCTGAAAGAGAAAAAGATAGACAACAACAATTTAAAAATATTGATGGTGATTTGATTAAACTTTTAGATTATCTTAATATGGAAGTATCTGATGTAGACATAGATGTACCAGAAGATTGGGGTGATTTAGAAGAGATTGAAGAAGAATCTAATAAATTTACCGACATCAATATCGATGGTAAAAAGAAGAAGATTCCGCTGTTGAAAATTCCTGACGATGATGATGATGCAATTAATCTTGCACTTGCTCCCGAAGAAGAAGAACAACTCTTTGGAGAAGAAGTTCAAATCAATTTGGAATTTAGTAAACTTGTTCAAGAATATACGAGTCCTGAACAGTTTAAAAAAGACGGTGTGAATGAAGAATATAAGAAGAAAAATGTAAGAAGAAAAATGCTAACTTTCACAGAACAAACAGAAAATACTAACCAAGAAATTCCATACGAATTCAAAGATTCATCTACTCATGGTATGGGAACATTTGCAACCAAAGACATCAATGAAAATGATACGGTTGGATTGTACTATCTAAATCTCTTGAATGAGAATAAAAATGCACCACAATTTCAACGAACAGATTTCTGTCGATTCACCAATCACTCTCAACACATTCCTAATGTTGCACTGATAAAAGAATCCGATGGCAACTTTTACACATATGCAACAAGAGAAATTCAAAAGGGTGAAGAACTTCTTGTAGACTACTTTGATGTTTACGAACAAATTATGCCATCTCTTGGTTCATATGGAGAAGTTATTCCAGAAGTTCTTAGGTGGACTGAAGGATATGAAAATATGGAAATCCCACCAGATAGTTTCGGTGACTTGCGTGATGAATTACAATACTTTTCTGAAATCAACGAAGCGGTGGATGTTGTGACTGGTGTTGAAGAGAATATTTCTATTACTGGTCACAATAAAAAGGGGCATGTGATTGGGGGGTTTTATGTACATGGGGGGAAAAATGACCCAGAAATAGCAAGGAAAATAAAAAGTATTAAAAAGAATTTTGGCAGAAACTTACACAAAATTGAAGTAAAAAAACATGGGCAGAATATACAAGAACCAGAATTTGTGACCGATTCGGTAGCAAGCGACATGAAAGACAAAATAAAAGACAAAATAGATGATTTTAAGTTTTATACTAGTTCTTCACAAACAAAAATAAGAAAGAAAGAAAAAGAAAGAAAGAAAAGGGTAAGAAAGTCCAATAAAAAAATTGGAATTATTCCAGAAGGTGCCGGTGATGCATCTGCAAGTGCATCAGAAACAGACGCAAATCGTGCCGCATATCTAAAGCAATATGGTGCAAAACCAGAACAACGAAAACGAAGGAGTGCAAGAACCAATGCACGAAACAAGATGATTCGTTCTGGTAGAGCATCTGTTGGTGATGGTAAGGATTTAGATCATAGAGACGGAAACCCACTAAACAACTCATCAAAAAATCTAAGAATGGTGAACAGAAGTTTCAATCGTGGTAGAGATAACAATAAGTGGCGAAAAACCAACGAAGAACACGGTGCAGGGGAAATTGGCACAGAGAAATTACTAAAACGATACATAAAAGATACACCTTTTATGAAAATCATTAAAGATAAGAATGGGAAATAAGAATGAACACATCTTTTTGGTTCGACATGGGTGCAGGTGCAATCGCACTAATAGCAGGAATATTAACTGGATTTTACTATCTGATCAATAGAGGAAAAATGAAAATGCTCTTGAAAGAAAAAAATCAGTCAATAAAACTTCCAGATAATTGTTTCTGGAAGACACATACTCGTTTACACGAAACTCTCACCGAATTGCGCGTGCGTACTGATTGTGCAAGAGCCCAAATAGTTCAATTCCACAATGGTGGAGAATTTCTTGATGGTATCTCAATGAAAAAGATGTCCCTCACCCACGAATCACTCGACAAGGGTGTATCATCAGAATTAGGTAACAAACAAGATATTCTCATGTCCCTCTGTATAGATGGATTAAATCTGTTACTCAAAGATGAACCAATTATGTACATCGTAGAAGATATGAAAGATTCTTGGTGTAAACAATTCTACCAAAGTAGTAACGTCATCACATTCGCATTCTTACCTATCAAGAAGCGTGGTCAAGCAATTGGATATGTGATGGTTCAATGGTGCAGTTGGGCAAAAGCAGATACCATTGAAGATGAATACATATCATCTGAACTAGAAGACGCAAGAGCATTATTAGAAGTACAATTAGACATACTGAAAGGTAAACATGGAAAAAAATAATAAATTTACTAGACAACAAATTAGTGGTATTGGAGAAGCATATCACCAAATCACCGAAGCAATGAGTGTTTCCTCCTCTGCTGCAACCAGTAGTCGGAATGGTATTAGTGGTCTTGGTGGGGTGAATACTCCAGGTCTGGGCCCAGACGGAAAATCTTCATTCGTGCAAAAACCATCCGCAACCACAGGTAAACTTCCAAGTGGTGACAAAAAAGTTGGGCATGGTTGGACAACGAGCAAGCTCAACATGGTTGAAATCCAAAGAATTATCGGTAAGGTCCCAGGATTGAATAATAATGTTGACTATAATAACGCTGAGAGTATATATCATGGATTGAACCAAGCGAAACAACACTTGCTGCAAAAGGATGCAGACGAAGTTGCCAATAAATTTGGAATGAGAATTGATAGAACACCCACCAAAGATGCCGATATTGAAAAAGCAATTGAATTGATGAATACTGTTAAAAAAGCTTGGGCAGAGAAAGCAGAGTCACACGAAAAGAAATTAAATGATGCAAAAATGAAAGTCACTACCGATTTATGGATGAATCCAAGCAATCGTACCAGTGCGGCAGTTGATGCGGTTGCTAAATGGAGAGACCTCAATATGGGAAGTGATGCGGGGAAACGCCCGGGCGACCCACAAGGACAGCAAGAGTGGAATCCACCACTGAGGCCTGCGTATCGACTACGGGACGTACCACTTGTGGCAAAAGACCCAACATCAGGTCCACCGCAAGGTCCGATTTTCCCATCATACAACAACGATCCCGATGATGTCAGACGGTGGTCGCAATATTTCAATCCACAACCGGGGCAAAAAGTGGATGTTGTTGGGATGCCCGAAGACCCTGGCTCAGGCGTTATGGATAATGAGTGGTATAATCCACCAGGTAATCCTGACGATATAAATGTTGGTCACGAAGATTATGACAGTCCTTATTACATCCCCGGCTATGGTGATGACCAGCAAGGAGATGGTAACCCACAAGGACAGCAAGCACCTGGTGAAGCACCACCACCACCAAGTTGGTACCAAGAACCAGTCGGCCGAGAATCTGAACCAGGTGATGTAGATCCACACGGCCATGTTAAAAGAACATGGTTGAACAATCCACCGAGGCTGACGAGAACATTTCCCTGGGAGCCCAAAAGACCTACCCCAACTCTGGGCGATCCCATGAGGGGCCATATAACGCCTGACAAAGGTATAATGGGGATGCCTGGCACACCTTGGGGCCCCGGCGGTGAAAATCAACCCCCAGCACAAGGACAGCAAGCACCAACTGGTAAAAATGCTAGAAATGCTAGAATTGATACTGTAAAAAAGATGATGGAAATCAAGAAATTGGAAAATAAAGGTGTTATCACACCAAAAAATAATAATAGTAAAGTTGTACAGAATTTATTTAAAACTGCAATGAAGGATTATCCAGATAGAGGTATGCCTGCGTTTGTTATACCAGAAGGTACTCCACAATATAAAGAGATTATCAAGAAATTCGGAACTAATATTGGAAGTAGTGATGGTGAACATGGAGTCGCATGGGCGGTCCCTCCAGGTGGTGGTGGATTCACAGTGTGGCCGCCCAATCATCCTCCAATGGCGCCAGGATTGTCTGCAAGAGGACCACACCCAAAGACGGGGAAAATGACAATTAGGAATCTCAACACACCTTACAAGCCAGTGCCAAGACGGGGTCCTAATACACCTGGGTGGGGAACTCAACCGGGTGATCCCGGCTATGGTGGTGGTGGAGGTGGTCGTGGGTTTGGCAATGCTCTTGGCAAGTTGTTTTTGGGTATATTGGGTATACTTGACTTAACCGCAGGGAAGGCACATGCACCGATATTTATCCCTCCCTTCCTCACCAACCCAGACACACCCACTCCCGGCGCAATTCCAATTGGAATGGACGATCCTTATTACAATTGGGGCTCTGTCCCGATCCCGCCAGGTGGTTTTGGTAACCCACAAGGACAGCAAGCACCAACTGGTAGAGATGCTAGAATTGCTAGAATTGCTAATGTAAAACAGATAGTGAAAAACAGGCAACGTGGTGACGCACAACGACAGGGTTATGATCGAGGTCTTAGTCACAGAAGAAAAAGAGAGACGCCCCAGTGGCAACTCAAGGACGTACCACTGAAGCACAAAGACCCAACGACAGGTCCACCGCTAGGTCCTGTTTTCCCAACGTGGGGCGATGACGATGCTTACAGACGGAAGTTGGACGCAAATAAACCGGGGCAAAAAGTGGTTGTTGTTGGGATGCCCGAAGACCCCGGCTCAGGCGTTATGGATAATGAGTACTATAATCCACCAGGTAATCCTGACGATATAAATGTTGGTTACCCAGATAATGTTGATCCTAATCAAGATATGTATTATTATCAACGCAGTCCATCAACCTGGCGGTGACCCCACAAGGACAGCAAGCACCAACTGGTAGAGATGCTAGAATTGCTAATGTAAAACAGATAATGAAATCGATTAAAACAATACATAGAGTACAATAATACATAGAGTACAAGGAGATAACAAATGATCAAATTCAAAGAACTAAACACATTTCTAGAAACCTTATTTGAAGGTGAATATACCTCTGGTGGTGC
>Ga0080013_1003396_pt1 | contig 16847 bp, 32 predicted proteins | sample ETNvirenome_6_85_FD_69236 | JGI IMG/M metagenome (GOLD analysis project Ga0080013, IMG submission 69236) | Marine viral communities from the Pacific Ocean - ETNP_6_85 (SPADES assembly) (version 2) | ecosystem: Environmental > Aquatic > Marine > Oceanic | place: Pacific Ocean | collected 2013-06-19 | reverse complement strand
GGTGGTGGTGGTGGCGGCGGCGGCGGCGGCGGCGGCGGCGGCGGCGGCGGCGGCGACGAGCGACGAGCGACGAGCGACGAGCGACGAGCGACGAGCGACGAGCGACGAGCGACGAGCGACGAGCGACGAGCGACGAGCGACGAACGACGAACGACGAACGACGAACGACGAACGACGAACGACGAACGACGAACGACGAACGACGACGACTAAGCGACGACGAAGCGACGACGAAGCGACGACGACTAAGCGACGACGAAGCGACGACGACAACGGTAGTGAGATCAATATATTGATCTCACTAGAGAACGATGGGGAAAAAGAAGCGACGATCTCGAAAGACCGCCGCTTCAGGGTGGAGATAACCAGTCTCCGAGGGTATTCAGTTACGTTACCCCCTAAGTATAAAAGGGCGAGTTAATATGACCCGCCCTTTTTACTGGGGTTTACTCAGTACGCCACACCCCTATGGTACCATCAGGCAATTTGCGAGTAACACACTTTTTACTCATACGCGCTAAACGGTTATAAAGTGCCACTACCTCTTTATGAGTTGGGGCTGCTACACAATCGCCCACCTCCATTCGATCGGCAATATCATACTTGGCTGATCTTGGTGGGCCATTTCTACGCCGTGGCGGTACTGGTTTATTTTTAATGATCTCCATTGGTTTACCCTCCTGGTTAGTTACGTTTTAACCCCCTAAGTATAAAAGGGCGAGCCGCTATGACCCGCCCTTTTACGTCTTAATTAATCAGCATTAAGAGCTACTATATACACATCTCCAGTAGCCCCCATCCCAGCGTAAATAGCGTTAGGATCGCTAGGGTTTGAGATGCTATCTGCCAGCCAATTGCTGAGTTCAGCAGGTTGCATGTGAAGATCCTTAACCCACGCCGCACATGGTATAGGCGAGTAGCCGCTTAATGTAGGATCTTCTAGATTTATAACTTGATCGGTTAACTGACCTATAATTTGAGCTTTATTTAAAGCCATCTTTTTTTACCTCTTATGGTTAAGTTTTACTTACCCCCTAAGTATATAGCGGCGAGCCGCTATGACCCGCCGCTTTACGTCCTACTTACTCATCTCTGGTTAAACTCGTAAGTCTCGTATTGATCAGTAGCCGTCAACTCTTTTAGCGGTAGCCCGTAAATACAGTTGGTGAGGTCGATCTCGCCGTCTTGATCAAGTAGTACGGTAGTGAGATCAATATAAGGCTCGCCATCTTTGAGTAACACACGTACCTCATACATCAACCCATCCTTTTTATCGAACAGCTGTATCGGCTTATCGTGATAAACTAACATCATATACCCCTCATGGTTAAGTTTTATTTACCCCCTAAGTATAAAGGGGCGAGCTTTTTACACCCGCCCTTTTACGTCTTAATTAGTCTTTTTTAACCGCTTTATTAAACTCAGCTTGAGTACTTATACGGGTTTTAGAGCTAGTTTTTATTAAGCCTAGCTCTGGGATCGGGCTTAAACTATTATCGTCTACACCCTTTTGATACTCAACCTCGTCATACTTATAATAGCGACCTACTAATTGATAGAGCTTTACGCATCTTACGTTCTCAATATAGTCAGGCTTACTTTTAAGATCAGCCCATGCCGTTTGCTCTACACTATCTAGTTGAAAAGGCTCGTCAGGGTAGGGTACAGGCGGGTCGTAATCATACGCCTCCATTTTATCACCCGCTATGGCGGTAATTAACTCTAAGCTATTATTGATCGGCCCTTGAGCTACCGTTATCCACTCAGTACCTATATCAACTTGCTCGTCGTAGCCGTTAAAAGTCCAAACGTCAGGGCCTAACTGCCGTACTTTTTTAGATGGTAATTTATTTGACATCGTTATAGTCCCTCTTACTTATGGTTAGTAACGCCTTTATTAACGCTACTTTTTAATTATAAAGGGGCGAGCTTTTTACACCCGCCCCTTTACGTCTTACTTAGTCCACATCATGAGGCCGTGATGGGCCACCTACCGCGCCAACCAGCTCACAGTACCTAGTAAGGTCAAAGGTTTGATGGTCATGAGTTATACCATTTACCTCGTCAATGACCCAAAGATCTAGGTACACCGCTTTTGGATCAGGGGGGTCTACCGGTGAGATACCCTCAACAGTTACCCCTTTATTGATCATGACCTCGTAAGTGTACCCATCTATGGCCTCCGTCTTAGCATATAACTTTAGGCGGCTTAATTGATCTTCCATTTCAATACCCCTCATGGTTAGTAACGCCTTTATTAACGCTACCCCCTAAGTATATAACGCCCAGTTTATAGGACTACTGCTATTTACTCAGTGTTAATCCCAGTGCGCTTACTCAGATCTTATACATCGGATTAATTGCGCTTACTCAGATCGGGGAGATCTACTGGATCTTATAGATGGGTCAGGTCAGGCTAGGTTAGGGTAGGCATGGTCAGGATGGGTAAGATCTTAACGATCTGAACGATCTGAACGATCTGAACGACGACCAAAAAAGACCCCGCCGAAGCGGGGCCAGTTGGGAGTGTAGACAGGGAGGGAACTACACCGCGTGAAGAGTTATGATTGACTGACCGTAGAACTTAGAGGTACGGCTGAAACCACCCGCAAGATGAGCAGATATATCTCGCTCGCCACCACCGTTAGCACGGGCAAAAGCGAGGATTTCTTTAGCACTCCCGCCTTTATTTATACGCTTCGAGATATCAAACCGTTTACCTGCTTGTTTACGCAGGAACGGTGCAGACTGGCCCACCTCTTGAGGCTTGATGACCGCTTTAACATTCGCGGAAATAAACACACGAACCGCTTTATCCTGGGCACCTTCGGTACTATCCAAGAAATCTTTAGAAACATCAAAGGTTACGTTAGATTTTGCCATGAGACTTTCTCCTTTATAATGGCACGTTAAACGAAAACCGCTTAACTATGAATAACTATAAAGGAACATTTAATCAGAATAAAGCCCTGTTTCGTCTTTATTTATCGTCCTTTCTCCAGAGCTTTTCGGAATCTTGCCCAGTCATAAGGGTGCTCGATCTTAGCCATCGGTGAGATCTCACTGATCTTTTTGTCGTGTAGGTCTTTTGCCTGTTCTCCAGAAAACAAAATCAAAGGAGTCTTCGCTGCCTCCCTTGCTAAGATGTAGGAACGACCTCCGACTCGAGTTCTTAATGTATGCCAAGCTATCTGATGAGGTGACAGCTTTATCCGATTATTCTTTATTACTTTGAGTTCTATCCAAAACTCCCCAAATTCAGCGCAACCATTCACATCTGGAACGCCAGGAGCAGCCCACGATTCAATTCGAGTCCAGTGTATATCCGTAAGGCCATCGCGTAGCGTTTTCCAAAGTCGTGACTCAGGTTTTGCTGACATCCACGTACTCTGCATCTACGATAGTTTTGAGCGCACCATTTGTTTCTTTATTCAGCTCTTCGAGACGACGTATCAAATCTTCTTTACTCATAGCGTTGATGTGCGCGTGTAGAACTTCTTTCCGATCAACATACAACCCACCAACTTTACCACGATTGGTTTCAGCATTGATCGCTGCGCTAAACTGATTGTTCGCAGCTGCTCGATCTCTTAAATCACCAAGGTCTCGAATATGGTTCTCGTATGTGATTTCATATTTCTTAGATAGATCTAAGCGTAGGTCGTTAATGTAATTAGCAACATGAGGGAATTTCCCGATATCAAGTAACTCACAAGCCCGTACACCCGCCGACGACTCAGCATATCCAGCGCGACGAGCGGCTTCAGTGTTGGAACAGCGACCCAAGACTATTTCCTCAGCAAACTTTTTCTGACGTGGAGTAAGGGGCCGAGATACGACTGGATTAACAGGAGCTGGCTTTCTACGAGGCATGATCCCCCTATAATATACCTCGAGATCTTTTTATTAAAGAGAAACTTGAAGATCACGGAGGGCTGAATACACTATTGATACTGACTTGCCAATAAGAACCAATATCCAGTACCAATATACAACAAAGGCCCATATATCAAGGACTTAGCTTACTAGATATTGGCATATTGGTAAATACTCCCCAAAAATTTTTTAGAACACCCCTCTTCTCGAGTTGTATATATAGGCACCATCAATTTTTCGCAGGGCGTATAATAGATGACTTGTTCAATGTCCTCCAATTTTTCGATGACAGGCTTGCCATCTTTATATTTTAGCTCAGTCATTTTTTACCCATCCTCCTTCTGAGTCATTTTTATACCCATATAGTGATACATCAAACCTATTTTCAAAGATATCAAGAAGAGTATACTCGGGCACAAGCCCTTTCTCTTCGGCCATTTTAATAGCCATTTCTTGAAGAACTTTGAAATTACCACTCTGATCAGGGAGAGGCAACTCTTCGTCATTAGTATCCCCAAGCACAATAAAGTATTGACCGTCGTTAAAGTTAGGATAAAATTTATCCATATACTCTTGCTCTTCGGGAGGCCTATTTTCTTTGGCATCCAAGTCCTGAAGCCAAGCCACTATAATATAATGATGAGGAACGCCCCCATCATTATAGGCACTATTCTCATAGAACCCGCTTTTGAGTTTGAATTGCCGACGGTCCATGTCGTCGCCCTTCTGTTGAACTATGATTTCCATTTTATTTACTCCCCACAGGTCGTATAATAAGTTGGATCATTCTTTGGCCCCATATAATACGCTGCCCTCAAAACCATCTTCTACGATAGAAATAGTAGTATCTTCAGGCACTAGCGAATGAATTTCGGCCAACGCTACCGCTTGGTCTTGAAGATAGCGGTACCATTTCACTTTGTCGTTAGGCCAACAACAATCCTTATCTTCAGTACAATAAGCACCCAAAACTATATACTCCACAGGATTCGAAGTACAGGCAACAATGTACCATCCAAAAACCGCCCCGCTATGATCAGTATCATAGCGGCCATTTTTGACTTTCCAGTTACGCCAGCTAGTATCAGTCATTTTTTTATACCTCGTGGTTAGTTACCGTTACCCCTAATAATAGGGTAGGGCGGGTTTTTACACCCGCCCTCTTTAATCTATTTAATCGTTACCTCTGTGACCCTAAAATCATGTATGAGCCTTCTCCTTCTCGAGTCGTATATATAAGCTCTACCAATTTTGCCGGATTTAACTTTTGTCTCCATAGAGTGTGGCATTATATCGATTTTCAAAGACATCAAGTATAGTGTAATCAGGGATTAACCCTATCTCTTCGGCCAGCTCGATTGCCAATTCTTGAAGGCAATGGTAGAAGTTTTCTGGTTCTTCTTCTGATTCAAAATAGAATTCCTCATCATTAATTTCTCCAAGAACAATAAAGTGTTGACCGTTGGGATAAAACTTATCCCGATATGATGTAGCATCAGAGCCCAAGTGGAATTTGTCATTGAACCGAGCAACAATGAGATAATGAGTAGGATATACATCATTATAAGCACTATTTTCATAAGACCCGTTTTTGAGCTTAAAATTTCGACGAGAAAGTTGGTCGCCCTTTTGTTGAATTGTAATTTCCATCTAGAATTCCCCCCAACCAGCGGAACGCGCCCAAGCATTATCAGCTGCGACGCTACGTTCATGGCGCTCTATTTCTGCCAACTTACGCGGATCATTAGCGCAATCATGGCAGATGAGGCGTTCCCCATCGTAGCCCGTTTGACCGCAGACCCCAAAGATTTCCTTGTAGTCGTAGCCTTTAGGGACATAGTAATTTACAGTATTCTCACACATTTAAGTACCCTCCTGGTTAATTAACTATAACTAACTATAAAAGGGGCGAGCTTTTTACACCCGCCCTCTTTAATCTAATTACTCCTTACCGTGGTCTTTTACTAAGAGGTCTTTTACTAAGAGGTAAAGCGGTGGTGCCGCTCGTTTACCTCTTTTAGTCGCGAGAGCACCTCGTTTGAACTGATCAAAGTTCAGTTCAAATCCGGAATAACTTTCGTCAACTTTGATAAGTACCCTACCGTCTTTTTGTTTCTTACGAGCTACAACAGGATATTCATCATTTACATCATGTTCCCATTCAACCCAGCTTACATCAGGTGAATCATCCAGCACCCGTAGGTACTCAGGTGGTTGATCGTCGCTTACTTCTGTATCGTGGATGAAGACCTCACCAAAAGAGTTCCATACAGTAGTGAAGAATTCGTTAAGATCAGACCATTCGGTTTCTCTATATTCAGCATCTTTTACCCAATTCACGTTAGTCATTTTTTGCTCCTATTTAATGGTTAACTTACCCTTTTAATATAACCCGCGACGTTTTTCAGAGGTAAAGTCTTACGTCCTTTTTAATCCTCCTCTTCCCATTCGTACAGGCATACTATATACATATCACCCGTAGCTCCCACACCCGCGTAAATAGCATGGGGGTTTTCTGGACCGGAAATACTATCCGCAAGCCAATTACTAAGCTCAACAGGCAAAATTTCTAGATCCTTAACCCACGCTGCACAGGGTAAAGGTGAATAACTTTCTGATTTGGGGTCTTCCACATTGATGACTGAGTCAAGCAATTGATGAAAGATTTCTTGCCGAATTGTGATTTTTTCCATTTTTTAATCCTTCGTGGTTAGTTACCGTTACCCCTATAATATATAGGGCGAGTAGTTTTCACACTAACGGCGTTTAGTCAGGTTTACTCCTTCTAAAAAATGGTGGGGAGTTGAAAAGAAAAATGAAGGTAAGCCCACTAGCTTTTTCTTCTCTTAAGGATGCTCCCCTCACCCCACTAACCTGCTAGTGAGCAACTTTTTATTCCCCTAAATCTTGAAAAATTTCATAATTTAAAGGAAGATCCTCTGATAATTCAACATTTTCTGCTGGGAAAAAATCGATATCTACCTCTGCTTCTGAAGAATCAGAAAGTTTTACTATGATAACAAGTTTTAACACTCGGTCATTGTCCTCATTTATAGTGTTATATCTAAAAGTAAGACCTTTAACTTTATGGAAACTTTGACTTTCAATATAAACTGGATGATTAAAATTCATTTATACCTCCATGGTTAACTTTTTTTACCCTTAAATTATAAAGGCGCAATATTTTAAAGACTAAGGCTCTTTAGTGGCTATAAAACTTATGGTCACCAATAGTTGCACAGAGGCGGTATTTTTTCGACCACAGAGGTTTTACTTCTAAAGTGTGATAGTGTGTCGCTTTACTTAGCGATTCTATAGAAATACGGTCAAGAAGCACAAGTTCTGCGATATCCATAGCCCTGCTCCAAGCTACTTTTTCGGCGGGACGCTCGTGTTTCCCATCGCACCAATAACTAAATTGACATTTGTGACGAACGGGAGTTCCTTTCCAATATCGCCCATCTCTCACAACGCCACAAGCAGTGGGAGGCCAGCGTTTGTCTTTCATCCTATTTCGAATAACAATGGCAACGGCGATCTGCCCCAAAAAATCTTGGTCGCGAGCTTCAAAGTAAACCGCTTCTGCCATACAATGCTGTTCCTCTTGAACAAGTTCTGATGCGGACAAGCGCACTGGGATTAACAGCATGCTCAAAGCACAGATTGTTTTAAATTTCATTTAAAAATCCTACGCAGAAGTTCTCGAAGAGATTTTCTTTTTGAAGGAGCGCTTTCCCAAAATGGCGGTTTGTTTTTTATTTTATAAGTGTAAAGTACATAATGAACCTGACCTGCTGTAAGACTATATCTAGCAGCAAGTTCTTGAATAGTAAGATCTTTCTTTTGTTCTTTAATTCGTAAAACTTCACCATCAGTCCAATGTTTATATGGCATGAGCCGCCTCCTTCATTGCACTTAACGCTTCTCTTGCACGATAGCCGCGCCCCATTTTATCACAAGAATACTCAGGGTCGACTACTCTCGCACAGGTTTCTAACAGGTCAAGATAATAGACGCCGTCGATATAATCGACTTGATTACCATCATTGTCTATGAGACCATACTTTCCCTCGCCTGAATATTGTCGGCTCGTAAGTGACTCTACAAGCCCCTTATCAAAACCCATTTGTTTAAAGTACTCCGGCGTCATAATTTCCCAGCCATTTCCTTCTAGCTGATACTTCTCCTCACGCTCGCTATCTTTTCGAACTACGTCCAAAATATTTTCTTTAAATTCACTGACTTGCATGATATTCCTCCAAAGCTAGTTCTTCAAGTGCGTACCAATCAGCTGCGGTAAGCCCCTTCTCCAACCATTCAGCACGTTTTCCTTTGACCTCTAACCACATATCGTCAACATAGTATTTAGAATTCCCTACGTCATATTCTGGCTGGCCCACTTCAAAACAAACCGTAGTTGGCATACCACCCTTCACAGTTGTTTCCAATTCTAAATACATGATAACCCCTCTGGTTAAATACGGTATTAATAAGTATACCCCCTGATTAATTACTGAAGGTAGCTCGTTCCTCAATAGCGGCCCTCTTTTTATCACGGCGGTTTACCAAACGGCGCGCTCCAGCAGTAAGCTGATACTCAAACTTGTCGTTATCAGAATCAGAAAGAGAACCCCTGCGTTTTAACAACCCTGTTGAGTACATTCCGGCAGTTTGTTTTGATACCGCTTTTACAGGCAGGTCTCCTACTAATACAGTGAGTTCTGTATTAGTTACTGGGTCTGAATATTCTATAAGAGTATCGATTATTTTCCCACGATTGGTTTCCAAGAGAGCCATACGTTTAGCTGAGCACCGTCGCTGAGACCACCCATCTAAAACCTGTTCATAACTAGTTCTGATGGTTGGTTTTGCAGTATTCTTCTTCTTTGGGCTGTGCTTTTTGATCATATATTTTATCTGCCCACTAATACTTCGGCACTCTTCTTCGGCCCACTCATTTAAAACTAGCCATGTTTCATGGTCTACGGCAATGGACTTATAGTTTTCCGACATCATATATCCTCCCTCATAAGGTCAATCAAGTCCTGAATAATTTTTTGTAACTCTGTTATCCGTTCAGTTTGTTGATCTATACGTTTTCCATGACGTATTAAAGTGTCGAGAACGAGGTTCTCTTGTTCAGGCTCTAAGGGCATCGCGCATCCTCCATTCGTTTGTCATTTCAATATCCCATTGCTCTGCCGTATCTTTGGCGTCACGATAGGAAGCAAATTCTTGTTGAATGATTTCGCCGTTAAATGCAACAGCCCAATTATCCGGCTCAATAAAGAGGGCTTGAAAACCGAGGTCCCAATTCTTAGGACGAGTCCAATACATAGGTTAGTCCTTTCTAGCTTTCTAGCTTTCAAACTTTATATATTATAATACGGGAGCCGTTAAATGACCCCCGTTTTTTACTCTAAACGCTCTTCCTGTTGCTCCTTAACATTACGGTATACATCACGCAAGGTATCTCTCAATGCGGTGTAATTGTTATCAAGGTTATCAACCATGAATTGCACAGCTTCTTCTTCGTCGAAGTTATTTGCGATAGCTTCTTCTGCTAAAGACTCCATGCTCATAAGCCAGTCTTTTATTCTTCCCATTAGCTTGCCTCTCCAGTCTTTTATTCTTCCCATTAGCTTGCCTCTCCTTCCTCGCCTGTAAGCCTTGTCCACTCGGCTTCCCAAAAATATTCAATGGCTATTTCATACTGTTCTTCTTCTGACATTTCTTCTTCTGCTGAAGCGTCAAGGGCAACGGTCATATCTTTATATGCGAAGTTCCAATCCATAGTACCTGCATCATACTTTTGAGTATTTTTTCGAATATATTCATCAAGCATGACAGCACATTCTTCAATAACGGAAAGATGCCATACTGGATTTACGGGGTCGCCAACCTTCCAATTATCTCGTGCCCATTTTTTAAATTCATCTGTTTCTTTTTTAGAAAGTTCTCGATGAAGGTTGAGATGAACTACGTTATCATTCATTTAACCCTCCAAATTCGATAACCAGCAATGCCAGCGTCAGTCCACATACGTTGGGTGAAAGTTACTTCAGTTCCCTGTTTGGCTAGGCGTTTTTGGTAAGACTGCCTCGCCTGAGCAACACGGTTGCCTATTTGTTTCTGAGTTTCTTCTTCGTAGTTTGGCCCAGCAAAAAAGCTGTTGCCTACTTCCATATCCTCAAATGGATATTTCCGAGCGGTTGAGTGGAAGTCTTCAGGAATATCAATCCCTGAATCGATTACAAAATCATTAGCCATCTTTTCCTCCTATGGTTAATAGCTAAGTTATATTATTTAATAACTAAGTTATATTATAAAGCCGACAACTTCGGAGTAAAGTAGTCTTTACTCAGTAAACTGCGACACATAAAGCAACAATTGCATAAAATAAAACAACGCCTGTTAAGACTGCCATGATGTTTCTCCTGTCGGCGTTAGTAAGAGCGGAGAGTTTCCTCCCCGCCCTGACTAGTTACACAAGCTCGATGTACTTTTTATCAAGCGCGATTTGAACGTCAGGTGCTCCACCGCGAATCTTTCGCGCTGCAACAAGGAACTCGTTCAGCGGCATATCATCTTTGAACAAAGTGAAAATCTCGGCTCGCCGAGAACCTTCGCGGACTGGGATTTTATCTCCAATCACCTTGATTGTATCACCGTCAAACTTATGACTGATGATTGTTTTCTTAGCAATTGGTTTAGGAACTGCTTTGAGATTTGCCTTGGGCTTCGCTTTTGCTGAAGCCTTTGACTTGGTGTTCTTCGAGGGAAGAACTTCTACTGTAGCTGTGGCCATATCTGGCCTCCTTTCTGCTTTCTACTAACGCTACTAATTATAAGCGCGATAAAAAGGGGGACAACCGCTAAGTTGTCCCCCGATAAACTAAGCAGCTTTCGCGTACTCAGTGGCTAGGTCTAAGGCTCGCCGTTTCGTAACGGCATTTGGCCCAAGCCAGCTTGAGTAAAGAGCGCCACCCTTTACTCTTTCGGACTGGCGTTTCGTATGATCCATGTGATAAGTGACACCGTTAAGTGCGCCCCACCAAGTTCCTTTCGCTGACTTCAGGTCGGCTCCAGGAGACAACGCGATAGCATCATGAACCTGCTCAGAAGTTTTACTGAACTCATCTATAAGAGGAACATCATTTGCAATTTTACCTCGGTCGATAAGTAACTGTGGTTGAAATAGTTCAGCGATAAAGTTCTGAACATCCAACGGTTTTGCTCGTTTACTGGATAAGAACGTCGTTTGCTCCTGAAACTCAGCCATTTTACTCTCGCTGATACCAAGGGCTTCTTCAGCGGCTCGCATTATTTCATCGTCAAAGGCTTGAAGATGAAGTACTCGAAACCGCTTACCATCAGTGTTCAATGCGAGCGCCATAGTATTACTACAGACGACTCGTATGGGTGTGAACATGATAGTAAGAGCCTTCCCTGAAACGTGAGGCGAATCTATAAGTAGATAACCTTCTACTCGATCACCTCCGGGAAGTTCAAAGTTAGACTCAAGTTTTGCAAGCCCCCAGATATCTTGCCCGTCCTTTAAAGAACCCGCTGTTTCCATTTTCATTTCACCTTTGGAAACAAACTTTTTAAAGAACTTGAAAGTATCAGCATTCTGGAAAGGCACATAATCCTCGCCGCAAGCTGAAAGCACACTATTATCTGTGTCGCGTACAATAAAGTGATGACCTTCTGCGTTGATAAGGCCAACGTCTTCATTCCAAGTTGGAGAGTCAATAGTATACGCTGGGCGTTTAGAAACAGTCCAGTTCAAACCAGCCACTTCTAACATTTCTTCGGGAGTCATAGTATCTTCTACTGGAACTCCTAGGCCATGCCAAGGAACATCCCCCGCATAAGCCATAGTTTCTACTGCTGCTACCATAGTTTTTCCTTTCTAAATATGGTAATTTCTAACGGTTACTATTATAAACCGTTTATAAATAGACAAAAGGGTTAATTACTCTTAGGAACTTCAAAACGTTCGAGTCCTTGAAACAGGTCAGCATCAATATCAATCATTCCGCTGGTCCCGTTGCCATCAAGTATTACTTTACAACGAAAATGCTCTTCTACTTCTTGTCCTGCAGCGTGATGATGGGGAGTACTAAATGTAATAGGGAATTTAGTATCCTCTTCTACATTTTCTAAATATTCTAAAAGTGGTTTGGGTTCAAACGCTCGGTTATATCCAACTTCAATAGCCCAAGCATTAGCGTTTTTTAACTGCTCTTTTGTTAAGTATAGGTACGTATCCATAAGTTTCTCCAAGTTTTAATTTACCCCCTATAATAAAGGTACAACTAAAAGAGAAAAGCGTGGCCTTATCTTATTTTTTCTTGGGTTTTGGTGCTACTGTCCTCTATACTACGTCGCCATGGCTTGTCTGTAAATAAAGTTTTCGCAGACCCCCAATCTTCTCCATATTCTACATCAACTTTACAGGGTACTTCAAGTTCAATACATGTTTCCATGATATTGGCTATTTCTTGTATTTGCTCTGGATCTTCTGAAGAAAAGCACAGTTCATCATGAACTTGTAATAAAGGAATGTGGCCTTTTTCAGCAAGAACTCTCATGGCTAGTTTAGTTTGGTCTGCTGCAGATCCTTGTATTAAACGATTAAGAGCTTTATGTGTGAAGGCTCTTTTAATGTTTGGCCCAAACTCTGCTTGCGCTTTTTCTAAAGTACCTAATTTTCCTGTACCATATTGCCTTGGTTCCCATAAGTCAAAACGACAGCGTCTTCCAAGTAATGTACGAATAGCTCCTTTGTTCCCAGCTCGATTTCTGCAATAATCGCTGAGCATTTTTACAAATGGAACTTTTTGATGATACTGTTGAAATAGATCTTTTGCTTCGTCTAGTGGTATATTTAATTGTTCGGCCAGTTTTCTTTCTCCCATACTATAAAATAATCCTAGGTTGATATCTTTCGCTTGACGTCTTGGAATATTTGCCATTTCTGCAACAATAGAGTGAAAGTCTGCTTCTCCCTTTTTATACTCTTCAACAACATCGTCAACTTTGGGTAACTTTAATAACGATGCATAATGAACGACTAATCTTGGTTCTTGTTGAGAATAGTCTATAGAAACCCACTTTTCTCCTTTTTCAGGTACAAAAATGGATCGAATCATAGGGCCAAGAATTTTATGTCTTGCTGGAATTTGTTGAAGATTGGGATGGCTATAGCTAAAACGACCAGAAACAGTACCCCCTTGATCTGACCTTAAAGGATGAATCTCTGCATGGATCCGACCCTTATGCTGATATTTCATTATTGAATTGATAAAAGTAGTGTTCGCTTTATTGTATTCTCGAGCCTCAAGAATTAGTTTAGGCAGTTCATGTGTATGATTTTCTAAGAAGGCTCTATCTATTTTTGGTGCTTTTGTTTTTTCAGTTAAGTCATAGGAAATTTTTGCTTTATCAAAAAGTTCACCAATAGAACGAGAATTCCATATTTCTACATCGCGATTATATTCTTTTTTAATTTTAAGAAGAATGCTTTTTTCTTTTTTAGTGAGTTCTTTTTGAATTGATGCAGCTTTTTCTAAATCAACTCGAATACCTTTCCACCTCATGTCGATCAATGTTGGTAACAAAGAAAGCTCTAAGTCTAAGATATGTGACAAGTCATTTTTTAAAATTTCAGTAGACAGCGCTCGCCAAAGATCAAGTGTGGCTCTTGCATCCTGCTCTGCGTAGGGACCAACATAAATTGCTGGGAGCTTCCACATTTCACTTTTAGGATTGACCCCCCATTCTTTCGCAGCTTCTTGAAGAACCCTCTCATTTTTTGATGAAGCAATATATGTTTTTGCGAGAGCGTTGAGTGAATATGAAAAACGATTTTCATCGAGGAGAGGCGCAGCAATTAATGTGTCTTTTATTGCTCCGTTTATTTCAACTCCTTCTCTTCTTAACCACCCAACATCATACATAGAGTTATGAAAAACTTTATCACAGTCAGTAGAGACTTGGTCTTTTAGCCATCGGAAAATTAAATCGCGATCTAGGTTACTTCCATTATCGTGACGAACTGGAAAATAGCCTTGCCAATCATCTGTTGCTAAAGCGATGCCAATAATATAGCCGTCATCTGTTGCCCATCCTGGACCTTTGTTGAGAAGGTTTGGGTCTCTTGTTTCTAAGTCAATCGCAAGCTGTTTAGCTTCGGTCAGGTTTGGCAGAACCTCTGGGGTGCACCATTGACTTTCTGTCTGAAGAAGTGGTATTTGATATGCCACTCTCTTCTCCTAGTATTGTTAAAGGTTTTCCACAATTACATTTGGGCCACTTAAAATTTGAAAACAAATCTTCTGGGGCTTCAAATTCTTTTTTGCACTTCTCACACTGTAGTTTTACTGTCATGGCTCAAATCCAGCGCGTTCTCAGATTAACTGCCTTCCTCACGACTGAAGCTGATGCGGTTAGGAAGGCTTCCTAGGGAGTAGCTCCCCGAACCCTTTCCTTTGGCTTCAGCTGGCTCCTGAGGCGCTTCAAGGGCGAAACCCCCTAATTCACGGCGTATTTCAGCTTCAATTAGGAACAAATAACGACGCAAGTCCCAAATATCGTCAATAATGCCTTCATTAGAAGGATCAGACATTATTGCCTCGAATATATCGTAGTTATGTTTTTTAGTTTGGTTCTCAATACGATCCCATTTGCGTGCGAGCATCATAAATGCACCGACGCCTCCACGTTTTTTCCAACTATCTCCATAACTTTCTTGAGCATAGGACAACGCTTCTGCATCGTACTGCCCAAGTTCTTTTACTTCTTCCAGTATTGAAACTTTTTTGCTCTTCTTTCCAACCATTCTATCGACGCCTTTCTCCAGTCTAAAGCAGTTATACCTCGTGCTTCTCTAATTGCCAAATCATAATCTTTCTTTTTATATGCATTCCATGCCAACAACATTGGTATTGTTGTTTTAGGGAAAAAGCTGTTGCCCCATTTATGTTTATAAAAAGGAGCCGTAATAAAGTTGTGTAGATCTTGATCTATCTTATCTACGTTAGTGAACATCGGCTCCGGCGAGTAATGCATTCCTTTGTTCCAACCTAAATAAGAGTCATACCAAAGGGTGTCCCCTGTATTCTTTTGATTCAATACATCTAATGTTTTTTCATACACTTCCTCATAAGCATGGAAACTGTCGCTTAAATGATAATAAGTTCCAATAGGTACCCCAAGTCTAGCGGCCACATATTCCTGAAGTATTGAGAAATGCACAGCGTTAGCTCCATAAGTTCCCCAGATAATATCATTAGAACGACAAGTTGCTGTCATTTGCAACCCGCCTTTTCGTATTTTAAAATAAACTTGCGTATTGCATGGAACATCTTTGCAAGCTGGGTCATCTACAATTTTTTGAAGATCCTCTACTGACCACATTTGAAGCACCGCCCTGCGTGAGTTAGGGTTATGCGTTAAATGCTCAATAAGAAGGTTTAGTTGATCTTTTAGCCAATACTCGCGCCACCTATATCCATAAGCCCCGTTTAGTGTAGTTCCATCATCAGAAAAATCTTCCATGCGGCTATTAAATCTACTCACATACTCTAAATCATTTTTACCTGCGAGCATCCAAAGAGCTTCAAATAAATGAAAGAAAGGGTTGGCATCACGGGATGGGTAAAAAAGCACTCGTTCTTCTGGCCTTATATATGTTGTCATCACAGGCTCTGGGTATTCAATTACTCTGCCTGTGCGAGACTCCTGCCAAATACCACAATCTTCTAAGTGCATTAAACCAACATAAAGTGCTTCTGATACGTTTCTTGCGTATATAGTCAGCACTTCATTGTTCCCATGGGCGAGCGACCGCAGGAGTAAACGAGCCTTGTTCGAGGGCGGATTTAATGTTCCGGAGATCAGATTTAGAGGGTTTATCATAACTTTCTTTTCCTTTCGCATCAGGTAATAATCCAGGACGGTAACTTAGCGCATCGCAACCGTCGCATGGGCCAAAATCTCTTTGACCGTGGTACAGCTTTTTTCTTGCAGCCATGAAAGCATCATTTTGCCAAAGTTCTTCTAATGAATTAGAACCAGTCACTGACCCACAACGATAATGTCCAGGCCAATCGTTGCAACATATGGCTACGTTACCATTCCATCTAATAGAAATTTCTCTAAATACTTTGGCACAACGCTTTCCCTCTGCTCGATTGTTTTTAGGAAAAGATGATCCTGCATGGTTATTGACCGTTGCGTGATTTCCCTTTGACGCAGTAGAAATATCTTGAGTTATCACAATGTCATGATCAGTGACTTTTCTGCGACGATGAGGATTTGCTTTTTTATCCATAGGATAATGCAGCAAAGGATGTGGACCTTTGTATGTAGCAATTACTTTATCACAAATTTTGATTCCTTCGTAGTTGTCGAGAAGAAGAACATTTAACCCTGCGTCCATGAGTGCGTTTATATTTTGTGACAAATTTCCCTTGAGTAATCCTCCACCATTAGTAGTCATTTGAAGGTGGGTTTTAGGAAGCGTTTGCCTCAACAAAGACACTATATCTATGTACTTAGGGTTCATTGTGGGTTCGCCGTGCATCGCCATTTCTATGCGAGGATTCCATTTATGCTCTTCAACAGCCTGTTTTATTTGAATTGCTAGGGAAGAGGCCCTTGCTAAAGATAGATGCTTGTAAGGACGAGAAGCCTTGCCCTGTATATTTTCTGGGCCATTGGCACCGTTATCACGGATAGAAGCAATACCACAAAAAGCGCAAGCAAGGTTGCACCCTTCAGTTAATTCTAATTGGATGCAGTAGGGCGACGGCTGTCTTTTCAAAAGACCCCCTTTCGTAGCTGCCTGTCGTCGGCCTTTGCCGTGTCGTGACTTGCTCCGTTGTGGCTTGCTCCGTTGTGGCTTGCTCCGTTGTGGCTTGCTCCGTTGTGGCTTGCTCCGTCGTGGCTTGCTCCGTTGTTGC
>Ga0080013_1003395_pt1 | contig 16852 bp, 26 predicted proteins | sample ETNvirenome_6_85_FD_69236 | JGI IMG/M metagenome (GOLD analysis project Ga0080013, IMG submission 69236) | Marine viral communities from the Pacific Ocean - ETNP_6_85 (SPADES assembly) (version 2) | ecosystem: Environmental > Aquatic > Marine > Oceanic | place: Pacific Ocean | collected 2013-06-19 | reverse complement strand
GACGAATATTTAAAAAAATTAATACGCGCTTACACACAACCTGACTCTTTTGATCGTTATCCACTAAATTTTGGTCAATTACTTGGCGATGTTCCCGTTAATGAAAACATAGGGGCGTATGAAACACCTGTATTAACTGTATTACGTGGAATGAAAGATCAAAAGCAGCCTTTGGATCAGTTACTAAACAAAATAAAAAGCACTGCGACGAAAAAAGGGATAAAAGGCGTGACTTCGGAAGCCTTAAAACCTCTTTCTCGGATTGGGGTAAGCGACGACGCTTATGAGCTTGCCCGTGATTTGCCGGAAGAAGAGTTAATGGAGGTGTTAAAAGAAGCCTTTGATGAAAAAACTAGGGTAACACCCAGCGAGGTTGCTCGTTACATAGAAAAAAACTCGGTTCCAATTAGAGAAACGTTTCGTTCTAGTAATAAGCAAAATGTGGACTACAACATGGAGGACAGTGAGTATGTAACGCAAGCTCGGCAACTTTACGATATACGAGATACGCTTGGTATCGACCATTATAGTGAATTAGTGGAACCCCCTGAAAATTTAAAATTATTAACGTTGTCCACGGAAACAGACCCGTTAAGTGGCATACCTTTTAAGGAAGATCATTATCACATTGCGGACAATACTTTTTCGCACATACGCTATAACGACCGCGTATTATTGGAAGAAGTTAAAGGTAAAAAGGATAAATTGTTTGACGCTTTGTATATAGAAGAGATTCAGTCAGATTGGCACCAAAAAGCGCGTAATTTTGAAAAATCTTTGATTTTAGATTTTATAAACGAACCTAGATCAGCCGATAGGCTTCCAATGAGCCGTGAAAAGTTCTTGCAAAAAGCACTAGATAACGTTGCCGAGAAAAAGCCCACGTTAAGCATAGGAACTGACGCTTACGATAAAGCACTAGATAATGAAAAGGTTAGTATATTTCGTAAAGAAGCCCCGGAACTGACTAAATTGTTTAAAGAGTCGGCGTATCGAATAAACAACCACAGGTGGTTTAATCCACGAGGGTGGGTAGGTAAATATTTTAGAGAAGTTCAAGGTAGTTTTGCAGTGCCAGACGCCCCTTTTAAAAATAACTGGATGCAACTTTCTTTTGACAGAATGGTTCAGGAAGCGTCGGTAAATAATAAAGACGGGTTAGCATTTACCCCCGATGCTATTCAAAATTTGCGTTACCCCGGTACAGACTTTACAGCTTACGATGGTATTATTAAAAACCACGCAAAAGAAATTGCAAAAAAATACGGCGTGGAGCTTAAAAAACTGGAAATACCCCAGCGAAACATAGCCTCGAAGGAACCGACCCGAGGACACATGGTTTGGTATTTACCGCTTACAGAAAAAATGAAAGACGCGTTTACCCAAAAACCGTTATCTAAGTTTCAATCGGGTGGCGGCGTGTCTTCTCTTGCTTCTATGGCGCGGGACATGAACCACCGCCCACGGGGCATGGCGTCACTGGCTCAAATAGCTAGGAATATGCACTCCGGTGCTGTAGCATAGGAGGGTCGGAGGGAATTACATGGCAAACGGAGACAAAGCAACGTTAGCTTCCTTAATGGCACGTCAGGGAAGCACGAACGATTCTACAGAGGATTTGGAGCTTGATATAGAGATCGCGGCTCCCGGTACACTTGTGGGTGGTGTCCCTGAATTACCAGAAGGCATTGAAGTAGAAGAAGTAGAAGACGGGGGCGTTATTATTGATTTTGACCCTACTGCCTCAGATAGCCCCGATGAGGGCGACTTTTTCAGGAATCTTGCCGAGGAACTGGACGATGGTGACCTTGGTGCGATTGCGTCAGAACTTTTAGGAGATTTTGAATCTAACAAGTCTTCCCGCAAAGATTGGGAAGATGCGTATGCGAACGGTCTTGAATTGCTTGGTTTTACTTACGAGGAAAGAACGGAGCCTTTTAGGGGTGCGACGGGCGTAACCCACCCGTTGCTGGCTGAAGCCGCTACACAGTTTCAAGCACAGGCGTTTAACGAACTTTTGCCTGCTGGTGGACCTGTAAGAACAGCGGTCATGGGTGAAAAGTCCAAGGAAAAAGAAGATCAGGCAAAGCGTGTCAAGGAATTTATGAATTACTACATCACGAATGTGATGGAAGAATACACGCCGGAATTCGATCAGATGTTGTTTTATCTGCCCTTGGCGGGTTCCACCTTTAAAAAGGTTTATTATGATGAAACCTTAGACAGGGCGGTTAGTAAGTTTGTACCGGCAGAACAATTGATTGTGCCGTATGAAGCTAACGACATTGAAAGTTGTCCTAATGTCACCCAAGTATTAAAAATGCCTTTGAATGATTTGCGTAAAAAGCAATTATCGGGCTTTTATCTTGATGTAGATGTATTGCCCTCCCAAGCCGAGGACCACACGGCAATAGGCAGTGAAATTAATCGTATTGAAGGCGTGCAGGCGTCTAACATAGATTACGATTGTACCCTGCTGGAATGTCATGTAGACCTTGATTTAGCGGGTTTTGAAGAAGTTGACGAAGAAGGTGAGCCAACAGGTATTAAGGTTCCTTATGTTGTAACAATATCCGAGGATAATGGTCAAGTATTAGCTATTCGACGGAATTACAACGAAGACGACGAACTACAACGCAAGATTCAATATTTTGTTCATTATAAGTTTTTGCCCGGTTTTGGTTTTTACGGACTTGGGCTAATTCACACCATTGGGGGCCTTTCGCGTACCGCTACAGCGGCCCTTCGCCAGCTTATAGATGCTGGCACTCTCAGTAACCTCCCCGCCGGATTCAAGGCCCGTGGCCTACGGATTAGGGACGATTCTGAGCCAATTCAGCCCGGAGAATTTCGGGATATAGACGCTCCCGGTGGTGCCATACGAGACAGTCTGATGCCTTTGCCTTTTAAAGGCCCGGACTCTACTTTATTTCAGTTATTGGGCTTTGTAGTAGAAGCAGGCCAGCGGTTTGCCACTATTACGGATTTAAAGGTAGGCGATGGTAATCAGCAAGCGGCGGTAGGTACTACGGTTGCTATGTTGGAGCAAGGCTCACGGGTAATGAGTGCGGTACATAAACGCTTGCATTACGCCATGAAGCTGGAATTTAAGTTGTTAGCGCGTGTTATGTCCGAGTCGTTACCGCCTATATATCCGTATTCTGTAGAGGGCGGCGATCAGGCCGTTATGCAACAGGATTTTGATGATCGCGTAGACGTGGTTCCGGTTTCCAACCCGAATATATTTTCACAGGCACAGCGGATTTCTCTGGCCCAGACGCAGATGCAACTGGCAATGCAAGCTCCCGAAATACATGATGTTTACGAGGCATATCGCAGGATGTATGATGCGCTCGGGGTCAGGGATATTGATAAATTATTACGTCCGCAATCTACGGAAGAACCTGTGCCTAAAGATCCTGCGCAGGAAAATATCGATGCGTTGGAAGGTACTCAGTTAAAGGCGTTTGAAGGTCAAAACCATGACGCGCATATTATGGCGCATTTGACGTTTGGTTCTTCGGGCATGGTCATGCAGTCGCCTGGAGTGGCCGGAGCGTTACAAAAGCACGTATTAGAACATGTGCAGATAAAAGCAAATGAAATGGCGGTTGTGCAATTTATGCAACAGACGCAGGGTCAGGAATTAACGGAAGAACAAGTGATAGAATTACAATCGGTGACCGCGCAGATGATTGCGCAGGAAATGCAGAATTTAAAACAACTCAGCGAACAGATAGCGGGTGGCGGCCAACAAGGCCCAGATCCGTTGGTGCAGTTGAAGCAGCAGGAACTTGCCTTGAAGCAACAGCAAGTTCAAGCGGATATTACACAGGAACAAGCCGAGTTGCAGCTTGATACACAAAAAGCAGCCCAAAGGGCACAGGAATTTCAACAACGGTTAGCTAGTCAGGAAAAACAGACGGCGGCAAGAATTGATTCTGCTATGGAACGTGAAAAATTTCGTCAGCAGGATATAACCAATCGAGGATTTTAAGATGAGTAAAGTACATATTATTAGTGGTCCGGCATCTTCGCCACCCAAGCCTGTAAATAAAGAAGTTATTAAAGGTCAGGGAAGCGTACCGTTTGCTAAATTAATTCCTGAAAAAACACCTAACACTGAAGAAGGTAAGATATTCCGTGGCAAGAAGCGTGGCATGGGTGCCGCGTTACGTGGCTCACGGTACATAAGTTGTTAGGGTGCCCTTAAAGAAAGGGAAAAGCAAAAAAACAGTTAGCTCTAACATCAAGAAATTGGTGAAAGAAGGCTATTCCCAAAAACAATCGGTAGCGATAGCACTCAGTCAAAAAAAGCGCGGTAAAAAGAGGAAGTCACGTCGTACCGCGTAAATAATTAACGGGGCGTGACATTAACTCTTATTTTGTCAGTATCGGTTACCCAAAACTACGTCGAAAAGGTGTAAAAGGTGGCCGTAGCAGAGATAATGGCGATTGTCAGCACGATAAACGCCGCCGCAGGAGCAATAAACAAGGTCGCGGGGACGTGCAACGACCTTAATACTATTGGCTCTTTTGTAGGAAAACTCGGCCAAGCACAGGTTGATTTGCAAGCCTATCAAAATAAAAACCGTAATAACCTTTCCGAAGAAGAACTAATCCAGATAACGCTGGCGAAAAAGCAATATCAGGACAGAATGAATGAGATTCGTGAATTATTTATTTATTCGGGAAACGCTCATCTTTGGGATGAGATTCAGATGGAAATGGCAAATGCGCGGAAAAGACGTATTGCTGACATGCGGGCAAAAGAAGCCGCCAGAAAAAAAGCAATAAGCATTACAATTTGGGCAGGCTTTATTTTAGTAGTGTCCATAGGGGTGTTTATGTTGATGATGCACGCCATTATGAGCTATGCTGACACGGTTGAGATTACGGATGAAATAGCTATTATACTAACGTTATTGGGTAGTGTTCCGTTATGGTAATGGCTTTTCTTTTAATTATGATTGTCGATGGCGAAGTGCTTGAAAGCAATCAGTTTGTTTTTAAAAGCGTTTACCGTTGTAATCAGTTTGCTAGAGCTTTGGAAACAGGAGAAACATCATATAGGTTTTCCTATGTAAGGGCGCAAACAAAAATTACAGCTTATTGCATACCTAAGATGGTTTCACCTAACACAACTTTTCGGGATTAAAATATGAATATATTAAGTGCGGTGCTGGGTCCTGTAACAAACCTTGCCGGGACGTGGATGAAAAACAAGCATGAGCAGGGGCAAGCTAAACATCAGGCCAAAATGCAGGTAATTCAAAATGATGCTGAATGGGAAACCAAAATGGCTTCTGCCAGTGATAACAGTTTTAAAGACGAGTTTTGGACAATTGTACTCGCTGTCCCTATTTTTATGGTGGGGTACGCTGTGGCTTTTGATGATATTGCTGTCATGGATCGGGTTCATGCTGGTTTTGACGCTCTATCTAACCTTCCTGATTGGTATCAATATCTACTCTTCATCGCCGTTAGCGCGTCATTTGGGATAAGGGGCGCGGACAAATTAATGAAGTTACGCAAATGAATTGTTATAACTGTAAAACAGAACTAATTTGGGGTGGTGACCACGATAACGAACGTGATGACGACCATTTAATTGAAACGAATTTATCTTGTCCGAAGTGCAACGCCTTTGTTGTCGTGTGGTGGGGAGAAAAGGATGAGCATGGTGACACAAGAAGAACTTGAAGAATTAAAGCATTGTACGGATAAAGAAAACCAAGAGTGGCGCGAGAGGCATAAAGAATGGTATGCCCGACAACCCGCAGTAGTCAAGAAAGCCTTAGAAAGGGACATAGAAGATGACACCGGAAGAGTTTGACAAATGGCGGGTAGTTCCTCGGGGATTAGTGGTCTTAATTGCTATTGCCACTTGGGATGTGATTCATTGGTTCACCACTCTCGAACAGCCCACGTTTGAACAGGCCGGTTTGGTTTCGGTGTGCACAGGGGCCATGACCGCCGTTTTCGGGTTGTTTCTTGGTCAAGGAAAGAAAGAATGAAGTTTCAATACTTTACCAGAGAAGAATTCGCCTGTTCTGAAACCGGTGAAAATGAAATTTGGGACGTATTTGTTCAAAGATTAGACGTTTTGCGGGAAGCTTGCGGGTTTCCTTTTACCATTACGTCGGGATATCGTTCCGTAAAGCATTCTATAGAAGCTAAAAAACAAGTTCCGGGCACCCACACAAGGGGCATTGCTGCTGATATAGCCGTAGCTAACGGGAATCAGCGCAGAATTATTGTTGAAAAAGCTTTAGAACAGAAATTTTATGGTATTGGGGTGGCAAAATCGTTTGTTCATGTCGATATTAGAGAAACTGACCCTGTAATGTGGACGTATTGATATAAGATGTGGTATATATAGATACGAATTTCTCAGACACCTTTAAGGATAACTTTGGACGCTTTACAGATTGTTCAGTTTGTACAAAGGAGTATTAAAGACAGACGAGGACAGGTTTTAGATTTATTAGAACACGGTAGTGTAAAAAGCATGGAGCATTATAGGGAGCTTATGGGCAACCTGGATGCTTTAAATCACATAGCACAGGAACTCTCGGGCCTGCTAGAACAACAGGAGCAAATCGATGACTGAAGCAGCAGCGTCGCTTGATTTAGAAGCGGCAGAACAGGGCGTTAAAGAGTTGTATAAAGCGCCGGAACAACGGGTACTTGACCCAGAAGCGATGGAAGGTTCTCTTCTTGAGCGAATGCCAAATCCTACGGGATGGCGAATGTTAATTCTCCCATACAGAGGAAAAGAAATGACGGAAGGCGGTATTGTGCTTCCGAATAAACTTTTGGATGACGATCAAATACAGACGGTAGTTGGTTATGTCGTTAAACAAGGTTCCCTCTGTTACAAAGACAAAGAAAAGTTTCCAGAAGGACCGTGGTGCGAAGAAAAACAATGGGTAATTTTTGCCCGTTACGCTGGATCACGGTTTCGTATTGAAGGTGGTGAGGTTCGCATTTTAAATGATGACGAAATTCTTGCGACTATTGATAACCCAGACGATATTCTTAGTCTTTAGGAGATAAATCATGGCAGAAGCAGAAAAACAGATAGAGCTAGATGTCGGGGATGAACAAGACACCGAAGTTGAAATTCCAGAAAGTTCTGTAGAAGAAGTTAAAGCTTCGGATTCCCCGGAAGTTGAAGTAGTTGCAGAAGCAGAAAGTGAGCAACACGAAGATTACAGTGCTTCGGTTAAGAAACGTATAGATAAGCTGACTAAGAAAATGCGTGAGGCGGAAAGGCAGCGCGATGAAGCTATTGGTTATGCTAAGAATGTTCAAACCGAATCAGATGGCTTAAAAACCCGGATGAAAAGTCTGGATCAAGGTTATTTGCAGGAATACGGTAATCGGTTAGAAATGCAGCAGGCTCAAATCAAAGCCGAGTTAAAACACGCTGTGGATGTGGGGGATAGTGACGCTACGGTTGCTGCGCAAGAAAAGTTGACTGAAATAGGTATTGCTAATAATCAATACCAAACAGCCAAGCGTCAGCAAGACCAACAATTGCAACGGGAACAAGCTGCGCGGGAATATTATGCGGCTAACCCTGAAGCAGCAAGACAAGCGCAAATGGCGGCGCAACCAGCACCCCCTCCCCCTGAACCGGACCAAAAAGCCCAATCTTGGGCGGCTAAAAATGAATGGTTTGGTCAAGATGAGGCGATGACTTTTGCGGCTTTTGGTATACATAAGCGACTTGTCGAATCAGAAGGGTTTGACCCGCAGAGCGATGAGTATTATGATGAGCTTGATAGAACTCTTCAAAAAGAGTTTCCAAATAAATTTGATAACGGTTCCGGCGCTAAACGTCCCGCTCAAAACGTAGCCGGAGTATCCCGCAGTACAGGAAGTACAAAAACTGGGCGCACTGGTAGTAAAAAGGTACGACTCACCCCGTCCCAAGTTACGATAGCTAAAAAATTGGGTGTGCCGCTGGAAGAATACGCGAAATACGTGAAGGAGTAATGACTATGTCCGAGAAAGCAACTAAACAGGGTTTTGAGGGCGTAAGCCGAACCTCACGGAAAAAAGAAAGCAGGGAGAAGCAAACACGGCGTAAGCCTTGGGCTCCCCCATCAATGTTAGATGCACCGCCTGCACCAGAGGGCTTTAAGCATCGTTGGATACGCGCTGAAGTACGCGGTTTTGATGACCGAAAGAATATTTCAGCAAGACTGCGGGAAGGTTATGAACTTGTACGCGCTGATGAGTATCCCGATTTTGAAGCTCCTATAGTTGACTCAGGAAAATTTGAAGGTGTGTTTGGGGTTGGTGGACTTGTACTTGCTCGTATCCCGCTAGAAACTGTGGCAGAGCGGACAGAATACTTTGAACAACGAAGTGCTGACCAAATCGAAGCTGTGGAACAGGATATGTTGCGAGAAAACGCACATCCAACAATGGCAATCGGCAAAGCCGAGCGCCAATCTCGTGTAACCTTCGGCGGTTCACGCAAGGATTAATTGCTGACCGCTGTAATTTGGAGAACTTAGAACATGGCAAATCAAGAAACCGCCTATGGTCTTCGTCCTATTGGTCTGGTGGGTGGTGGTGCTAATTCAACTGGGGTAACTCAGTATGAAATCGCCAGCGATAACACTAACGTTATATACAACGGGGAGATTTGTGTACCGTTGGCTGCGGGTGTTATAGACCAAGCCGGTGCTACCGATGGTGGCACAACACAGGCTCTTGGCGTCTTAACAGGCGTCATGTACCAAGATAGTACGACGAAGAAGCCAACATGGCTTAATTATTGGCCCGGATCAGGTAGCGTAAGCGTTGACACGAATTATCCTGTCAAAGCATTCGTTGCTGATAACCCTAACCAACTGTTTCAAGTAGCATCTGATGCTTCTTTGACTAATCGCGCAACAGCACTTGCTGCGGTTTTTGCAAACGCATCTCTTGGAACTTCGGCTAGATCCGGTTCTACATCAACTGGACAATCTTCTTCAGCATTAGGTGTATCGACTATTGCTACAACAGCCACACTACCTTTGCGTATTGTAGGCATTGTAGATGACGATGCTAATAATGATTACGCCGCTGCTGGCGTAGCGATGATTGTTCGACTCAACGCCCATTTTAATTCGGGCACACGCCGTTTTGATTCGCAGACTACTGCGGATTCGACGGGCATTTAAGGGGGTTTAACTAATGGCTATTTCTCGCGCACAACTAGCGAAAGAGCTTGAACCCGGACTAAATGCACTGTTTGGGCTTGAGTACGACCGCTATGAAAAAGAGCATGAAGAGATTTTTGAAACAGAATCTTCTGATCGTGCTTTTGAAGAAGAAGTAATGCTTTCAGGGTTTGGAACCGCGCCTGTGAAGAGCGAAGGTACTGCAATATCATTTGATGATGCGCAGGAAACTTTCACTGCTCGTTACACGCACGAAACCATTGCTCTTGCATTTAGCATTACAGAAGAAGCAATTGAAGACAACTTGTATGATCGTCTTGCTTCCAGATACACCCGTGCTTTGGCACGTTCAATGTCACAGACTAAGCAGATTAAAGCGGCGTCTATATTGAACAATGCTTTCAGCACCTCGTATCCGGTAGGTGATTCGGCAGCACTTTGTTCTTCTTCACACCCGTCTTTGTCGGGCAATCAGCGTAACTTGTTGTCAACCGCTGCTGATCTTAACGAAACTTCGTTGGAGCAGATGTTGATAGATATCGCTGGTATGACTGATGAGCGTGGCCTTAAAATTGCTGTTCGTGGAATGAAACTTGTTATTCCAAAAGAACTTCAATTTATCGCAGAGCGAGTAATGAACTCTAATCTGCGTCCAGGCACCTCGGACAATGACGTAAACGCTACAAAGTCTATGGGAATGATTCCAGAAGGAGCGGTTGTAAACCACTTTTTGACGGATACCGATGCGTTTTTCATCAAGACAGACGCACCTAACGGCTTTAAGATGTTTGAGCGTACCGCTATTAAAACGGCTATGGAAGGAGACTTCGATACCGGCAACATGCGGTTTAAGGCGCGTGAGCGTTATTCGTTTGGTGTATCAGATTGGCGTTGTGTTTTCGGCACGCCCGGAGCATAATACTAATAACGGGGACTCTCGGGTCCCCTTTTTTTTAATAGCTTAACGAGGCCCCACGCGGGTTCTGAAAGGAGTTCTGATGGCTAATCCACATTTTCAAAATATGGTTCTTTGGGCAGGAAACACAGTTGCTTCCAAGTCTAAAAAGGACACCCCTATGTTTATGCCTAGTCCGTCTGACCAGACGTTCTATGGTTATTTTAACGATTTTATGACGTATCATGCAGATGAGTGGACAATCACCACTACTGAAGGCGGCTCTGGAAACGCTTCAGAAGCGTTGACTTCTGGCGCAGGCGGTCAATTGTTGATTACCAACGACGATGCTGACGACGATGCAGATTTTTTCAACCTAAAAGGCGAATCTTTTTTAATCACAGGCTCTAAACGTGCTTTTTTTGAAGCGCGGTTTAAGGTCAGTGACGCAACACAGTCTGATTTTGTTATGGGTTTGCAAATCACCGATACTACACCTTTAGCCGCAAGTGACGGCATAAACTTCAGAAAAGATGATGGTGATACCAATTTAGACTTTGTTGTGGAAAAAGACAGTACAGAAACGTTGACGACTGCTGTCCATACTATGGAAGACGATACGTTTGTAACGGTTGCGTTTTACGTTGATCCTAACGCTTCTTTGGTTTATTACTCAATAAACCACGCGGAGCCTGTATCTGTAGTAAACACTAACTTACCGGACAACGAAGAGTTGACTGTTTCATTTGGTATTCAAAACGGGGCGGCAGCGGCTAAAACTATGACGGTTGATTACATCTCAGTCTTAGTGGAGAGATAATTATGTCTGGATCAGACGTAGAAGCGACCTTTATCGAGGCTGCTACAGCAGATAGAAACGGAGTTTGTGCTGCACAGACTCCGGGTAGTGCGACAGACCTTACGATTAACGGGGCGTTATCTTCCGGTGGTAGTGTAACGTTTGACCAACCAAGGCAAGTAACGGTTTATGCCGCTGGTAATGAGTCCGCAAAATCTTTTACTGTTACAGGCACCGATGAAACGGGTACTGCGGCAACGGAGACAATAACAGGACCTAACGCAACAACCGTCACAGGTTCTACTTATTTTGCTACGATATCGCAAGTGGCGTCTAGCGCGGCGACAGGCGGTGATGTTGAAGTAGGGTCTGGTGCAAATATTGCGGCCCCTGTGTTTAGGGGTAGCTGCCGTTTGCGGGGCTTGTATGTGGTCAATACCGGTACAGCCGGGACTATAACGTTTAGACAGACGTCTAGCTCTGGTGCAGTTCGTATGCAGTACAATACAGTTGCTTCGGCAAACACAACCGAATACCCGGATATACCTGATTCGGGCTTGAGGTGTAATGCGGGCGCGTATGTGTTGTACGACCAAACTACCATGTCTTCAATGACAGTGTTTCATTCTTAATTTGAAGTGTGTGGTAAGTTTTGATGGACTTATCGGCTAAAAACGCTATTTACATTCCTTTGTTAGTATTAACGCAAAGTAAGCAATTGCTTTGCGTTTTTTAATGGAGTGACGGATGGCTACGCGGCAAGAAAAAGAAGCATTACACACTTTGGACCAACGTGTATCAGTTATTGAAGCCGTGTTACATCGTTTGGAAAACAACCACTTATTGCACATGCAGAAAAATATTGATAACTTAGATTTAAAGCTGTGGGCGGTATTGGGTGGTATAACGATGCAACTTGTTGCGGTCGTTCATTACTTCTTAACACATGGAAGTTCGGGGTTATAGGAAAAGTACCTTTTTCGTATGAATCTGCTACAATGTTATGCGGGTATAGAAAAACAGGTATGTGATGAAATACGGGCTTGGTCTTCACAAGTTTTAGAAGAACAACAAGAGTATTTTAATGAACTGCCTGCATGTCCTTATGCCAAGGCGGCGTGGGAACGGGATAGAGTAGCCATAACCTTTAAAAAAGGGGAAGGCTGGCAAGATTTATGGAGTGCCATTTCTCAATTTCCCGATGGAATCGACATTGGAATGGTTGTTGATTTAGATTACCAAACGCCTCCAGATTCCTTTCACGAATTCTTGGATCAGGTTAATGAGGCCATCTCAGATGGAACCTTTGTTGACCGGGATATTTGGGTTATGGGGTTTCATCCCGAGGATGAAGCGAATTCAGATATAGATAGCCAAGGATTTACACCGTTATTTGAAGAAGATTACACCATTATTTTTGTTCAGCGGTTGACTAAGCTTCACGAATCCGCAGATGCCTTGAAACCGTTGGGATATTATGACCAACATTTTTCAAGAACAGATGCAGAAGATATTTGGCGTAAAAGAGAAGACCTTTACAGGAGATTAAAAAAATGGCAGGAATGATGAAAGCAAAACGAATGCGTGCGGGTGGCGGCGTTAAAAAAGGTAAGGACACTCAAACCAGTGACCTAACTAACGAACATAAGCGCAACGCTATGAAAAGCCCTGATTCTGCAAAGGTGCGTGGAGCATAAAAGATTATGGCCGTATCAGACTCAAAAAACTTTGAGCTAGATGTTACCGAATACATTGAAGAAGCGTATGAGCGTTGCGGCTTAGAAGTTCGCACCGGGTATGATTTAAAAACAGCTAAACGATCTTTAAACCTTATGTTAGCCGATTGGGCCAACAGAGGATTAAATCAATGGACTATTGAACAAACGACAATTAGTTTGGCGCAAGGAATCGGGGAATATCCTGCGGGCGTTTTAACTATTACGGTGGGCGCAAGCGGCTCTTTTTCGGTAGCGGAAACCATTACAGGTGGAACTAGTGCTGCGACTGCAAAAATCACCAGTTTACCTTCTTCGACCAGCATGGCAATTACCATTCCGTCCGGCACGTTTAGCAATGGAGAAACACTAACGGGTGGAACCAGTGGTGCAACGACCACTTTGTCTGCGGCGGTGGATTTATCGCCGGTTCAATCAACGATTGATATTTTGTCTGCCGTCGTTCGTAGGGATACTACCGATTACGGAATACAAAGGGTTAGCAGGGATGCTTATTTAAACATTCCAAGCAAAACACAAGAATCCCGTGTTTCCCAGTTTTTTGTGGATAGACAGGTTACCCCCATACTTAAAGTATGGCCTTTACCTGAAAACAGTACAGACACCATTATTTTTGATCGCCTGGTGAGAATGGATGATTCCGATACGTTTATCGACACAATGGAAATGCCTTTTCGGTTTTATCCGTGTTTAGCGGCAGGGCTGGCTTATTATTTAGCCATTAAAAAAGCCCCCGACCGCATACAGTTGTTAAAAGCTGTTTATGAAGAAGAATTTGAGCGTGCTGCATCGGAAGACCGCGACAGGGCTTCTGCGCAAATTCAGCCTAGTTTGGCTTATATGAGGCTTAATTAGTGTCGAAATATGCAGTAGGCAAGCACGCATACGGTATTTCCGATAGATCAGGGTTTCGTTATCGGCTACACCGAATGAAAAAAGAATGGACGGGAATGCTTGTTGGATTTGATGAGTGGGAACCGAAGCAACCCCAGTTAGAACCGTTAGGCAATGTTATTGATGCACAAGCGTTAAAAAACCCACGACCGGATCGAACGGAAACATTAGATATTTATGTTGGGATTCCTGTTATTGAAGGCCCCGATTTTAAAGAAATTAAAGGCTTTGCCCAAGTGGGGGAAGTAACGGTAACAACATGAGCTTTACTTATACTCAATTAAAAAGTGCCATACAGGATTACGCGGAAAACGACGAAACTTCGTTTGTTACTAATTTACCGGTGTTTATTCGCGCAGCGGAAGAACGCATTTTGAAAATGGTGCAGTTAAGCCTGTTTAGAAAGAATGTAAGTGGCACAATGACTGCGTCTAATCAGTATTTGGCGGCTCCAAGTGATTTTTTAGCCCCTTATTCTTTGTCTTTCACCGATAGTGATAGTAATAAAGTGTTTTTAGAATATAAAGATGTGAATTTTATTCAAACATTTACACCTAATGCGTCCACAACAGGAAACCCTCGCTTTTATGCTTTATTTGATATAAATAATTTTATTTTAGGTCCAACGCCAAGTGCAAATTCAGCAGCGGAAGTACATTATTTTTACCGTCCGGCTAGTTTAACGGCGGGAGCAGACAGCGGAACAACGTGGTTAAGTATAAATGCCACGGTTGCAATGCTGTACGGGTCACTAATTGAGGCGTATACCTATATGAAAGGTGAGCAAGATTTAATTACTAATTACCAGCAACGTTTTATGGAAGGGATTGCCACATTAAAACAATTAGGTGAAGCTAAAGAAGTGACTGATGAATATATGAAAGGACAAGTAATTAGGCCGAAACAATGAATACAGATGCGTTGGGGGTTAATTTTAGCTCGGATTTTGGGGTTAATGTTGAAACTACAAATAACCGAGGGTTTACCCCGGAAGAAATAGCAGAACGTTGCGCGGATCAAATAATTAGTATTTCGGATCAAGCAAATCCGATAATACGAGAACAAGCGCATACGTTTAGACGATTATTAGTAAAAACTTTGGCTTTTTATATGCGAGAAGCTATTAAAAGTGATCGAACGACGGTGTACAATGCTTTGAAAGATGCAGGGCAACCTGAGTTAGCTGAATTAATTAGGAGATTATAGCATGGCTTTTTCTGGAAACTTTATGTGTACAAGCTTTAAAAAAGAGCTTATGGAAGCTGTGCATAATTTTAAAAATTCGGGTGGCAACACCTTTAATATTGCGTTGTATACGAATAGTGCCAGCTTTACTGCGGCAACTACCGCTTATACCACTGGTAATGAGGTTTCTGGCACGGGCTATACCGCTAAAGGGAATAGTTTGACTAGAGTAGACCCTACTACAAGTAGTACCACAGCGTATACGGACTTTGCTGACAGCACTTGGAGTTCTTCAAGCATTACGGCACGGGGTGCTTTGATTTTTAACGATAGCGCAAGTGGCGACCCAACGGTTTGTGTTTTAGATTTTGGGTCGGATAAAGCGTCGTCTAGTGGGGACTTTACCGTAGTGTTTCCAGCCGCAGGAGCAAGTACGGCTATTATTAGGATTGCGTAATGACTGATATAGTCATCCCGTTTACTGGGTGGGGCCGTGGTGGCTGGAACACTCAAGCGTGGAACGAAGGTGACGTAGCAGTAGGCAGTGCCACAGGTGGTGTTGGTTCTGTTACAGTAAATTATGGGGTGTCGGTAACGGTAACAGGCATTGCGGGCACAGGTTCGCCCGGTGCGGTAACCGTTAATTTTGGTTCTAGTGTACCGGCAACAGGTATTAGTGGAACAGGTAGTGTTGGTTCTGTCACCATTACCGAAGGAGAAGGAGTTGATGTCTCGGTCACAGGTGTATACGGAACCGGCGCAACTTCACAAGTTTTGGTTTGGGGCCAGATTACGCCCTCACAAACCCCGAGTTGGTCGGAAATTAGTCCGTCACAAGATGCCGGATACACAGAGATAGCAGCGTAGGTATTTAATTATGTCAAGCACATATACAACAAACTTAGGTATTGAAAAGATTGGTACCGGGGAGCAGTCGGGAACGTGGGGCGGCACTACTAATACGAACTGGGACATGATGGATGAAGCAGTTAACGGGATTATTTCTGTTACCTTGTCTTCCGCCGGAAGCTCGGGATCTCCTACAGCTTTACCTATCACCGATGGGGCCAGTTCCAACGGGCGAAACAAATTTATTGAATTTGTTGATGGCGGTGATTTAGGCGGGACGGCCTATGTTCAGTTAACCCCAAATGACGCCGAGAAAATTGTATTTTTTAGAAATAGCCTTGCGGGCAGTCGTTCCGTTATTGTGTTCCAAGGCAACTACAGCGCCTCAAACGACTTTGAAATCCCTAATGGAAAAGATGTTGTTCTTAAATTTAACGGGGGCGGAACAGGCGCTACAGTCACACAGGTTTTTGTTGATTTAAATTTGGGTGGTTTAACAGTTGGGTCTGGCGCAGCGGCGGACACTAAAATAGTTTATGACGGCAACGCGAAAGATTTTTATGTGGGTCTTGATGATTCCGCAGATAAATTAGTGATCGGAGAAGGTTCTACCGTTGGAACCAATTCGATACTTACCCTGGATGATGATTCGGTAACAGTGGGTGATGGAGCGGCAGTTGATACTAAAGTAGTTTTCGACGGAAACGCGCAGGATTACTATATAGGTCTTGATGATTCAGCAGATGATCTAGTCATTGGCCTTGGATCGGCAGTTGGTACAACCCCTGCTATAGAGATTGATGAAAACCAAGATGTTAAGTTTGCCCAGAGCATTGGGGTAGGACAAGCAGCCTCTAGCACTGTAGGTGATATAGTTGCCCAGACAATAGCATTGAATGGTACAACACCTACCCTGACCATTGGTGATGCTGGTGCGGAAGATACCAAGATAGTTTTCGACGGGAACGCCAAGGATTTTTATATCGGGCTTGATGATTCCGCAGATAAACTGGTTATTGGAGAAGGCTCCACTGTAGGCACAAATAGCATCCTGACCATTACAGATGACTCTGTGACAATCGGTGATGCAGCCGCTGTAGACAGCAAGTTGGTTTTCGACGGCAACGCCCAAGACTTTTATGTAGCACTCGATGATTCAGCCGATGATTTATTAATCGGTGTAGGCTCTACCGTCGGAACAACCCCTGCAATAAGCATTGATGAAAATCAAGATGTTGTTGCTAATCAAGAGTTTAGAGCGGTTTCCTATAACGAAACGTATGTTGCTCCTACTAGCTCATCTAACGCT
>Ga0080013_1003394_pt1 | contig 16853 bp, 17 predicted proteins | sample ETNvirenome_6_85_FD_69236 | JGI IMG/M metagenome (GOLD analysis project Ga0080013, IMG submission 69236) | Marine viral communities from the Pacific Ocean - ETNP_6_85 (SPADES assembly) (version 2) | ecosystem: Environmental > Aquatic > Marine > Oceanic | place: Pacific Ocean | collected 2013-06-19 | reverse complement strand
CGACCCTGGAGAACTGCGAGCCTGTGGCGCGGCTGTTTCCGGCCGACCGACACGCCAAGACAACGCTGGAAATCAATTTCGCCTCGATGCCGCTGGTCATCAATGGCGCCAACAGTCAGAGCAAACTGCAAAGCAAGCCGGTGCGCTGGCTGTTCCTCGACGAGGTGCGGAACTATCCACCAGGCGCGTATGAAATGGTTTTGAAACGCACACGGGCATTCTGGAACGCACGCCGGATTATGATTTCAACACCAGACCATGAAAACGACCATGTGCATCGTGCCTACCTTGAAGGCGACAGGCGAATCTACAAAGTCGAATGCCCCGAATGCAAAGGCCGGCATGAAATGGCATTCGATAACATCAAATGGGATACGAACGCCGACACCTACAAAAACGACGAATGGGATTTCGACGAACTGACAAAAACGATTCGGTACGAATGCCCCGAATGCCAGGCGCCGTTCATCGACCGGCAAGACATACGCAAGGCGTTTGCCCGTTCAGGCGTTTGGGAGGTTACGAATCCGCAGGCGCCAAGCGAGAAGGTTTCATTCCGCTGGTCTGCTGTGCTGCCGCCATGGGTAGCCTGGCGCGACCTGGTGCAGGAATTTCTCCAGGCCAAGGCCGCGCTGCGAGTTGGCACAACTGTTCCTCTGAAGGCATTCAAATGCGAAAGCCTGGGCGTTCCCTGGATTGAAGAAATGGAGAGCGACGACGAACTGCGGGAACTGTCGGTGCATGGCGACGCATGGCCCTGGCCTGACGAGGATTTCAGGTTTGCAACGGTGGACGTCCAGAAAGATTTATTTTACCTGGTCGTGCGTGCCTGGTCGAAGGACGGCAACAGCAGGTTGGTGCATTGGTCGAAGCCGTTGACCTGGGAGGCCGTCGAGGAATTGCGGATCGAGTACAACATCAAACCGCATTTGCTGTTCATTGATTCGGCCTACAACGCGCAGAAGGTTTATGCGGCGTGCAAGCGGTTTGGCTGGACTTGTATGCGGGGCAGTAAGCTGCGCGACTTCGCGCACAAGCTGAAGGATGGGGCAAACGTGCGCCGCGCCTACTCCCCCAGGGTGCTGGTCGATCCGGCCATCGGAACCAAGGCCCAGGGCCGAGTGCGCCCTGTGTCGTTGTTCCATTGGAGCAACCCAACCGTGAAGGACGTTCTGTACAATCTGCGCGAGGGGAAGGGCGCCAGTTGGACGGCCCTGCCAGATTCCGGCCAGGAGTATGAACTGCAAATGTTCAGCGAGCGCCGCAAGGAACGCGCCGACAAAGCCGGCCAGCCTGTTTATGAATGGCATCGAGTCGGCAAGCGGGCAAACCACATTTGGGATTGTGAATGTATGCAGGTGACGGCGGCCATGATGGCGAAATGTTTGGCCGAAGTCGCTTGACGAATCGGCCGACTGACGTTACATTTCTTACGGTTTGGTTCATGTTTGCAGGCCGGAGCGCCTGCACCCTCTCACAACCTGCGGCCCTGATGGTTTCCTCTTTCCCCACTCAGGGCCGCTTTCTTTTGTTCGCTTGAGATTTTCCAACCCTCCCCGACTATTTTCCGGAAATGCGGGCAGAGGGTTTATTTCTTGATTTCACGACAGGCGAAATCACCACCATCCTGACCAAGGCCAAGAGCCTTGTAACGGAAGGCAAAACAATGATGGCCTACGGCATCGGCGGCCGGAATAGCACAAAGCAATTCACGCTGCCGATTGACCAGGTTTTGCGCGAATGCCGTTTCGCGTTAAAAAAGAAAGACCCGGCGACCTACGGCTACCTGTCAACCCGCACCTACGCCAAGTTTCGCAATGCTTAAAGGATTCTTTAAAAAACTCGGCTCCTTGTGGGAACCGCAATATCAGAGCAACCGCTACCGTCGACCGCTGCGTTACCTGAACAAGGACACCAAGCAGCTAATACCGACCGGCACACATCAACAGTTGGTTTCCGCCGGCCGCTGGTTGTTTGGCAACTTCGCGCCAGTACGCGGCGCCCTGCTTGAGCAATGCACCTATTCAGTCCAACCGTTCATTCCGCAATATGTCGGCAAGGACTTGGAATGGGGCGTGCGTGCTGAATCCTGGCTGAACGATTGGCACAAGATCATGGACATCCAGGGGCGTTGCGATTTCGAGGAATTCCTTTACCTGTCGCTGTTGTCGATAAAGCGCGACGGCGACGTCGGCGTCATGCTGACAAACACGGCCGGCGGTTATCCTGCCGTGCAACTGATACCTGCTCACCGCATCGCCAGCCGAAACCAGAACGCAAACGAACACAACGGCGTAATCAGCAACAAGCAGGGCCGTGCGGTGTCCTATGTTATTGACGGCGAGCGCAAGGTTAGCGCCCGCGATATGGCCCTTTGCTTCTTTCCCGAATGGTCAGACCAGGGGCGGGGCGTCACTCCCTTGTCGGCCGTCACCGGCGACTTGCAGGACGTCAAGGAACTGCGCGAATACGAACTGAACGCGCAGAAGGCGGCCAGCAGCATTGCCCTGGTTGAACATAACGAGGACGGCTATGCAGACGACTCCGAGGCGTTCATCGACCAGACTGTCGAGGACGGCAGCCTGAACACCACGCTGGAAACGCTTGAAGGCGGCGCCATTCGATATTTTCGTGCCGGCTCCGGCAGCAAGATCGAGGTGATGGACAGGAACAGGCCCGCGGCCACGGCGCAGAATTTTGAAAACACAATCCTACGCTCTGCCTTCCAGGCGCTTGAATGGCCCTACGACCTGTCCCTGGATCCGACCAAGATCGGCGGGGCGGTGGTTCGCCTGGTTACTGCGAAGGCGCAGCGCACAGTCGAGAAAAACCAGCGACTAGTCCGCAAGATGGCCCGCCGGATTGACGGCTACGCATTGGCCAAGGCTATGAAGTTGGGACTGTTGCCGTTGCCGAAGGGCGGCGACTGGTATTCCTGGCATTACCAGGGGCCGCGCAAAATTTCAGTTGACGGCGGAAGGGATGCGGCAGCCGGCCGCGAGGATTACAAACTCGGACTGACGACCTTGCAGGAGTTGTACGCCGACCGCGGTCTGCATTGGGAAGATGAGGTTGAGAAAAGAATTTCAGAACAGCGTTTTGTTTTAGACCTGGCCGAAAAATACGGCATCGACCCAAACCGCGTTCAACTACTTACACCAAACGGACTACCCAATAATGAAAATAAAACAGGAGTTTGAAAAATGGGCCATCCTGCCGGCCTGCATCGAGCGGGCGCAGGCAACCCTTGGCGCGACCATGGTTGAAGCCGCGGAGGACGAGGCGCCTGGCGATGAAATGGATGACTACACTTTTGCCGAGAGCGGCGGCGTGGCTGTCATTCCCGTGGCCGGCGTTATAGGCCACAAACTCGGCCCGGTGGCCAAGATGCTTGGCGCCGTTGATGCGCTCGACATCATGGCGGCCGTTGAACTGGCAGCCGGCGACGACGAGGTTGACACGATAATTTTGGACATTGACAGCCCAGGCGGGACAGTTGCCGGCGTGCCGGAATTGGCTGAAACAGTCGAGGCCGTGCAGGCGTCAGGCACCAAGAAAATTTACGCCTACACCGACAGCCAGATGGCCAGCGCGGCCTATTGGTTGGCAGCAGGTGCCAACGGCATATTCGCCGCGCCATCGGCAGACGTTGGCAGCGTTGGCGTTTATCTGCCGGTGATGGACACCAGCAAGGCGCTGGCCGAGGAAGGCGTGACGGTTGAGGTTTTCAAGAGCGGAAAATATAAGGCTGCCGGATTCCCCGGCGTTGCCCTGGACGAGGAAGTTCGCAAGCACCTGCAGCTTGAAGTCATGGACACCTACAACGAGTTCGCCGGATTTGTTCGCAAGTTCAGGCCCGAACTGAATTACGACAGCCTGCAGGGCCAGACCTTCACAGGGCGCCGGGCCTCGAAGATCGGCATGATTGATGGCGAGGCTAAAACTCTCGATTCTCTCTTGCAAAAACTCGGCAAGGCGTAAGATGAACTTAAATTGTTTTTGAAACGATGACAATCGCACAGGAAAACGTCGAGTTGAAAGCGCAGCTTGAGGCTGCCACGACCGACACGGAGCAGGCAACGGGCGAAATCGTCTCGTTGAGGGAACAGGTTGAGAAACTTGACGCGGCGCAGGCTGGCCTGCTGGAGAAATGCGGCCATCTGGAGGCTGAACTGGCCGAGGCCAAGACCGACCAGGCCGACGTCGAGGAACTGGCCGGCGCACAGGCTGCCGAGATAGTCGCCCAACAGGGCGCCGAGCCGGTGGCAGAGGATGCCGAGGAAGTCAACAAGACCAAGACCCTGGACGAGCTTTGGGTTGATTATCACGCGATAGAAAACCTGAAGGAACGAACCGTTTTCTATCGGAACGAAATCCAGCCGCAACTGTAATTTTTAGGAGAACACTATGGCAAACACACTAGGGGGCGTAAATCTAGCCCAAATCGCACAGCAAACGCTCGAAACACTCTCGGCCGAGATGCCAATTGTTTCGGCATTCACGACCGACTTCAGCAGCGACGTTGCGGATGTCGGGCAATCGGTCAGCACTCGCGTTGCGACGGCTGTTAGCGCAGGAGATGCCACAAGTGGATACTCTGCAACGGACGTAACGTCTACGGCCAAGACCATCACGCTGGACAAGCACAAGCATTTCACGGCGGCATTCACCGACCTGGAGATTGCAAAGGGCGGCATGGATATGCTCGAAAGAACTTTCGTGCGTCCGGCCGTTCATGCAGTAGTCAATCAGATGATGGACGACCTGCTGGCGTTGGCCGTGGCGGCTACTTACAGCGCCGAGGTGACGGTCGTTGCCGGCAGCTTTGGCGCCGATGATGTCGCCGACCTGGCGGGCGACCTGACGGTGCTAAACGTGCCGAAGGCCGACCGCGCCCTGGTCATCAAGCCGAGCTACTACGCCAACCTGGCGCAGGACAATGCCATTCAGGCCAGTTACGCCTATGGCGGCCCTGGCTCCATTCAGGACAACGCGGTGCCGAGAGTTCACGGTTTCAACGTGTACGAGTACAGCGACATACCTGGCAACAGCGAGAACCTGGAAGGGTTCGCCTGTGGGCCGGAGGCTTTAATTATTGCAGGCCGCCAGCCGGCGTTGCCGGAAAACTGGTCAGGATCGGTTGAATCTGTTCAAGACCCTGACACCGGCGTGACGTTGCAGCTTCGCAACTGGTACGAGGGCAAGGATGGCGCACAGTACATCACGGCAACGTTGATTTACGGCGTGGCAGCCGGCACCGCGTCGATGAAGCGCATCGTTTCCTCTTGATGAAAATCAGTCTGACCGTTGGCCGTAAGGGCGCCAAATACAAGGTGCTTTACTGTGGCGAGGATGCCGGCAAGGCAGTCGCCAAAATGGCCAGCGAGGTGGACTCGGAGAAGGTGAGTTTTGACGAGGTGGCTGTTTTTAGAAAACCGTTTCACTTCAAGCGGCGTAAACTGATGGCCTGATCGGCCAGCGTTATGATTCAGCCGGCGGCCTGCCTAAACAGCGGCCGTCGGCTTTTTTGTTAAATGAGCGAATACACCGACGACATTGCCGAGATGATAGACGACCTGCCTGTAAGCTACGTCATCGGCGTGACGACCTACACCGGCGCCGTCAATGAAATAGCCAAGGGCCAGGACGCAGGCGAGGGCGGTTTCCTTGACGACTTCGACCTGACCCTGGTCGGCAAGAAGGCAGACCATTCAAGCCTGCCGGCGCTTGGCAGTAAAATGACGGTTGACGGCCAGAGTTATCGCATCGAGAAAATCACCACAACCCCGGCCGACGCTGCAGAGGTGCGTTTTGACCTGATGAGCGCCGACCGATGAGCTTGAAAATCAACCAGGCGGCCCTTAGCCAGCAGTTGAGGCGTTACGCCAAGGTTAATCGGCGCAGCTTCAAGGACATCGTGAACGCCAAGGCGCTGGATATGGCCTTCCAGGCGTTAAAACATACCGACGCAGCCAACGCCGGCGCCATCGAGTACAAACTTGGCGCCATCGGCAACAAGGTAAGCAAGAGCCGGAAAACCGGCCAACTGCGAAAGGGCAAAAGAGTCCTGAAGGACGACAGTTTCGCGGCCAGAATCGTGAATAGCCGACGCAAGAAGGCAGGCCATCCCCTGATCTGGGGCAAGGAACTGGAAAAGGCCGCGCAGAAGTTAATCAACATGAGGGTGCGTGCCGTGGGATTCCTGAAAAGCGGCTGGATGCCGGCCATCAAAAAACTATCCTACGTTGTTGACCGCAAAGACAAGCGCCCATGGCCGAAAGGGTTAAGCAAGGGCAAGGCCAGGCCGAAGGGTTGGGGCAGACCGGCCAAGGCCGAACTGAAACCAGAAGCCTGGATAGCCAACAGCGCAACCAACAACAGCCGCCAGGCCATTAGCAAGATTGAGGCGGGGTTGAGTCGCGGCATGGCTGCCTCGATTGCCGATATGGCCGTTTACATCGAGCGCAAACTTGGCCGGGACTATAAAAAGGCAGGATTTTAATGGCTTACAATTCGCTAGAGGAAAAACTTGAAACGCGGGCCAAGGCTGTGCTGGACGCCGACAGCACTTTTGCAGGCTATTCAATCACCGTCAGCAAGGGCGAGGACGACGACGAATTGGAACTGCCGCGGTGCCTGGTAATCTGCAACAGCGGCGAGGAATCCATCCCCGGCCTGGGCAACTTCAAGTGCGAACTGACGGTGCGCCTGATTGAATCCATGGATGACGCGACCCTGGCCACGCACCAGACGCACGTTGCCGTTATTCGCGATCTGTTCATGGACTCCGACCTGGCCAGCACCCTGTCAGATGCCACCGAGGAAGTTACGGTTTTCGCCGTCATATCTCGCGCCCTGGAAAAGGGAGTGGAGGAACGCGCCTGGTATTGCGAGTTGACGGTTGAGGTGCTGGCGGCGTCGTCCGACCTGGTTACAACCGGGTATTCGAATCTCAAGGCGTCATTTAATTCAATCAGCAAGACCGTGGCGGCAACCGGCACGCCGGAGGTGCTTGGCGCCGATTCTGTCCTGTTCCATTCAATCACATTCCAGGGCATGAAAGCGGCTCGCACCCTGAATGCGGGCAACGTCTATATTCAGCCGGCATCAACCGACGACTCGGCCGGTTTCCGGCTTGAGCCTGGGTCGTCAATCACCTTCCAGGCAGGCGAAGAGGACAACTATTTCGCGGCCGACCAATTTTACATTGACGTAGACCAGGCGGGCGACGGCGTGGTTGCCCTGCACAGCCGCTAGATTTTCGCTTGAGGTTTTCCCGCCCGCCTCAACTATCGCTAGAGATTTGGAGATTTAAAAAATGGCTACAATCAAAGGAACGGCAATTCAGTACGGCATCGCCACAGCGGCCTCGACCGGCATCACCGGCCAGGCGGCAGTCACCAGCTTGAGCGGCGGCCATCGGGCCGAAACCAAGCGCATCAAGGGCAATAACGGCGACACGATGAGTTTTGTCATTTCCGACCAGACCGTTGAAGCGACGGCAACCATTGTTTGCACCGACGCGCTGGCCATCCCTTCAATCGGCGACACCATTACGCTGGCAAACTTCGACGACGCCGACCTGAACGACGACTACTATTGCATCAGCAGCGACGCCAACCACAGCAACGAATCCGAACTGACGGCAACGGTTGGCCTGTTGAGCTTCAACGGAACATTTACTGGGCCGTGATAATGTGGATGAATACCTGCACAGCATCATTCCCGAACCTGTCACCATTCTGGGGCAGGATTTGCGGCCGTTTAGTCTAGGACATTACCTGCTGCTGAATCGCCTGGAGTGCGCCTTCCTTGTTGATGACAAGGAGCCGCTGCTGGGCGATTTGCTTCTTGGTTTGCTGGTTTGCGCCAACACCTTCGAGGGCGCCCAGAGCATCCTGCGCCATGACGATCTTGGCGCGGATATAAAAGCCTGGGCCGAGAATGTCGGAGAGTTTGAAGCCGACGACAAGGCCGAGCTATTCACCGACTACCTGGCCAAGGCCATGGAGGTGCCAAAGTTTTGGACAAGCGGCCAATCAAACGGCGCCAAGGCCGGCGCACCCTGGCCGCAACTGGTACGCACGCGGCTGTTATCCGAGGGCGGCCTGACGTCAACCCAGTTAATGAACCAGCCGCTTGGTCAAACCTGGTGGGATTACCTGGCATTGAACGAGCAGAGGGGCGCCCTGAAGCTGAACGATGCCACCACCGACGAACTTCTAAAGCGCCACAGGGAAACCCAGAAAGATGCCGACGGCACACGTTAATGTAAAAGGCCGCACCAGCATGGACGGCAGGGGATGGTCTGCCGGCCTGCGAAAGATGGAAACCGGCACCAAGGCCGCAGCCGGCCGCCTGCGCTCAAGTTTCACCGGCGCAATCGGCGGCGTGTTTGCTGTTGGCTTCCTGACCAGCGCCACCAGGCGCATCGTTCAGCACGCCGACCAAATCCACAAGACGGCCCAGCGCATCAGCGCCAGCACCGAGACGGTGCAAAAATTCGACTTTGCAGCAACCCAATCCGGCGCAAACCTGGAGAGTGTGCAGGACGCATTCATGGACTTGGCCAAGGCCATCCAGGAAGCAAAGGACGGAGCGGAAACCAAGCGCAAGGCGCTGCTCGATTTTGGCGTGACGATGCAAATGCTCCGCACGGCGCGGCCGGAGGAAGTGTTTTTGAAAATCGCCGAGGCCATCGAGAAGGCCGGCGGCGCCATGGACAAGGCCAAGAGCCTTGAAGAACTAATGGGCGGCGGCGGCCGCAAACTTGTGCCGGCCTTTGTTTCAGGTTTCGGCAGCCTAATGGGCCAGGCGCCCAAAGGGTTGGACGATGACACCATCGATAAACTTGTAAGATTCAACGACGAACTGGACAGGCTCAAAAGGGAAGCCCTGCCGGCCGCCGCTGCTGCTGTGGGCATCCTGGCCGATATGTTCAGCCAGGCAACTGCTCCGGAAGGCGAGGGTGAGCTTGGTTTCGTTGGTAAATCTGCCGGCGCCTTGGCCCTGTCTCTTTCTGGCCGAATGGACCAACTCGATTCTGATCCGGAAACGCAGCGGCGCCTTGGAATCAATGTTTCAAAGTCGGAATGGACTGCCATTTCCGAGCGGCACGGTCAGCCGCTCCCCCGGCCTCCAAGCGCCCGCGAGAAAACAGCCGATGCGGCCGATATGTGGGTGAAAGCCGAACTGTCAAAAACATACGGCCAGAGCATGAAGGATGGCAGACTGCAGCCGCATGGAGCAGACGCAGGCGCAACAGCAGCAACCGCAACAGCAGCAGCCGCAACGGGCTGGTCGAAGCCGAGCCTGCAACTTAACAGCCTGCAACGCATCGGCGCGGCCGTCAGTCAATCGGCCGACCCGATTGCGATTGAGAAGGACAACAACAAGCTGCTAAAGAACATCGCCAAAAACACAAAGAAAACCGCCGACAACGTAACCAGCGACGAATTGTAGACCATGGCAGACGTAAAAGGTTATCACCTGGTAGAACAGAACCCATCAATCACCTGGGACAAGGCCGCCGGCTTCAACTTCACCAAGGAGTTTGAGGGCGAAACCAAGGCTGTACGCGGACTGTTTGGGCGCTACGTCCGCGAAGGCGGCGCCAGCAGCATACGATTTGAACCTGACGGTGCCACGGCCAAGCTGTACGTCAATTATGCCAAGGACATCTGGGGCGGCGGCGGCGTGACTGAATCGCCGGTTGAAGTCTGGGAACTGGACGGCAACGATCAGGAGTACAGCCTATGGGAGCATCCCGCAATCCGCGCCGTTGATTTCACAACCGAGGCGAACGAGAAATATCGCAACGAAATCAAGAAACAACTCGAACAGGAGGTTGCAACCGACGACGACGGCGATGCCATCGAGCCGGCCTTTATTGACGACGGCAGTTGCCCCGCCGACCTGAAGTGCCTTTACCGGCACCTTGAAAAGGAGCAGGACAGTTTTCAGCGGCCGCAATACACGCTGCGCCATACATTCACATTTTCGCAGGGTTACAACTATGGCGCAACCGTCATTCAACGCGCTTTCGGCAACGTCAACAACATCGTGACGGCCAGCCAAATGCTGACAAATTCCAGCATCGGCGAATCAACCCTTGACGCCGCCATGATAACAACCTTGAGCAACGTCCACACATACAGCCGACCGACCGGCGTGGATGCCTCGACTCACCAGCAGGAAATCGACGGCATTGACCATCAATGGGGTTGGCTGAAGTGCGCCCCCAGGGTAATCAGCGAAGGGCGCCGCAAGGTTACAGTATCACAGGAATGGAAACTGGAACTGTGGTCAACCTGGGTCTATGACATTGCAAGCTGATGCAGCCGCCAATCAAACTTTCTGAAGGCAAGCGCATCTATGCCTGGCTTAATCAACTGCTGGCATACACTCGCAGCTTGCAGGTGAGAAGTAATGCCGACGTCCGCGTGCGCCGCGGCACAAACGGCACGCACGTTGACGTCAAGCGGCCGCGCAAAATGTCGGCTGGCGGCAGCGGCAGCGGGGCGGCTGTATGGCTGTAAACTATCTGACAGGCAACGAGCAGCCCACAGCGGCCAAGATGAACGAACTGTGGGCCGAGGCCGACAGCATCATCGACAAGGCATTGAACGGTGGCAGCACCTACTTGCTTGAGAACATAGGCGCCAGCAGCAGCCCATCGAGCTACCCCGACAGCATACTCTACAAAGGCACCCCATTTGCCTGGACGACAGGCGGCACGCACACAGCGGCCAGCACAAGCCTGCTCTACTCTGCTTTTGAGACAGTCCCGACTCATCATTCGCAGAGCAGCTACGACACAGCGGCGGACGCTGCCACGGTGTCAACGTACAGCCCTGACGGCTACGCACACCTGGCGGGTAGCAGCACGCCCAACCTAATCAACAGCCTCAAGGTTCACACACGGGACAGCGGAGGCACGGATTATCACATTTGGGAATACGACCAGCCTGCGCCTGAGAAGGAATGGAAGTTCGGCACTTGTGAAATCCTGCTGGCTTTAGGTTCTGGCACGTCGTTCATCGTTCCAGACGATTACCTGAAATACAATCTATGGCGCATTCATAATCTGACGGACAGAACTTACACCATTTACTTGGACGACTATTCCAGCCCGACCGACACGTTCACCATTCCACCCTATGGCCAGAGGTGCGTGCGGCGCAAGGGGACAAACGACTACGACTACACTTACAAATACTTTTTCAAGGCTGAACCTGGCGACCCTCGTTTTTTGGCCTTCGACAGTTTCGACGGTTCCATCGCGCAGACGATGCGTGCCAACAACCTGACGAACGCCAGCTATATCTACAACCTTTTCGAGTTTGTTGGCATGGACAACGCGCCGCGCATCTTCACGGACTCGTCGCAGGGCCACGAACATTATCAGCAGAGGATTTATTTCAACGCCACAACCACAAACGACATCGGCAGCGAGTACGCCACAGCGGGCCATTTCCCGACAATCTCCGACACGACGCTGGTTGGTGATATTATCTACCACAAAGGCAAAATCGGCTACCGCAAGAAGGATACAAGCGGCAGCACCCTGGAGTTTGGCACAATAGATTTTGACGGCTGGGCCAGTTTCAACACAAACCTTGCCGCGATAGACGCCGAACTTGATGTGTCAGGCATCACTCACAACGACGACACCAAGATTGCAACTAGTGCAACACCCTACGAGTTGAAACTCTGGCCGGTTGGCACCAATGTTTTGCAAATTAACGACGTCAACCAGGAACTAAACCTGGCCTCGACAACCTACAACCTGCAAACCCACTTCCTGAAACCGCCCGACCATAGCGTCGCGCCAATGCGGTTCAATCGCTATTTTTACGAACTTGAAACCCATTCAACGGGTACACCTGGCAACCCGATTAATTCAACGAGCGAACGTTACAACGGCAAGACCTACACCGTAGGAGACTTGAAGACCTTCCTCGACAGTTACCAGGCAAACAGCACGCCGGAAAACAAAAGCGTGAAACTGACCAGCGAGGGGCCGTACCTGTTTTGGCGTGACGTTTTCCCCATCAAGGCAACCGTATCAGGCGATAGCGACGGTTGGTTCAATGGCTTCACCACTAACCACGCCTTCGGCCTGGAGCTTGTTGGCGGCGTGCCAAAGCTGAAAGTCGACCAGGAGTGGTTCCTTCCTTTGCGCTTGTATGCCGCGAGCTATGCCGGCAGCAGCCCAAAGGGCGCGGCCAATTATTTTTACGGATACACCTGCGGATGGCCGAGCCATTGGAAGGACAGCCTTTTTAATGTGGCACAAGGTAACAGCCTTGGCCGGCATCATGTTGATACGCACAAGTTTCACAGGTTGCACGAAGGGCCGCGCAAGTCGCGCCGCTACGAAACCGCCACGCCCATTACCGGCGGCACAGAGACATTTCTGCACAACGACATAACCGGCGACCCTATAGGCCAAAATGGCGCCGACGTTACGCTGGCCAACACGGGAACCTTGACCGACTCGGAAATTGCGCTCCTGACCAACGACATCGACCTGAAGGCTTCAAAGGGCAGCTTTGCCGACGGCGAGGTTAATAATCCGAACTACCCGCGAACCATCATTGCCGACGCCCTGCTTGAGATGGAAAATTCGAAAAGCGCCAGCAGCTTGGACACAACCAAGGCCGTCGCCGGTTACAGCCGCCTGAATCTCCTGAAGGAACATTTCAACAACATCACCATATCAATCAAGAAGGCCGACAAGCTGCGGCCGCTTTGTGTCGACGAGATTTATTTTGGCAACCGCAAAATGAAGCCAGGCGCGGGATGGTTTAATTCGCTGGACTCGTTTGCCCCCATGACATTATTTGAAGGTTTCGTTGATGGCGACGACCAGTTTGACCTTTACACCGACCTGCTTGGATCGGGATTGGTTCGGGACTACACCGACTTTCCTGATTCATCTGATGTTTACGCAGCCGCCCACACCGGCACAGATACGCCAAGCGGGGCGTCAGAGCAGGACGACCTTGACGACTACCGTTGGGTAGAAATTGACGATGTTAAGGCGTTTGCCGCTGCCGAGGGTTTGGGGTTTCGGTTTGAGGAAGTGGCGGCGCCGGCATATTTTTCAACGTCATTCAGCCAAACCAGCGGCTTGAGCGGCTCAACGACTTCAATTACAAATGTGTTTCTGTGCGCGTTAAGCGGTGAAGGTCATGCCTGGAAAATCCCCACAGGCGCCACGGCCATGATTACAGGGGAACATTACGGCCAGGATTTTGGCTATGTGCCATTGAGTAACTCCCCCTCCGAAACCCTTGGAACAAGTTTCTACCGTAAAAATTCGACCGGCTACGATTACAACCTGGCCCGCGCATACAAAAACAACCTTTCCACCGGCGAACTTCCGACCGGCTTGGTTATCCAATGTATTGACGCCACACGCACAACTACGCCAAGGGCCAAGTTGGCAGTTGAACCTCTGAAACTGGTCGAATTGGTTATCCCTGGGGGCGGCATCTACTACGCCTATGGCAACGACATTACCCCGACTGATTCCAGCGACCTGGAGGACATAACGGCAGACAAACAATTCTACTATCCAAGCGGCTCGCGCCACAGGTACGCCTTCCTTCTTAACGTCACGGCGCCGGAAACCCACAGCGCCTAACGCCTTCCGCTTGCAAAGCCCCCGACCTGTCGGAGTCTAGGGGCGGCGATTATGGCGAATAAATGGGAATTAACGGTTGACATCACCAACCGGCAATTCGTTACCAGCAGGTACGATTCAAGCACCTTCACCCTGGATAAACTCTACCAGGGCGATGTGCTGCCCCTGCGCGTGCGCCTCGTCACGGTCAACCAATCCGGCGGCCTGACCGACCCTTACGACCTGGTAACAGCCGGCAGCGTCGAGATTGCCATCGTGACGCCGGACGAGTCCAGCCCGACCGTCCTGGCCACAACCAGCGCCACAAGCATCGCCGCTGACGGTACTGATTATTATGCCGACTGCACCCTGGCCCTGACGACCAGCGAAATTGATGGCCTGACCTATTCCAGCGCAGGCGCCGCCAGCAGCACCATTGAAGTCGAGTACATCAGCGGCAGCAACAGCCTGACGCCCATTCAGCAGGCCGTCACCATTCAGTCGCACGGCATCGACACTAGCAGCAGCAGTCCCTCGCCGTCGGCCAGCTACTACACGACGACCCAGACGGACGCCAATTTCCTGGCCAAGGCCGGCGGCACAATGGCCGGCGTCCTGGCGTTATCGAACGCCTCCAAATTAAAATTTCAGCACCTAAACGACACGGCAATCACCGGCGCAGGCAATCACACGCTAGACCCTGGCGATGCTGTATTCGTCAAGATTGGCGCTTTGTCGGCCGATGCAGTACTTACGGGAATAAGCGGCGGCGAAGATGGTCGGTTTCTAATTGTCTACAACAGCGACGACACCGACGAACTACGCATCGCGCACGACAGCGGCGATGAATCAACTGCCGCAAACAGAATCTACACAATGACAACGGCAAATATAGACATCACAGCCAGAGGCACGGCGATGTTTATTTATGACACCGAGGCAGATAGATGGATAACATTAAACATTTCACCATAATTTAGAACAATGGCACAACAAACATTCGGAAGCATCATCAAGACGGTAGCGGCCACAGGCACGCCGGAGGCATTGGGAACCAGCGCGACAAGGTTCCATTCGGTTGCCTTCCAGGGATTGAAGGCGGCCCGCACCGACAACACCGGCACAGTCTGGATTCAGCCCAGCAGCGGCGACGGTACGGCCGCCATGAAGCTGGAACCTGGCGACGTTGTTGGCTTCACCGCCGACGCGGCAGACGACTATTTCACCGCCGACCAGTTTTACATCGACGTAGAGACTGCCGCCGATGGAGTCGTCGCGTTGTACGATAAGTAAGGCACGGCCATGATTACCAAATTCAAGAAACCCGTTGCCGCAGGCGGCTCGACCATCGAAAACGAACCCGTCATCAAGTCGGATGGTGCGTCCTCCGATGTGATGGAGTGGCAAGCGTCGACAGGTTCAAGCAAGGTCGAGATACGCGAGGACGCAAGCAACAACCTGAAGCTGGAAGTTGACGGCATACCTGTTGCAAGCGGCTTGGCTGGCATAGATGCCGCCGGTCTGCACTTCGACGGTGCGGGCTATGCCGATTGCGGTGACACGACCGTAATGGACGGGGCAACCCAGTTTTCAGTTGAAGCGATTATTCAGCCAGAGACTAAACAGAGCGGGTTCACTTCTGGCATTGTCACGATTGTGGGCAAGTCCAAAGGTGCGTATATGTTCAACTTGGGGCTAAGTCCAGACTATGAAGTGCTGATGGGGGTTAGTTCCGCAACAGCCACCTCAAGTGCGCTGGAAGTTGGTAAAGTTTATCACGTTCTTGGAACCTATGATGGAGCGACAATCAGCATTTACGTCAACGGCAACCTCCAAGGCACAACAGCGTTAGCCGCTTACACGCTGCCAAACACAACTGACCACTTAAGCATTGGGCGGGGAATAGCGACAGGCGCAGCTTATTCAGCTTATGGTTTTGTGGGAACCGTTTATCGAGCGAGGTTGTGGAACAAGACGCTGACCGCAGCGGAGGTAACGGCGAGCTTTGAAAATAGCACCGTGCCGTTTGCCGACCAGTATGGGAGTCAGACTTCGTTGGTTTCGGCGTGGACAAATAACGGCGGCCCAGACGGGTATGAGACGCTTACATCTAGTGGCGCGGATATTTCTAGCGGAATCAACTCATCTGCTTTTGGACTTGTCGCCTCTGCCATAACTCTCACCGCCGGTTCTAAATATCGAATCAAACACACATTCACGCTGAATAGCGGAACATCACCAACCATTAGAGTTGCCGTCGCTAGCGACTTGAGCACGACGATATTCAACGAGTTGGCAACGTCTGCAAGCGAGTTTGACTTTACCGCGACAACCTCTGGAACGTGGTATATCGGCTATCGGGTTGAAAGCGGGATTGCAACAAACTTTGCTGTTGCTGGTTTTTCAATCGTAAAAACTGGAGCAGTCGCTGACTACGACCTAGCTTTCAGCAATCCAGAAATTTCGACGATGGTGCAAGACCGCGCTGGTGCGGCTGACGGCACGGCATCTAGTGGCGTCACGCAAGTCACGCCGATTGTCCAAGTGAATGCCACGGCGGCTCGCATTGGAACGACTGCGGCGACACCGGCAGACGGGGAGATAATCGCTAAAACCGCACTTATTAAGGTGTCTGACGTTAGCGTCACGCCAAATGCAAGTGCGGACAATTTGGTCGTTGAAGAAGATGGCAATGCTGGCATCAGTATTATTTCTGGCACTAGCAGTACGGGAGTGTTCGCCTTTGGAGACACGACTGCAAATATGGCTGCTATCTCATACAGCCACAGCACAAACGATATGTCGTTTCGGGTTAATTCCACAAACGATGTTTTGACTTTGGACTCGGCTGGCAACGTGGGGATTGGCGTGGCTACCCCGACTTTTGCCAGCGGAGGAGGAGTTCATATTGATGCGGGAGCTACTACAAGACTCCACCTCACTTCAACCGCAACGGGGAGTGCGAGCGGCGATGGTGCTGAATTGACGATTGGCACTGATTCAGATTTCTATGTGATGAACCGCGAGGCGGCCAAAATTAGGTTCTACACTAACGGTACAGAACGCCTCACCATCGGTTCGGCTGGCCTCGCGACCTTCGCGAACGACATCAGCTTTGATGGCGCAACACTAAAGCGCGGCAATGGCACAGCTTCCTCAAATGGGTTTGTAACGGAATACACGAAAATAGCGACCGGCTTGGATGACACCGTGGCAATCAGTT
>Ga0080013_1003393_pt1 | contig 16855 bp, 23 predicted proteins | sample ETNvirenome_6_85_FD_69236 | JGI IMG/M metagenome (GOLD analysis project Ga0080013, IMG submission 69236) | Marine viral communities from the Pacific Ocean - ETNP_6_85 (SPADES assembly) (version 2) | ecosystem: Environmental > Aquatic > Marine > Oceanic | place: Pacific Ocean | collected 2013-06-19 | reverse complement strand
GCCGGTCAGGTTCGCTTCCGTCAGGTCCGCGCCCGTCAGGTCCGCGTTGCGCAGGTTCGCTTCCGTCAGGTCCGCGCCCGTCAGGTCCGCGTTGCGCAGGTCGCGCCCGCTCAGGTCCGCGTCGTGTAGGTCCGCGTTCCGCAGGTCCGCGTTCCGCAGGTCCGCGGTCAGATCGAGCCCGATCAGGTCGCGTTCGGTGTCGGTGGTGTTCATGGCGTCTCCTGTGGGGCCGTGTTTGTGCTGAGGGTTTCTCCCTCCGGCCCTTGTAATGTATTCACCTGACCACGGGCGTCAAGCGGAAACCCTACCCCTCGCCGTCTGTGGCCCACCACATCAGCACCAGCAGCACCGCCAACACGAGCAACCCGCCGGCCATCGAGCCGCCGGCCGCCAAGCCAAGCGCCACCTCCTCCGCGCACTCCATCACCCCTCCCCGGCCTCGGCCTCCGCGCGTACTAGGATCTCGGCCTCGGCCTCCGCATCCTCGCGTGGCAGGCCGCCGTGGTGCTCCATCAGCGCGGCCCGCTCCTGCCATCGGTCGTACCAGTCGACGGGCCACCCGTTGAGGCTATCGGGGAGCGTCATGCCTCACCCCCACCATCCCCAAGTCAACCAGCGTCGCCAGTGGTAGCCCCACGTCTACGGGCGCCGCCGCGTCGAGCTGTCGACGTGTCTTCGCCCCCGTGCCGATCGCCAGGTACACCACGAGCTCGCGGGGCGTCAGACGGTTGTGGTTCGGCTTGGGTGACGTCCTGTAGTAGTGCGTCATCGGTACAGCCTCGGCATACACCGCGAACACCCGCGGTCGGTGCAGTGTCGGCAGATCGGCCCGCCGTCGTCTTGGTGGCGCTCCTCTTCCTTTCGTGCCGCCCACTCGTCGGGGTTCTCGATGGGACCCGACCAGTCAGCGAAGAGGAACGACGACAGCAGGCGCGACGAGCGCACCCCCGACAGCGCCACCCACACGCGGGAGTCGGCCGCGCTGTCGGCAACCGTCACCCGCACAACCTGCCACTCGCCATCGTCGTCGAGCCAGTACCACCCCGTCTTCGTCGGTCTCATCCTTCCTCCGGTCGTGCCACCATCAGCACGCAGCCCTGCGCCTCCAACACGTCAAACAGCGTCGTGAACGCCCTCTCTCGCTCGCCCCGTTGCCAGCGTTTGAGGTTCACCGCCGAGTAGCCCGACGATCGCTCGATCTCGTCCCACGACATCCGAGACAGCGCCTTAGCCTCTCGGATGATGTCACCGACGGTCGATACCGTGCGGGTTGTGTGTGGCATCATTCTTCACCTCTCGTTGATTGTTTCGAGTCCAGCGCCAAGAACACCGCCAGCGGCATCGCCGCCCACTCGAACGCGGGCTTACTACCCCCCGGCGAGTTGTCCTTGAGCACGCACACCACCGGCCGGCCGTCGGTGTCGCCCATCGCCTGACGCAACGCCGCGCGCGGGTTCGGCATCGCGCCCACCTTGCATTCCACCCAGTACGGCGTGCCCTCGACGTCGCAATGCTCCGCCCCGCGCGACTGCGTGAGCCCACGGCGTGCCTCGGGGTGGCCGTTCGCCTCCATCAGCTTCGCAACGGCGCGCTCCCACGCGTGGCCCTTCGTTCGGCTGCGTCGTCCGCTCATGGCGCAGCCTTCGGTTCCAGCAACAGGCGCCCCGTCGCCGTGCGCGTCACCATGCCCTGCCGCTCGAGGTACGCCGCCGCCTCGTCCACGTCCTCCATCGGCAACCCCGACAGATCGACGATCGCCGACATCGCGATCCCCGGGTGGCGCTGCACTTGGCGCAAGACTTCGCCGATCTCGTCGAAGACATTCATCGCTCACCCCCAAACATCCCGAGTTGCCCCACCGCTTCCCAGCTCTCGCGCTCGACGGTGGCCGCGTGTGACGCCTTCCACACCTCCAACGAGTCCTCCCCGTGACGCTCCCACCACGAGATCCGCGCGTTCGCGATGTCGACGAACCGCTGTGGGGGTGGCCCGTCGTTGTTGTTGAGCTCCGCCCCGCGGAAGTCGAACCCCTCGACGACGGCAGCGATCCCCGTGGTCCCGCTCCCCGTGTACGGATCGATCACCGTGCCGCCGGGTGGTGTGACGAGTCGACAGAGCCAGCGCATTAGGCCCACGGGCTTCACCGTATTATGGTGGTTCGCTCGGCCGTTCGACGTTCTACCGGCACCCGCGCGAGGGTTGCCGATCCCCGCCGAACCCTCTTCGCGCTCGACGAGATCGCCGGCACTCCACACCGGCAGGCCGTCGCACCCAGCTTCACGCTCAGCCGTCGATGCTTTGGGGCAGTGGTAGAGGTTCGCGGGGAAGCGGCCGAGGGTGTGGCCGCCGCAGTCCACATTCCGGGTGCCCGTGCCGTACACACCATTCTTTCCGAACGCTCCCGCGAACACTGGCCCGGGGTTCGTGCCGTCGCATGGACCCACCCAAGCCCGATCGCCATACGCGAACCGGCACCCGTCCACGTTGATCGCACCCGTCCCCCACCGGAGCACGTTGCGCGCGATCGACGACTCGCTGATGGGCTTGCGACACAGCCAGTACGGTTCAAAGGCGGGTTTCGTCGCAGTACCCCAGCCGGCCCATCGTTTCGCGTCATCGGTGGCTGGTGCGGTGATGTCGGTTCCCTTTCGCCACAACTCGCCATCCCGCTGATATCCATACGGACGCGATTCGCGGCCCACCACCTCACGCTCGGCGCCGTGCCATCTGTCGATATGGCAGGATATATCTGCGCTCTTCGGGAAGCCCGAGAAAAACGCCCACGCCCCTAACTCCCGCAGCTCGAACCCACCCAAACGCAACGCAATCGCCATCACATCGGCCGTTCGTTGGCCGGCGAACACCACCGCGTGTCCGCCCGGCTTCAGCACTCGATGCACCTCACCCCACACGACCGGACCCGGCACGAACGCATCCCACTTGCGCCCCATGAAGCCTTTCGGTGTTACGATGGGATTGTCTACTCTCTTCCGGAGGTTTCGATGGGCGAAAAGATTGATCGTCAGTGTCCCGTGTGCTCCACCAGCTACCGCGCCGACGTCGTTCGGCTTAGCCACGGCCGCGAGACTACGTGTTCCCGCGCCTGTTCGTACCGGCTCCGTAGTGACGGCCTCAAAAAGCGGCAATCGTTCGTCTGTGGTGTTTGCGGCGCCGACTTCGAGCGTATTCCGTCGCACATCAAGGGTAAGCACGGCCACCATTTTTGTTCCCGCGAGTGCCACTACGCCGGACGAAGCGCTGGCCTCTCGCGACGTGTCGTCACCAAGCCTTACACGTACAGCGATGCGGGACGGCGTCGTCTGTCTCGCGCAGGCGCAAACGCCTACGCACGGGGTAAAACCCTCCAATGGCCGCAGACGGAGCTGGCCGCCGTCGAACGACTGCAAGCGCTGGGCGAAGCGTTCGTGCATCAGCAAGTCTGGGCCACCCCCGAAGGCGCGTTCTGCACCGATCTCTACTTCCCCGGCCGATGCCTGGTTATCGAACTCGACGCGGCCACCCTTCACCGGCGCCACCGCGCTGCCGACGCTGAGCGTGATGCCTTTCTCACGGGCCTCGGTGTTCGCGTTATCCGCATCGCCGATGATGGCGTCCCCGAACATGCGGCCGAGGCAGTGGTGCGCGCCCTTCTTCGGGCGTGATCGGTCGTACCGATCGCCGTCGAGCCACGCCGTCAGCACGTCGCGGATCGGTGGAGGCTTGCCCAGCCCATACGGCGGATCCGTCACCACCGCGTCCACGCTGTCATCGGGGAGACTGCGTAGCCATTCGAGGCAGTCCCCGTGGTGAACGCTCCACGTCATCCCTCACCATCCGGCGGCGTGTATGGAATCGTCCGCCGCTTGACGCCCTCGTGAAGACACCAACCCGGGCCGATCTCATGATCGTTCTGCGGGTGGAAGTCGGCGCGATCACCGAAGCCCGGCACGTAGTCGGACGCATCCGCCGCGCGCGGTGTCGTCGTCAGCCTGCCGTCGCGGATGTCGCCGCAGTCCCGCCCGAAGCGCACCAACTCAGCGATGCACGCAGGACAAATCGCACCGTCGGCCATCATCGCCCATCCGCTATCCAGCGTTCGGCCACCACCCGTCATTGTGGTGGACGGACACAGCGAACAGTCGATCACTGAGGGCGCACCTCGCTCGGGCGTGTGGATGTCGGCGGCGTCGAACTTGCCGCGCACCACCCGGAGCGCTTCGATCGCGTCCTCCACAGAGATCCCGCCGGTGTGCCATCCGTCGAGGCCGCGGTACTTCTCGACGAACAGCACAACCGCGGAATATAGATCGCCCCACCCGCCGGGGATCTCGGGCCTGCTGGTGTCCGCATCGCGATCCGCACCCGCGGCCGCGGCGTAGTCGTCGAGGGTGGGCGCCAACGCCAACACGGCCGCCTCGATGACGTCGATCACGTCACCGCACCCGAGGAACGCCAGCCGCAACGCGCGCAGGTTCATCCGCGCCGCCAGCCCCAACTCGTAGCGCTCACGCATTACTTCAAGCGTCGGCATCGGGACCCCCCGTCAGCATCAGCGGGCCGAGCACGACGAGGCGTTCAGCGGCGGTGGCGCGGTAGTGATCGAGCAATTGATCGACGCGCTCCATACTCACCGGCGTGTGTCCAAGCTCCCACCGCCACACCGTTGCACTCGACACGTCGAACGCGGCCGCCACCGATGCCCGAGTCATCCCCTGCGCTCTTCGTAACGCCTTCAGCGCCGCTCCCACTTCGTTCATCATCGCTCCCGATTGGTTGAGTAGTACAGGACTAGTGCAACTGATGCAACAAAAAGCGTTCGCTGGATGTTACAACCGTCGAGACATCAACACGAGGTGAAGAATGGACACGATCGAGATCAACGGGGAATCCTACGTCAAGGCGTCGTCGGTGCCGCAACCAGCAAGCGGAGAGCGCGCAGTCGTCGTCATTGACCGGGGGTGGATCTACGCTGGCGACGTCGAGGAGCGCGCTGGCCGGGTGATCCTCACCCGTGCGGTGTGGGTGTTCAAGTGGGAACGGGTGGGCTTCGACCAGGTGATCGCCAACCCCACCCAAGACGCAGTGAAGATCCGCCCGATGAGTCAGCCGATCAACATTCCCGCGGGTGCCGAGTTGTACCGGGTGCCCGTACCTGACGGGTGGGGGCTGTGATCGTCGGACGGGGCTACGGCTACGGCGACGGCTACGGCTACGGCTACGGCGACGGCAACGGCAACGGCAACGGCAACGGCAACGGCAACGGCAACGGCGACGGCTACGGCGACGGCAACGGCAACGGCAACGGCGACGGCTACGGCTACGGCAACAGCAACAGCTACGGCAACAGCTACGGCAACAGCTACGGCAACAGCTACGGCAACAGCTACGGCGACGGCTACGGCACCCCAAACACGCGCGGACGAACGGGAAGGCTCCCATGACCGAAGAACCAGCGCCAGGGGTGGCTGCCCTGATCGAGATCATCACCGCGGCCGAAGCGGGGGAGCGCCCCATCGACGTCATCGGCCCACGCGAACGCGCCGAGCTCGAACGACGCGCCGCCCGGGAGTGCCGCGACGATCACGAGGCAACCGCGTGGGCACTCTTCGCGCGTGAGCTGTGGGAGGTCGCGATCGTGCGCTGTGGCTTCGACGTGCCAACCATCGACAACGCGGCCGACGAAGCCGCACCACCATTTTAGGGGACATCATCATGGGAAGATTCAAACCAGCAACCCGGAAGAAGCTGAAGGCCCGGATCGCATTGTGCGGCCCGGCGGGATCCGGGAAGACGTTTACCGCGCTTCGATTGGCGTCAGCACTTGGCGGGCGGATCGCCATCCTCGATACCGAGCACGCTTCAGCGTCGTACTACCTCGGGAGCAAGAACCCTGACGGCGGCGTGTTCGCGTTCGACGTCGACGAGCTGAACAACCACAACCCACAGAACTACATCGACGCGATCCGTGATGCGGGACGGGAGGGGTATGACGTGCTGATCATCGACTCCCTCAGCCATGCGTGGAGCGGTCGGGGTGGTGCGCTCGAGATGGTGGACAACGCCGCGCGCAAGAATCGGGGCAACTCCTACGTCGGATGGCGAGACGTCACCCCACTGCACAACGCGATGATCGACGCGATCCTTTCGGCGCCGTGCCATGTGATCTGCACCATGCGATCGAAGATGGCGTACATCCTCGAGGAGAACCACAAGGGCAAGAAGGTGCCCGTGAAGGTGGGCATGGCACCCGTCCAGCGCGATGGCATGGAATACGAGTTCACCGTCGTCGCCGACATCGACACCGATCACCGGATGCGCGTGAGCAAGTCGAGGTGTTCGTCGTTGGCCGACTACGACGCCCGGCACGCGGGTGGGGAGTTCGCCGGGGAGCTGCTAACGTGGCTCGACAATGGCGAGGATGCGCCACCGCCACCCGAGCCGAAGCCGACGCCAGCACCGGCGAGCGAACCGGAGGAGCCCGAAGACGCACCACCGCGCACCGAGGAGCACCCGTCATGGGCCGAGGATCGCAAGCGGTTCCATGCCTACCTTGGCGACGTCGGCCGCGCGTCGAAGGATCCGATCACCGGTGACGTGTACGCCAAGCTAAAAGCGTTCTGCGTCGACATCGGACGCCCCGAGCCAAAAGCGATGACGCAGGATCAGCGCGACGGGATCCGGCAATACCTCGACACGGCGAAGGGACGGCGGGCCGTGAACAGGCCCCCGGCTGGGTTCTAAACGCCGTGGTATGGTGCGCCTATGGAAGAGGGCTCCGTCAACTTCAAGACGATCGCCGCCGCCGTCGCTGTCCTCGCAGGCGTGACCGGCGGCGCTGGTTATCTCGGGTGGAGCGTGGAGCCGGCCGCCCTGGGTGAGTGCCGGATCGACCGCGTGCAGCTCGAAACGAACTTGGCCCACCAAGCCGAGAAGGCCGACGAATGCCGAGCGATCCTTGAACGGCTGACGGGGGACACACCATGAGACGAATCGTGATCGGGATCCTCATCGGCGCCACCGTCAGCACGTTCGCGGGCGACACCGACGCCCCAGAAGCGCCCATAGCCGAGCCGGTGGCCGACACCACCCCGACACCCGAACCGGTGGCCGAGTGCCCAGCTTGCCCACCGTGCGCAAACGGCGTGCCCGGTGAAGTGATGGACGCGGCCCGCCAGTTCATCCAAGATCACGCGCCGACGATCGAGCTGGCCGACTAGCCTTCATCTGAAAATGCGGCTTGTCGATGAACGTCGTCCAGTCGCCGCCCCACTCGAGCGCCACACCCTCGGCCTTCGCCGAAGCCTTCATCAGCGCGGCGAGCTCTTCGAAGCGTTGCACGTTGGCCGGCTCGTCGGCGTCGGCCCAATCCCACGGGTACGGCACCACGTCGACGGCGTGGCTGGCCGCGTGACCCTCGGCGTTGGTGCGGTTGTGGTACGACTGCCCGCCCTTCAACTGCGATCGGCCAGCGGCGTATAAGCGGTCTTGATCTTCGTTCGACCGCCACCCGAACACCACGGAAAAGTCCGTAAGTGTGCCGGGCGTGTGCTTCAGCAGCAGCATCGCGCCATTTACCACCCGTTGCAGATCGGGGTGAAGGGTGGCGACGTTCCCGCGCGATCGTTTCCCGAAGCTCATCAATCCCCCTGGCCAGCCGATTCCATCGTCGGCGGAATGTCCGCGGGTGGCGGAAGCGGATCAAGTTGCGCGTGACCTTCAAGTCTGGAGATCCGCGACATCGCCCAATACACCACCCGCTTGCCCTCATTCGTTGTCGCTTTGTTCTCATCCACGGCCGCAACTACATGATCCATCTGCGTCTCAAGCTTCGCCATCTGCACCGGAAGCTCCGACAACACCGCGTCTTTCGACTTCTCGCGGGTATCCCTCACCTTCTCACGCTCCCACGACATCCACACCTGCGCGCCAGCAAACACCACCACCGCGATCATCCCGAGCGCGTCAGACGTCAGCAACGACTGATCTTGCGATAGCACGACGGCGAGTTGTTCGGGCGTCACAGCCGAGTGCTCATGGTGATGTCCGCCGACCATTGGCCATCGGTACCGTAGGAAGCGCCAGCCCACAACCAGACATCATCAACCACCGGCAAGTGTGTGCCCACATTGTAGCCGATCACGTCCACCCCCAACCGAAGGCCCGATGAGTTCCCCGAGACCCGCACCCCAAGCAGGTCAACCGCTGCCATCGGGTGAAGGGCAGACAGCAACAGCGAGCCGGATGCCTGAGGTGCGGGTGTGGGGAACGTCACAGAGCCGGTGATGCCCAAATGTAACCGAGGGGCGAACACCTTGTGTCGTCGATCGATCTCCGTCACCGACAGCGTGGCCGGCACTTCCACCCATTCATCGATCGCCGTCGTCGACAGCTCCACGATCGCCGCCGTTCGCCCGGCACCCATCGCCAGATCCACGCGCGCTTGCAGCCCGTGCGCCGTGCATGACAGCGCCGAACCACTCCACGCCGCCTCGGCTACCGTCAGCGGTCCAGAGACGCAGGCCGCGCGTGCTGGTGTGCTGGGCGTGGCAACCTCGACGACGGTGGTGCGGCCCACGGTTTCGGTGATCACCGTCGTCAGCACTTCGGGCTTGCGCCCCCGTAGAGCGGTGATGATGCTGGCCTGGCGTTCAAGCTCGGCGCCAGAATCGGCCAGCGCAGCCTCGAGGGTTGCGACTTGCCGGTGACGCGCCGTCGCGAGGTGTTCGCGCTCGGTGGCGAACTCGGCCAGCGCGGCGAGGGTTTCGCGCTCGTTGGCGGCGCGGGAGAACTTCGACGACACCGCACCCCCGCACAGCGCGGCGCAAACGGCCACGACAACGATCGCGGCTAGGGTTTTGATCCGATCGTTCACAGTGCGATAGTATCAGGCGCCGCTTGACTCCGCCGAAAGCGCGATCACGCTTGATCGAAGGGGGAAGAATGACACGGGTGATCCGATAGACTCCGTCCTAACCGTCACGATCTAGGCGCTGTTGGCCTCGATCGTCTCAAGGGTGAACTGGATCGAAGACGTCGCCACCCGAACGCCCACCACCATGCAAAGCTGATCGGTGAAGGCGATGTCTGAATCGGTCAACTTCACGATGAAGCCCGCCTGAACCCACCCCAAGGTCAACGGGCCGTCATACACCACCCGCCGGGACGCCAGGGCCTTCGCGGCCGCGCGCCACAGCGCAATACGCGCGGCGGTCTCCGGTTGATACACCACGTTCGTTTGGATCGTCTCAACGAACGGCTGTAGCCGGTTGTTGTTGTTGTTGTGGCGCACCATCGAAAGATGGCACGCCCTCGAGAGGTACCGGTCTGTCGCGGACCCGCTGCCGGGATCGCCGTGAACCACGCACGTTCGGGTGTCTCTGCCGGTGTCGACGCTGTGAGCATAGGAGATCCGGATCTCGTTGGCCAACTGACCGACGCGGGTGGTGCGGTACTCCACCCCCGCGCCCCTCACCCTCGACACGTCGTACCGTTGGGCGTCCCAATCAACTTGGACGTCTTCGGGTCGTGCCATCCAGTTGTAAACCACCGGATAAATCCCGTCGGGCCCATTCACCAGGTCGACCGGAAGGATCGGCAGCACGTTTGACCGCACGAAATCCCACGTGGTCGAGTCCAGGTCATCGTAAAACCCGGCCAAATGGAACCCTCGGAGACTGTGGATCGCCGCCACCACCCGACCCCGATCAATCGAAAGCGTCGACTGGTCGAGAAGTAGTTCCAGCAGATCGCCCGCCGTTGTTACCGCGCCAGTTCGATCCCGCGTCAGCATCCCGCCGAGCGACCCGGCCCAACTCACCACGTATCGACCATCTGCATTCAGCACCGCATCGCCGGATGCTGGCAGCACCACCACGGCCACCGTGCGGCCCAGGGCGTCTGTAGTGTGGGCGATGCTCAACGGGCGCCACCCGGCACCCTCAACGGCCAGATCCTTCACCGACACGAGCGCCGCCGCCACCTCGTGACCGGCCACTAGTAGCGTCCCAGTGCTGAGGCTATTCACCACCCAGCCGGGGGACACCGCAAGGTGTGTCGCTGTCGCCGCCGGCACCCCGAAGACGAACGGGTAAGCGTTGCCCCGGTGGTCTTCGTATGAGTTCGGCCAGTTCTCGACGGTAACCACCGCCGTACCCGGGATCAGCGCCGAGCGATCCTCAAACGGCATCGACACCAGCGACAACTGGATCGGCTCATTCGCCGCGCCGTAGACCGGCGCCGACGCACGACCAACCAGCCTACGCACCCGTTTGTTGTACGCGGTGCCCTTGATCCATTGGGATAGCTCCCCGGTGGCCGTCGTCAGGTCGTGACCATCCGCCACAAGCTGAGCAACGTTTGCCCCGTCGGGCAGGTAAATCTCGAGCGACACAGACACCGACGTGGGCTCGGTCGAGAATCCAACCACCGCTTGAGGGAAGTCGATCTCCATCAACCCGGCCGAGTACGACAACGTGTCCGACCCGTCGGTGATGTCGGCGACCTCGGTAGCCAGCCGCCACACCCGCCCTGCAAAGTTGAAGTCGAGCAACGACACCATCTCGGCGCCGATTAGGTCTGCCTCCGAGAAACGCTCGGCCATCACACCACCTCAGACAACGTCACCGGCAGCACCCGAAAAACCTCGTTTTCGCGCTCATCCCCCAGTACGCTTTCACGGCGGAAATCAGCCTCCACCCGACATAACATCAGCTCTTCACGCTGTCGGAAGTCGAGATCCGTGCTGCTGATCCTCGGCAGATACACCACCGGAGTCTTCGATCCGTTGAGGCGTCGAAAGATCCCCTCGAGGGTGAGGGGCGTAGACGCTGGCACCCCGATCCGGTTGTTGCTCCAAGCGTAATAATCAGGGCCGGTTGATGGCCACAGGCTTGACGTATCGATCCCCTCGCGCCATGCGAACGACACCCGGCGACGTGCTGGCCCGCGCTCATCAACGATCTCGGTACCGTCGTCGAAGACAACGCGATCGACGTTCGGGTGCAACTCCACCGAGCGCCCGTGGCTGTATTGCTTGAACGGATACACGCGGCCAATGACAGCGGTGCCGATCTTGAAGTACCCGTGCGCCGTCGTCTGTGCGGGGATCGTGATCTTCAGCCGCTTCCACGTAGCCGCCACCGTCTGACTCACTACCAAGCAAACATTGGGGGACCATATTTCCCCCGATGCACCCGAGCCAGGATCGCCGGCCTCGGCGTCTTTGAGGTAGATCCTCACCTGTTGACCGTCTTTGTGAAAGCGGCCTTCCTCGTTGTGTAGGATCTCCCGAGTCGTCGAGCCGTCGAGCTTGACGGATCCACCCACAAGTTCGTGATACTGGATCCACCCCGTTCCCTGGTCGGTGGACGTGCCGCTCGGGTAGATGCTTTCGCCGGCCCTCACGTAATCGAGACCCGTCACCACGCGCGCGTCCAAGGTACCGAGGCTTTGCCACGACGAGCCGTCGTGAACGTGAACCGTCGCGCCGGTGAAGTTGATCCCGAACAGCGCGATCCCCAACAATTCCGACTCACCCGCCGCCTCGTCGAGCGCGTCAATATCCCAAGCGATGATGTTCTCGGTTTCGTCGGTGGATCGCCAGTGCGAACGCGGCGAGGCGGCAATCGCTGGGTCGACCCGTTCGATCGGGTACTCGTAGCGGGTGTTGATGTGCCACGAGTCACCATTGACCGCCGGGCCACTGATCGCCCGCACCTTCACCCCGTCGTTCACCAGCGCGGGCGTGGGCGTCAGATTGCGGAAGAACAGATCCGCGTCTTCGATCCCCTCTGACAGAGAGTCGATCCCGACGTGGACACCGTAGGCCACCTGTAACCAGTCGGTAGTCATCTGGATCCCGGACGTGTCGACGGTGCCCCACTCGACCTTGAAGTCCGCCGTGCCGCCGCCGCCGTCGGTTAGCCCGGTTGAGTCCGGACCAGCCGTCCATTCCAGATCCGCCGAGGGTCCACCCGTCCGATACCAGCACGAGAAGTTGGCGCCCTTCAGCGCAGCCAACACCCACAGCCCGCCGGTTGAATCCACCGTAACCGTTGAGTCGATCTGCGTGCTCCCAGCGTGGATGTCGTGGCACTCGAAGTCAGCGGCACCGATGTTGATCCGAACCTCATAGTCTTCGGTGTTGTCGGCCGCTCGAAGGGTGATGTTACGCTGACGGGTGGTGCCCGCGTTGGACACACCACCAACGGAAGTCAAGTACACCAACACGACGAGGCAATCGTCGATGCTGGAACTCATGCCCGTCTTCGTGTAGTAGAGGGTCCCGGTGGTGATCGGTGCCACCGTGCGAAGGCCGCCATCAGTGATCGTCTCGGTGCCTCCTGCCGTCGTCTTCGTGTAGTGGCCAACGGTTCCCGGCACCTCGAAGGGTAGATAGGTGTTGAGAAACCCGTGTTGTAGGATCTCCGACTGAAACAACGCGCGGCTCGGCATCGTCACCGTCGAGCTGCCGCCCAGATACATCACCGACAAAGACTTCGCATCGTATGTACCGCCACCGTCGACAACGTGCGAATGTACCGCCACCACCCGGCCATTCAGCGACACCGCAGTAACGTCTTTGATGTAGGTTCCGGCCTCGCCGAGGTCGAGCGCCCGGGGGATCTGGGGAGTGCTACTGATCGAGCCATCGTCCACCGGGACCCACGTCTCGCCCTCGTCCGACGATCGGTGGATCCGTAAAATCGAATCAAAGACGTTACCCGCCTCAAGCATCACCCCGCCCAGGTACAGCGCGTCGTCTTCACCGCGCCATGCGAATAGGCCATCCGCCTCGATGAAAAGAGACGTGAACAGCACCGTCTCGGTGGCGTCGGAAAGTGGGGCGTAGGCGCTCCCGATCTTCCGGTAGTAGATCCCGGGGTTGGTTGATGCCCCTACGTGTTTCGCGTACAGGACAATGAAGCCACCACCGGCCAGCGCGATCACCTCCTGCTGCCCGGCATCGTCGCCGCTGGAATGGTCAAGGATCTCGATCTGACTAAACGTCTGCCCGAGATCATCGCTGGCACACTGCAACAGCGTATCCGGATCCGTCGGCGCTGCCTTGTCGCTCAAATGCGCGACGAGCAGGATCTGCCCGTTGTTGTACGCCACCCGGATCCGCCGGAGGTTCCACCCGGATCCGCCGGTGATGTCGACCGCCGTCTCAAGCGCGTATTTCGTGGCCAACGAAAACGTCGAACTATCACCACCGCTATCGCTATACCAGACTTGCACCTGTGCAGTGTTAAGGGTGTTGTCCACCACCCAAAAGAACAGCAGGATACGCCCATTGGGGAGTTCCAGCAGCGCCGGCTCAGGGTGGTTGTGCCCATCGTCGCCTATCGGTGTCACTGAACCCAGATGGCCCTGCGTGGACCACGCCTCGGCAGTCGACAGTCGACCGTAACCCACCCGATTCGGATCCGACTGTGTCGTGTCGTCGTGTCGAAAAGCAATCAACACCCGGTTGTCTGACATCTTGATCGCGTGTGGTTGGGCCCATGTCACATCGCCGGCGTTGTTATTCAGCCCCAACCACTCGAAGCCCCACACCGAGTTCGGGGCGTTCCATCCGCGCTTCTCTTCGCTGCCGTAGTACCAGAGGTAACCGATGTTTCGCCCAAAGAGCCCCGGGTACCCACCGCGCACGGCTTCGATCTTCAGCGTCTTCGCCACCGACTGAACACCGCTCGACTCGAGCACCATCCGAGACACGCCCTGGTCTTCGGGGATCCCCGGCTGTGGACCCGCCTGGGTGTACGTGCTGTCAGTGCTCGACAAGTTGGCATTCTTGAATCGAGGATCGGGGATCAGCAATCCGCGAAAGAGATCCGGCGTGAGTGCGTCGGCCATCTAGAACCTTCCCCGGCTGTGCCCCGGCTTTTTGCCCCGGTCGAACCGCCGTGACATCGGCGTGTCCATCTGTAGATGGTCTTCGGTGAACGCGCCAAACGCCCGATGGTTGTATTTCTGGATCACGGTGATGGACATCCCGCCACCCCCGCCCATCCGGCGGTTCGCGTCATCTACGCCGCGCTGGCCGCCGATGTCCCGGGTGGCTCCAGTATTAAGGAACGCCTCACCGGGTGCGGCCTGTACCAACCCATGACCGGCCACCGATCCGGGATTCCCGAGCACCGACTGAGGCACCACGCCGCCAACCGCAAAGTTAGGCTGTTGTGCCGCAATCAAGGCGATGTTCGCCGTGCCGGCCGCCATCGCAATCCCGGCCGGAATCCATGCCCACGGCAGCGGGTACGCGCCAAGGTTCTGATTAACCGCCAGCGCGGTAGTGACGACGGCCTGAGAGATCGCCAGCGCTTTCTGAGCCGCGAACATTTTCATCGCTTCCGCTCGGCCGGCGCGGGTGCTGGTGTCCAGAGAATCGATCTTGACTTGGAGCAAGCTGATCGCGAGGTCCTTAAGTTGCTGATGTTCGGCCACAGCCATCGTGATCATATCGGCGGACTGGCTTTGCCTCGCGACCGTATAGGCATCAGCGGCGGCTGCCTTCGCTTCGTTCGACGCGATGATTCCCGCCGTTCCCTTCTTCGCCAGCGCGGCGGCCTTCGCATCGGTGATCTCCTGCGCTTTCTGCTCACGCTCGAGGTGTCGGATGATCGCGTCCACCCGCCGCTCTTCATCCGAGATCGCGCGATCCACTATCTTCGCCCGTTCATCGGCCCGGCGTCTCTGCGCCTCCATGTCCTTCTTCTTTCCCTCTTCTTGTTCACGATCGGCTAGCATAGACTCACGGATCGCGTCACGCTTCTCTTTCTCGGCTTCCGCCGCCAACTTCACCGCTTCGGTGCTGAGTTCCGTCGATACCCGCGCGTCGTCGATGGCGCCGGCCTGGGCTAGTGCCTCGTCCGCGTTCTCGGTAAACAGCGGCGTAAGAAGTGACAGCCCCGTGGCGTTCAGTGCCGTGGCTTTCGCAAATGCCTCGGCCACCTCGACACCGCCGCCGATCAACTCGCGCCACCCTTCGATCGACTCCTCATTATAGCCGAGCGATTCCGCCAGCCCGTCGATCGCGTCATCCTTGAGTGTCGTCGTTGCGCTCGTCAGCTCGCCTACGTTGTAGGTCGCCGTCACCAGTGCGTTGCTCATCCCCACGAACGTCGGGGTGAGTTCCGTGGCCATCTTGATCTGCAACAGATCAAAACCGGCATGAAGCCGAAGCGATGCGGCTTCGGCGGCGTCGAGGTTGGCCCGCACGTCGTCATCAAGAACGATCCCCAACTCTTCCATCTCGCGCGCAGCGTCGACGGCTTCGGTCACCAGTCCATCGAGCGCCATCGTGGCCCGGAAGAACGCCGTAACGAGACCCGCCATTAGCGCCGTCTGTGCTACCGCAGCAGCACCCACCGCACCCAGCGCGACGGTAACAGTGCCCAGCCCACCCGAAGCCGACGAGACCTCAAGGATCCCCTCGCCGAGATCCGACAGGTCGTTAGTGATCTGCCCGAGCACCGTACCCGAACCCTGCGCCGTCTTCCGGAACCCCTGCCAAGCGCCGGCCAGATCCTTCGTCGATCGCTCGGTTTTCTTCACCGTGTGATCGAGCTTCTTCGTCTTGGACTCGGTCTTCTCCACCTCTTTCGCGACCCGGCGAAACGTCTTCACGAAGCCCTTCGCGTCGGCCTCGACTTGGTACTGTACTTTCCGGGTAACGGTGCCTTTCGCCATCAGTCGTCCCTCAACGCGCGGCGGATCTCTTCGGGATCCGAGCCTGTGCGGCGTGCCCACTCAGCCACCATCCCGGAAGAACGAAAGCTATCGGCCGCCGCTTGTATACCGGGAGTCAGCGCACCACCGGTGACGGATCCGATCTTCGCCCCCGACGGTGGCGCACTGCGCGCGGGTGACGGCGCTGCCTGCCGTGGGCGTTGTTCGGTGAGCCAGTACCCGAGGTATCTCACTTGATCCTCCCTCGTCAGCTCCCCGAAGCGATGGCGACAACCGAGGTAGCGGATCTCGATGTCGAGGATCGCGAACGCCTCGCGCCCCTCGTCACTTTGATAAAATTTGCGGCGGCCATCGCCTCGGCGTTCACGCTGGTTCGGGCTTGCCACTCTTCCCGGAGCAACGTACCGATCGCCAAGAATGCCTCCTCACCCAGCCCGGCCGACAGTGCCTCTTGCATCACCCCGTCACCGTACTCCTGCCACGCCGCCACCGAAGCGCGGGCGGTGTCCTTCGGCGCCATCGTCTCGAGGTCCATCGTCTCATGGTACCAGTACAACCCGAACAGAGCGCCGGCCATTGCCGGGTCCATGCCGAGCGCGACCGCGGCGTGACAGCCCTTGACCACGTCTCCGATCCGGAACACGAACTCCCCGGCCGGAGTCTCCACCCCGATCACGTGCTCGACGTCGGGGATCACCCTCGGTGTCTCTCGCTCGTTCATCCTTCACCTCTGTGCTGTGCTGTGTCTTAGACTGCGGCGATCGTGGGGAAATCCATGTAGGCCGTGAAACTCACGTTGATCATGTTCGGATCACCCTCCGACAGCGACCCCGTAAGATGGCAGTCGTCTAGCGTGATCGCTTGGTCAGTGCCGCCGTGGTCGGTGCCCTCGAGCGCAAACACGATCTTCACCGTCTTCACTTCGGCGTTTCCGGCGCTGTCGAGCGTCGATATCCAATCAGAGGCAAAGTATCCCGTGTTGGTGACGATCCCCTCAAGGGTTGCCTCGGTCGCGTCGATCAGGTCGCGCATGTACGCGGTGAAAGTCCCCGTACATGGCTGTGAATCCCCGTACCGCAAGGACGGCGTAGTGCCGAATTGGCCGCGGTTCAGGAACACGTTCACCGCCGGCCCGGGGATGCTGATGTTCAGGTCCCCCGCC